>Ga0307515_10007474_pt1 | contig 21590 bp, 11 predicted proteins | sample 17_EM_MG_FD_194513 | JGI IMG/M metagenome (GOLD analysis project Ga0307515, IMG submission 194513) | Populus trichocarpa ectomycorrhiza microbial communities from riparian zone in the Pacific Northwest, United States - 17_EM | ecosystem: Host-associated > Plants > Roots > Unclassified | place...
CTGAAGCATGGTTCAGTAAATCTGAACCATGCAGCCGCGTGGGCGCGGAAACTGATCGCAACCTCGCAAGATCAGGAGTGCACCGTGAGTGTCAATGCTGTCGCTGTCGAGCGATCGACGCAGGCCATAAAGTGGGATAAGACCGAAGAATGGGACAAAGAAGACGTCGAGGCTTTGCTTCATTACTTCACGCCGAGCGGCGAGAAGCCCTATCGGTACAACTACCCCCCACCGGCTAACGCGCGCGAAAGCAACGCCGAGCATCAGCCGCATCGCGTGTCGATCCAGAATCTCCGTCCGATCGCCACGACACTCTCTTTGGATGTGCAGGGGGGATTACTGGTTGCCTCTCGAAGCGCCGTTAACGATTTTTACAACGATGAGGAAGTACGCAATACCTACTATCGGGAATCCGAGCGCGTCATCGCGCAAGCCACCGGAGCGAAGCGCATCTTCGTGTTCGATCACACTCGGCGCCGCCGCGAAGCTGCGCTAAGCGATACCGGCGGCACCCAGTTGCGCCGCGAGCCGGTGACCCGAGTTCACAATGACTACACTGTGCGTTCCGGCCCGCAGCGTGTGCGCGATCTGCTGCCGGAAGAGGCGGCTCGTCTGCTGCAAGGCCGCTTTGCCATCATCAACCTGTGGCGACCCATTCGCGGTCCTCTGCAAGACGCGCCGCTCGCGTTCTGCGACGCCAGCAGCGTCGCCTTTGAAGATTTCGTGCCGATGGATCTTCTTTATCCGAATCGAGTGGGCGAGACCTACCTGGTGAAATTCAACCGAGCACATCGCTGGTACTACGTGCCGCGCATGCAGTCCGACGAAGCGCTGCTCATCAAGAGCTACGATTCCGCGGCAGACGGGCGGGCTCGGTTCACACCGCACTCGGCGTTTGAAGATCCCACCGCGCCGGCAGATCGCTTGCCGAGAGAAAGCATCGAGCTTCGAGCGCTGGCGTTTTATTGAGCGCTGTGTTCTTCAGCGAGACGCTTGGCGAATCGCTCCCGAACGAATTGTGCGAATACTCGACAGGAGCTCGAGTCGCTCAGCGTGCCGGCCTGACCGGCATCGCGCTGAGCGATTTTGTCGAATAGCTTCACGCTTTCCGGGTGCGGAGTAATCAGCACATCGCAAGGCAAGCTCTGGATGGTCGCCGCGCTCTGCTCGAAGTCCGCAACGACTGCGGGGTAGGTGTCGTTTTTCGAAAATTTGAAGTGGGGTGCGGAGACTGGCGATAGGCTGTCCGCGTAAACCATGTTCAAGCAGCGCGACGGCTCGCAAGACTTCCAAGTCCAAGTGGCGCTGCCCGGTGTGTGCCCCGGTGTCGCATGCACAGTCAGCGACAATTCGCCCGCACGAACGGTTTCGCCATCCTTCAACACCTTGACGGCTTTCACCGGCTCAATGCGCAGTAGCCCCCCGCCGAACTGGGGATCCTCCGGGGCCGGGTCGCCCTGTTCCAGAACTTTGGCGCTCCAGGGCAAGGCTGCGACCGAAGCGCCGCTCAGCTTCTGAAGCTCCGCGATGCCACCCGCGTGGTCGAAGTGGACGTGCGAATTAAGAATCCACTTCACGTCCTGAAGGCGAAACCCGAGCGCTGCGATGTTCGCGGCAATCTGCGCTGCAGACTCCTTCAATGCGCCATCGATCAACACGTGACCCGTTTGCGACGTAATGAGAACGGAGCTGAGGCCATGAGTCCCGACGTAATACGTGTTGCCGAAGATTCGAAAGGGTTTTTGCGGCACATTCCATTCGGCGCAGGATGAGCACGTGACTTTCTCCTTCGGGCGATCGGCGACTGCTTCGGCTGCTAACGCCAGTACGGGGCCGAATAGTGAGGCAATCAGTGTTACGGTCTGCCACCGGAAATGGCGGGCGCTGGGCATATCGAGAACCTTCCTAAGTTTTTCAAGCCGAGTGCAGCCCGGCGCGCATCGATTATCATTCGTCGCATGCCCGTGGTGGAAGCTCAACCGAGCGCAGGCGCGTCTAACGTCGATCGATCGACCTGGATCGCCGGCGCCCTGTTGAAGTCCGGCTGAGCGTTCGTTGCGGGCCTTCGCCGCTCGTCACGTCCTATCCCCGGTTGTCACGCACTATCCGCCGGTTGTCCCTATTTGTGTGGCAAGTGCTCGGCGGTTCAGTACTTTGTCGCCGCATCGGATGCGCAAGCAGGAGTGAACACGATGTGGATCGGGACGACTATCGCGGTTGCCGCGCTGGCGAGCGGAGCCGGCACTTGGCCGACGTACGGCTCGGATCCGGGCGGGCAACGCTACTCGGATGCCGCGCAGATCACGCCGCAAAACGTAACGAGTCTCGAGCAGGCCTGGGTCTTTCGCACCGGCGAGATGGGCGCGGGCTTTGCGATTCAAGACGATCTGACATTCCAAGCCACCCCTGTCCTGATGGACGGCACGCTCTACTTCAATACGCCGACGGGACGCGTGTTTGCCGTGGACGCGGCAAAAGGCACGCTGCGATGGAAGTTCGACGCGCGCATTGATCCAACGCGGTGGTACTCAGAAAAGGCCGCGCGCGGCGTTGCCACATGGGTCGATCCTGTCGCGGCGTCAACCAGTCTCTGCGCGAAACGAATTCTCTTTGCTTCGCTCGATGCGCGCCTGTTCGCCGTTGACGCGGTGACCGGAAAGTCCTGTCTGGGCTTCGGCGAAAGGGGCGAGATTCCCTTATTCAAAGGCGTGCGGCTGCGTAGCCGCGCGGATTACACGGTTACATCGCCGCCGGTCGTGGTCGGAGACGTCGTTGTCGTCGGCTCATCGATCGGCGACAACCGCGCCGCGAATCTCGAGCTGGGCGTGGTTCGCGCGTTCGATGTGAGAAGCGGGCAGTTGCGATGGTATTGGGACCCCATTCCTCGTGAGGCGCACATGCCAGCCCGCGCTGCCGACGCCAACTTCGACGAAGTGGACGATCAAGCGGCCATGTGGACCGGCGGAGCGAATGCGTGGGCGCCCATATCTGCCGATCCGGGCCGTGGACTCGTGTTCGTGCCCACAGGCTCCGCCAGCCCCGATTTCTTCGGCGGCGAACGACCGGGCAACAATCAGTGGGCAAACTCCGTTGTCGCGCTTCGAGCGAGCGACGGCCATCTGGAGTGGGGCCAGCAACTCGTGCATCACGATCTGTGGGATTACGACGTGGCGTCACAGCCCGTCGCCGCAATAGTGCAGCGGAACGGTGTAGGCGTTCCCGCCGTTATCCAAGCCACGAAGACCGGGCAAGTCTTCGTGTTCGACCGCACGAGCGGTACGCCGCTGTTTCCCATCCAAGAGCGCCCAGTGCCCAGCCAGTTCGTGAGCGGTGAAACGCCGTCGCTCACCCAACCGTTCTCGAGTCTGCCGCCGCTGGTCTCGCACGCACCCGTTAAACCTGCGGATGCATGGGGACTTACGTTCTGGGATCGCAAGCAATGCGAAGAGAAGATCGCGAGCTTGCGCTCCGAAGGCATTTACACGCCGCCCAGCGAGCAGGGGACGATCCTGCGGCCCGGTTATGGAGGCGGCACGAATTGGGGCGGAATCGCTTTCGATCCTGTTCGACAGATTGTCATCGGCAACGTCATGGATCTGTCGTTCGTGGTCACGCTGATCCCGCGAAGCAAGTTTCAACGCGCCGTGGATCAAAGAGGCGACTTTCCGGAATCCGAGTTCGCCAAACAAGAGAACACCGCCTATGGCATGCGGCGTGAGCTGTTGACTTCGTCACTTGGCATTCCGTGCACGTCGCCGCCGTGGGGCAAGCTCGTCGCGCTCGATCTGCGAACAGGGAAGATCCGCTGGCAAACGCCGCTCGGCACCAGCCGCGACATCGCTCCCTGGCCGCTGTGGTGGATCAAGGGCGTGCCGAACATGGGGGGCCCCGCCATTACGCAAAGTGGCTTGGTGTTCATTGGAGCCGCTGCAGACCGTTATATCCGCGCCTTCAGCACGGAGAGTGGTGATGAGCTGTGGAAAGAGCGCTTGCCGGCAGGCGGGCAAGCTACGCCGATGACCTATGTGCTCGGCGGTCGCCAGTACGTTGTGATTGCCGCGGGCGGCCACGGTGGCATGGGCACCAAGCGTGGGGATTACCTCATCGCGTACGCGCTCCCACACAAGCGCTAGCAGCGCGACAAACTCAAACTCGCACGCGCAAATATTCAAATCTTTGACGTGGTGAGACTGAGGCGGAAGAACGAGTCCGGCCTCGGCGCCGCAACCTTTGCGTCTCACCGGCACGGACCGTTGCGAAATTGCATCAGCCTGGCGAGTTGATTCCGGCCAAGGTCCGGCTTGACAGCCCCGGAACTATAGTTTTCGGCAAAATCTCGTAACCCAATTCTGCATATCTGCTTGGAAGCCGGGCGACACGGTGATACTTTCCCGCCACACTCGGCGCCGGTCCATTAAGTGGCGCTTGGGTAACCGAACGCACCTTAGGGAGATCTACATGTCACGACCTGTTTTCTCACGCGTCGCCCTTGCTGTGGCGACGGCGCTAGCGAGCGCCGTCGCGCTGCTCGAAGCGCCGCCTTTGATGGCGCAAGAAGCCGCCGAAGCGAATACCCAGGAGGTAGTCGTGACCGGCTCACGTATTAGGCGTGATCCCGTCGAAGAAACCGCGCCGCTGCAAACGCAGACGGCCGTAGATATCCAGCGTACGGGCGAAGTTTCCCTCGGTGACTTCCTGCAGCGCATGCCGATCGCGGGCTCGGCGATTAACCGGTCCAACAATTCGAGCGGCAATTTGGGTTTCCCGCCGGACGGCGGCGGTATCGGTGCGGGCGCGTCTGAAATTGACCTGCGCTATCTCGGTTCGCGTCGCGTGCTGGTGTTGGTGGACGGTCGCCGTTGGATTCGCGGTGCGTCCGCCAGCGGTGTCTCCGGTTCGGTGGACTTGAACACCATTCCCACCGCGGCGATCGATCGCATCGAAGTGCTTCAAGATGGCGCCTCGCCGATCTACGGCTCGGACGCCATCGGCGGCGTCGTGAATATCATCACCAAGAAAACGTTCGACGGTTTCAACGCAAGCGTCAATCAAGGCATGTTCGACGAGAGCGATGGCTACACGCAGGACTACAACCTGTCGTGGGGCGGCTCTTCGGAAGGCTCGCGCGCGTTCTTGTCCTTAGGTTATGCGCGGCAAGATGCCGTGTTTTCGAAAGATCGAGACATCTCATCCGTCGTCCACCCTGGTGCGCCTTTCGGCTTCGGCGGCAGTGGCGGCACGCCGCAGGGTCTGTTCAGTTTCAACGATCCGACGGGTGCCGTGGATGCAGACGGCAATCCGATCGTATTGGATCTCACGCTCAACACCGGAGTGGTGAACGATATCGGGCACCTTGCGAGGTTCGATCCGAACAATCCCACCGGCGGAGATTTTCACGCGTTCGGCACTGCGGACCGATTCAACTTCCGTCCGTACAACTATCTGACGACGCCGAGCCGGCGCGTGAACGTGTTCGGCAAGGCCGAACGCGATATCACCGACGACATCCTGCTCTCGTTCACCGGTTCCTACACGAACCGTGAGTCCGCCAACCAGGCGGCACCGAACCCGCTGTTCATGGGCTCGGACGCCGGTTCGGGCTTTTTTCTCGACAACATCCTCATTCCCGCCAACCAGCCTTACAACCCGTTTGGCGTGGACCTTAACGGCAGAGACAATCTGATCACGATCGGCCGCCGTCCGCTCGAGGCCGGCCCGCGCATTTTCGAACAGAACGTGGATACCTTCCTGCTCACCGGCGCGGTGAGCGGCAAGCAGGAGATCGTCGACAAAGCGGTCTTCTGGGATGTGAGCTTCACTTGGGGCCGCAACAACGCCAGTCAAATCGGCCGCAACATTTTCAACGCACGCAAGCTGGCGCTGGCTTTGGGCGATCCGGACGACTGTGCGGCTGTGCCGGGTTGCGTTCCTTTCAATATCTTTGGCGGTCAAGGCGCCAACGGCGGCGGCAGCATTACGCCTGCGATGCTGCAATGGGCGACGTTCACTCAACACGACTCCAGTCAACAAGAGTTGAACGACATCGCGGCGAATCTCTCCGGTGAGTTGTTCCCGCTGCCTGCCGGAGCGCTTGGATACGCGTTAGGTTTCGAGCATCGCAAAGAATCGGGCTCGTTCGAACCCGATGCCGCCGTGCAAGGCGGCGAAACCGCGGACGTGCCGGCTCAGGGCACCGCAGGCGAAGTGCTGGTCAACGAGGTCTATCTTGAATTGAATGTTCCCGTGCTGGCGGAGCTGCCGTTCGCCAAGCGTGTGGAGCTCTCCGCGGCCGTGCGCTCTTCGGACTACGACCGCTTCGGTCGCGACGAAGTGTACAAAGGCGGCTTGTACTGGCGCATGAGCACCGACTTCTCGGTTCGATTCAACTACGCGCAAGGCTTCCGTGCACCGAACATCGGCGAGTTGTTCAACGGTGGCTCGCGTTTCGATAGCCAAATCTCGGACCCCTGCTCAGGATATGCGGGAAGCGGTGACCCGAGTTTGGTGACCGCGTGCCAAGCGCTCGGCGTGCCGGCCAGCTATACGCAGGTCAATCAGCAGATCAGTGTTCAGACCGGCGGTAACGTCAATCTCGATCCTGAGAAATCGAACACTTGGACAGCGGGTTTTGCGTACAGCCCAACTTGGGCCGGCGATCTGCCGTTCCTAGAGAATCTGACGTTTGACTTCAACTACTACGATATCGAGTTGAAGGGCGCGATCCAGGCGCTGAACGCGGAAGACCAGCTCAACGGATGCGTCGCGACCCTCGATCCCACTTTCTGCAATGGCATCGTGCGGGGTGGCGGTGGCGGCATCATCGCGTTCGCGAACCAGGTCACGAACATCGGTCGTGTCGAGACCGACGGGTTCGACTTCGCGATCACCGCAGTTTCGGAAGACACGGGCTTCGGTGTGTTCCGATTCGGTTGGGGCAACACGTATCTCGGCGGATACAAAGAATTCACGCCGGGACCAGACGGCCTTATCCAGACCGAGCGCGCGGGAACGGAGATCGGCTCGCCGACCAAAGGTTTGGTGCGCTGGAAGTCGACGCTCACGACGGATTGGGAGATCAGCAAGTTCACGCCGTCACTCGTGGTTCGTTATATATCCGGCTTGCATGAGACCTGCCCCGGCACGTTTATCCGCGGCGGCGTCGGCTATCTTTGCTCCGATCCGGACAACGGCATCAACGATCTGGGCAGCCGCTTCTATGTGGATACCTCAGTGGGTTGGACGCCGCCGATCCTGGATGACAAGTTGAACGTCGGCGTCGGCGTGAACAACCTGTTGGATAAAGATCCGCCGCTGTGCCGCAGCTGCGATCTGAATAGCTACGACGGCACGATCTATCCGATCCCGGGTAGGTTCTTCTACGCACGAGCGAGCGTGAAGTTCTAAAAGAATTCAGGGAGCTCTAAAACAGGTCTCATTTTTGCGCCGGGTGGTGAAAACCCCCGGCGCCGTTTTTTTCGGGCGGCGAAATACACGGCGGCGTCACGGGGCCCGTCAGCCGGGTTTCCACAGCAACTCATCCAACACTTTGTCGCGCGCCGGCCAGCCATAGCGCTTCAAGTTGATCGTCTCGCCGAGAAACACCACGCCTTCCGCTTCCAGTTTGCTTCGCTGCCGGGCGTGCGCGGTGCTGCCAACGGGGAACGAAATTTTTCCGCCGGCGTTGATCACTCGATACCAGGGTACCGGAGCGGCAGCGGGCGTTCGCTTCAACACAGTGCCGACAAGGCGCGCTCGTCGCGGCATACCGGCCACGTCCGCGATATCTCCATACGTGCTGACTTGGCCGCGCGGGATGCGCTTGATGGCTCTGAGAATGCGCGCAGCAGCGTCATCCAGGGATGGTTGCGCCTTAGTCTTCTTGACGGATTTGCCTTTCTGCTTCTTCTTCGCCATGCGCTCAACGGGATGCGGATGTGGGCAGATCGATGTCGCTACGCTTGAGTAGATAGTCGAGGCCGCCGACGCGATACCAGCGATACCCGTAGGCCTCGAGCAGCAAGCGATGCTTACCACTATCGTCCGCGCGATTGTGATCGCCGGTCAAGAGATTCACGAGCAACTCACCGGTCTCGCCATCGACACCGGAGGAGAACGAAATCTCGTGCGGCTTCGAATCCAGATTGTGCACGAACAGCACTGAGTTATTGCGCCAGTCGTAACGCATCACCAGCACCGCCGGATCGCGACTGGGAATCACCTGGAAGTCGCCCCAACCGATCTCCGGCACTTCCTTGCGCATGCGAATGAGACGCTCGGTCCAGTTCAGCAGCGAATTGGGATCACGTCTTTGCTCGGCCGCGTTCACATGCTCGAAGCCGAAGGGCCCACCGCTGATGACCGGCAATAACGGCTTGTCGCTCTTCGTGAATCCCGCGTGCGGCTCGGTGGACCATTGCATCGGCGTGCGGGCGCAGTTGCGCTCGGGCAAGGACAGATCGTCGCCCATGCCGAGCTCATCGCCATAACGGATCACCGGCGTGCCCGGCATCGTGAACATCAAGCTGTAAGCGAGCTCGATACGGCGGCGATCGCCCTCCAGCATCGGGGCCAGCCGGCGCCGAATGCCACGATCGTAGAGCTGCATGTTCTTGTCCGCACCGAAAGCCTTGAAGACTTTCTCCCGCTGCGGCTTGGTGAGCCGACCCAAGTCGAGCTCGTCATGATTGCGAAGGAACAATCCCCATTGCGCCGTGGCGGGTCGCGGCTTCGTGGCCTTCAGCGCTTGCGCCAGCGGCCGCATGTCCGCCGCGGCGAGCGCATAAAACAAATTCTGATTCACCTGGAAGTTGAACATCATGTGCATGCGATCGCCGTCGTGCCCGAAATAGTCCATATCCGTTTCGGGCAGCACATTCGCTTCCGCGAGCACGATGGATTCGCCTTCACGCCACTGCAGAAACTCCCGAAACAAGCGCAACATATTGAACTGCTCGAGCGGCTTTCTCACCGCCGGCCCTTTCTTCGAAATGACGAACGGCACGGCATCCATGCGAAAACCCGACACGCCGAGCTGAATCCAGAAGCCCATGATCTTTAAAATTTCCGCCTGCACATGCGGATTCGACGTGTTCAAGTCCGGCTGAAAATCGTAGAAGCGGTGGAAATACCATTCGCGCGCCAGCTTGTCGCGAGTCCAAGTGGACTTCTGCACACCCGGAAACACCATGCCCTTGTTGGCATCGCGCGGCTTCTTCTTGGACCAGATATACCAATCTCGATAAGGCGACTCGGGATCGGTTCGCGCCGCCTTGAACCAAGGGTGCTGATCGGAAGTGTGATTCACGACCAGATCGATGAGCACACGAATGCCGCGCTGCTTCGCACCGTGAGTGAATTCCACAAAGTCGCCCAACGTGCCGTACCGCGTATCGACATTGTAATAATCGGAAACATCGTAACCGTCGTCGCGGCACGGCGAGGTCTGAAACGGCATCAGCCAAATCGCCGTGATCCCAAGCCCGTGCAGATAATCGAGCCGGCGAATCAAGCCGGGAAAATCGCCGCAGCCATCGCCGTTCGCGTCCATGTAGCTGCTCACGGACAAGCAATAAATCACCGCGTTCTTGTACCAGAGATCGTTGATCATTGAGCCCCGCCTGGGAGAGTCGGAAGCTGGCGAGGGACGCAACTTCTGTTCCTCGGATTAAGCGGGGTAAGAGCGGAACGCCTGTTGGTGTGCCAGGCGGGATGCTGGTGGTCGTTCCGATGCGCTCAATTCCTCGTCTCTTGCCAGCCCACGTTGATGCGACTCGTTTGCAATGCCGTCAGGCGTTCACCCCGATAACCGCGGTCGTTCAAACTCCCGGCTCGCCCAACCTGCCCACGATCCTCAGCCGTCCAACCCGCCAATCTAAGTCGTTCAAGCTCTTGGCCCGTCAGACCCGTCCGTGATCCTCAGTCGTTCACCAGCCAATCTAAGTCGTTAAGCTGTGAACCTAAGTTGTTGAAACTATCTATTAATAAGTAAAAATATCGCGACGACGCTCACCTAGAAGCAATCTGAAAACTTAAGGTCTGGTGCGGAAAGGCTCATCCTTTAGTTGCGCCTTGCGCACACCGCGCCCCAATTAGTACCCGTTTCTAATTCCGCATAGCTCTCTACAAAGAATGGAATCCCTGTAACCGACTGAGCCTAACTCACAGATATCTTCTTATTAACGGCAATGTCGGAATCGAGCGGGGCTGGGGGCCGGTTCATGTCATGCCTTGCTGACGATATCTCTGGTTCGACTCGTTATTGGGTAGTCCCGCACGTATATTTGTGCGTCTCGCATCGGCAGGTTGTCCTGCTTAATGTTCTGGCAGATAAGTATTTGAGCCTCTCTGCGCAAGCGGCGGCCGGCTTGCACGCTGTGATAGAAGGCTGGCCCCTCCCGGAGCAGCTCGGTTGTCCATCACATAGCGACATCGCGCCGAAGCCAAAAGTGCTGACGGAGCTGATCGCGCGTGGGCTCCTGGTGTCCGATGCCGCTAGCGGCAAGCCCGCCACACCGATTGCTGCGATGAGTCCGCGGCGCGCAGCAGGCACGGACTATTTGACAGAGCCGCTCGCCGCCTCAAGGCGAGACATGATGATGGCGCTGAAGGCATTTGCGGTAGCGTGCTACATGAAACGCTATTGGCATCTGTCTCACATCATAGCTCGCGTCCGCACACGCAACGTTGTGCACTCGGACATGCCGTACGAGGCATTGCGATTTACTGCATTGTTCGAGCGGCTACGGCCGCTTTTGTATCCGGCAAACGATGCCTGCTTGTTTGATTCGCTCGTGCTGGGTGAATTTCTGGCCCGCTACGGAATATTTCCGCGGTGGATGTTCGGTGTCCAGGCCAATCCATTCGCCGCACATTGCTGGCTTCAGGTGGGCGATATCGCGCTGAATGATCGCGAAGAGCAATCACAGGGACTGAGCATCATTCTCGCGATCTGAACGATAGGAAGTTGTTTGTGCTACGGTACATTGCGTTTTCTTGGCGGCCCGAATCCGACGAAGTCGCCTGCATAGTTCGATCTCTGACCAGTCGTCTCACGTCACAAGATGCGATTTGGCGTCGTGCATGGCACGTTCACGATGCAATGGTTTTCGTATCGGGTGAGCGTGCCCTAGTTTCTGAAGCGATCGTCTTGCCCGAATCATCCGGGCTCGTTCTCGGCACCCTATTTTCTCGCGCGAACGAGTGTGCCGGAGAGGCGAGCGGGGAGATCGGCCGCGACGATCGAGAAAAGATTGCGGCGCAAGGCGCGGCGGCCTTACTCAAAGAATATTGGGGTCGATACGTCGCGCTGCTGCGAGCTTCTTCTGGAGAGTTGGCTGTTTTACGCGAGCCTTCCGGTGCGCTGCCCGCGTTCCATACGGTGTACCGCAGACTCAATATCGTATTCTCTGATGTCGATTGTCTCGTGCGCGACTTGGAGCTCAATTTCACGATCAACTGGCCGTACGTCGAAGCGTACGTCGCATTTCCTTATCTGACCTGCGAAGACACTGGGCTCGAAGAGGTCGTGGAGATTCTGCCTGGGCAGTGTCTGCCCCTCACCGGCAACAACACCTCACGAGCCGTATTATGGCATCCGTTTCAAGACCGAGCGTTCGACTCGGGAACCCACCTGGACAACGCCGCGCGACTCGCACAGCGCACTTTGAAGCATTGTGTTGGAAGCTGGGCAAGGCAATTTCCAAGCGTCTTGCATCGGCTATCCGGCGGACTAGATTCCTCCGTCGTGTTGGCGTGCCTCGCCGCATCGAAGCCCGATACGCGAACAACCTGTCTAAATTACTTCGGCACCGGAATGCAGGAGGATGAACGGTTTTACGCCCGGCTCGTCTGTCAGCATCTCGGCGTCGATCTGATCGAGTATCGCAATCAAGGACAGGCTTTGCGCCTCGCGCGACCGCAAGAGATGCCGTATGCGGTACGGCCGTGCCAGTATTTCTTTTATCTTGAGCATGTCCCATTGGCGACGCGGGTGGCGCGAGATTGCGGTGCCCAGTCCGTATTTGATGGCGCAGGCGGCGATGCTCTGTTTTTTCAAACGCCGGGGGCAATGGCGGTGGTCGACAGGCTTCGCACAGGGCGGTCGCGCGATGACATCTGGCGAGTTGCCCTCGACGCGGCGCAGATCGAAAAAAAGACCGTTTGGCGCGTCTTGAGAGAAGCCCGGCAGATCAAGCGGGGTCGATTTAAGCATCCGATCTCGAACGAGTATCTTGAGTATCGGCCGTATATCCCTCGAGCGGTGATCGAGAAGTTCGAAACATCAGCTCGGTTCGCGCATCCCTGGGAGAGTGTTGCGAAAGCGGCGTCCCCAGGAAAGCGCTTTCACGTGTTCTCAAACTCATTCTCTGGACTTCCGGGGTATGAGCCGTTCTCAAGCGCCGATTCTCCAGACCCCATTCACCCGATCATTTCGCAACCTGTGTTGGAATTGTTCTACGCGTTGCCACTGGCTACCTTGATTCAAGGTGGATGGGATCGTGCAGTGGTGCGCGATGCCTTCGCCAAATATTTGCCGGCGCAAGTCATTCGACGCCGAGGCAAGGGCGCGGCGACGGCGACCTTGAAGCAGACCTTTGAAGCCAATAGGTGCGAGATCTCACAGATCATGCTCGAAGGGAATCTGGTGTCGCGCGGACTGCTGGACCGACAGGCTCTTTTGAATACCTTCGCAAGCGGTACGAAGGATCCATCATTCACGCCCCTCGTCATAGACTACCTTCCCATGGAGCTGTGGTTGCAAAAGTGGCTGCGCTCTGAAAACGCAGGAGTGGGCATCCGATCGGGAAACGGAAGAAGCTGAGCGGTAACGGCGCTCAGCCCTGAGGTTTTTTCTGAGGCTTATTCTTAGATGCCTTCGCGGCGCCCGGTGCCTTATCCGCCGCCGCTGGTTTCTCGGCCGCCCCTGCCACCGGCAATTCAATGTAAGTCGAGTTGTACCAGCGAATCTTCAGTGGCACCTTGGCGTCCGCGATCGATTCTTCACTGACATCGCCGCTGGTTCCATAGTTGATCTGCCGATCCGAGCGCTTCATGACGCCCAGCGTCATCACCACGCGGCTGCCCGCTTGCAGCCTGCGACTCATCATGCGCTCGCTAGTGAACGGCACCTTCTGGCGAACGCCGGCCTTGAGCACGCGCCGCTGAACCGGGTCGCGCAGATAGCTGCCCCGCACTTCGTAGGACGGATCGAACAGCTTCACGAGGTCGCCGTTCGGCAGTTGCTCGTACAGCGCGAGAACCAAGTCCAGATCCATCTTGTTGACGCGAAAGTCGAGCTCGCCTGCGAGAAAGCCGCTTACGTCGACGGGCTGAGAGAGCGGCTCGCTCACGAAGATCTCGCCGGTCTTGATCGTGAGTCCACGGCTCACGATGTCGGACGACGGCGCGGCGTTCTTCACGTCACTGCGATCTTCCAGGTCGAACGTTTGAGGCAGAAAGGTGACTTCCTTGCTCTGAGTTGGCGTGAGTCGATTGCGATCCGCAGCGGGATCCTCTTCGAGATAGAACTTGATGGAGTTTTGAGCGAGCGCGGCAAGTGAGGGCGCATGCCGCCACTCGTTCGTGCCGAGCGTTTGATAGTTCACCGGGTCGTTGAGCACGGGCGGCTTGCGGCTCTTCTTCAGCACCGAGTCGAACCATTGATAGCGCAGCTGCCGCAGGTCGACCATCGCAGTTTGATCGAGCCAATAGCCTTTGAGCGGAGTCGCCGGCCCGCGTAACACCGCATTGTCGTCGTAAGGGCCGATGATGAGAGTGTGGTCGGCCTTCGGATTGTGGCGATGATGCTCTTTGAAGTAGTGCAGCGCGCCGGTCGCGCCATCGGCGAAGTAGCCTGTCATCGTCAGCACCGGAATATCGAGATGGGCGTACTGCTCCTGGGTCGGCACCATCTTTTGCCAGTAGCTGTCGTAACTCGGGTGACTCAGCCAGCGATCGAAGATCGGACTGTGATTGCCCGTAGGGCTTGCGAGTTGCCTATACGGCCGGCCGGCGACGTACCAATCCTGATTGAACGCGCGCCATTGCGCTTCGTCATCCAGGTTTTTATCGCCGGGCGCCTTGCTGTTCGTGAGATGCAGAATCCATCGATACGCCGAGTTATGAAAGATGTTGCCGGTCATGGGCACATCGATGCCGGGCGCTATCGCATCGGACGTGGCAATGGCCTTGAGAGCCGGCGGCGGGCGCTTCGCGGCCGCCCACGCCGTGAAACCGCTGTAGCCGGTGCCGTACATGCCGACGTAGCCGTTGCTCCATTCCTGTTTCGTGATCCATTCGATCACCGCGCGCGCATCCTCGCCGTCGCGCTCAAACGGCGCCACATCGCCCGTGCTTTTATGAATGCCGCGAGCGTAAGCCACGACACCCACATAGCTGTAAGCCGCGCATTCCTTCGCGAACGACGGCGTGTCTGTGATCGTGAATTCCAATAATGCGGGCTGTTTGCTCAGCAGCTTGGGCCTGACGATGATCGCTGCAAGGCTGACGCCATCGCGCGTTTTAATCGTGGCTTCTTCGGTGATGTAGCGGCGCCGATCTTCTTCCGCATTCAACGCGGCCGCGAACGGCGCGAAGCTGCGGTACGAATCGAAAGCCAGATAGGCCCAAACCAACTCGATGGCTTCGGGGATCGACATACCGCCTTTGGCGCGTTTCTGATCGAACACGCGCTGCAAGTTATCTTGCAGAACGGAGAGCGGCGTCGCGAACACGGCCGCCAGCTGATTGGCGTCGTAGTCGTTGAGACGCGGCACTGCATTGCGAAAGGCGTAGGGAAAGGCTTTTTCGAAAGGGATTTTGCTCTCGACCTCGATCGCGCGCGCGCGCGCATAGATATCGTAGACCATCACACGGCTCGTATCGATGCCGCGTCGCCGTTCGCGAAGCGATTGGCGCGTCTCCCAAGCCGATGAATAGTCGCCTGCGACAAGCTGCAGGGCCGACAAGTTCGCGAGGTATCGCTCGGGATTATTTTCCTGATAGACGGGCAAAACTCTGCCGGCAAGATCGCGCATGGCGCGGTCTGCCACGGGATCGGCTGCATTTTGCGGCGGATGAAATTCGAGATCTTGCGCGCAGGCCCACGAGTGCGCGAGCGCCGCTAAGAAGAACAACAGCGCTTTCACGAGTGTGTGCTTCACTTGCGATCGCCTGCCGGCGGCTTCGGCGCCGCTGCAACACTTGCGTGCGAGGGACTTCCGGGCGCTTTCACCAGATGCAACACGCGCGCAAATATCGGATCGCGCGCCTGCGCCGCTCGACCGATGTGAATGATGCTGGTCTGCGCAAGCTCGTTGTTGAATACATCGATCACTCGCTCGACGGCTTCGTCTTCGAGAGAGCCGAATGCGTCGTCCATGAGTAGCCACCGCGGCGCCAGCAATAGAATTCGGGCAAAGGCGAGACCGAGCTGCTCATCCAGACTCAACTCACGGTCCCAGCGTTGCGTTTGATCGAGCAGCGGCACGAGACGCTCGAGCCCGAGCCGTCTCAGCGCATGCGCGAACGCCTGCTGCTCGAAGCTATCTGTTTTTTGCGGATAGGCCAGCACTTCGCGCAAGGTGCCGCGTGGCAAATACGGTGTGCCGCGCGGCAGGAAGAAGATCTGCTCGTCTCTGGGGCGAGTGACGCTACCGGAACCCCAAGGCCATAGGCCCGCCAAGGCTCGGAACAGCAGAGTCTTGCTCGTGCCGGGTGCGCCGACAATCAAAACACGGTCACCGGCATTGATCGTTATGTTTTTCTCGCGAAGCATGTCGCAGCCCGACGGCGATTCGACTTCGAAGTTCACGATCGTCATCGCGCCGGGCTCGCCTTCGGTATAAGTGATCTGCCGATCCGCATCGTGAGTCTCCTCCGGTGCAGTCAATGCATAGCGGAAGCTCGCCACCCGCAACAGAGTCGCGCGCCAGTCGGCGATGATGCTGAAGTTATCCACGAACCAGCGCAGCGAGGACTGTGCCTGGGTGAAGGCGGCAGCCGCCATCATCAGACCACCGAAGGAAATCTTGCCGGCAAAATACAAAGGCGCTGCCGCGAGAATCGGCGCGACGGTCGTAATCCAACCAAAACCCGCGGTGACCCACGTGAGATTCGTCAGAGCGGAAACGAGCCGGCGAGTGGCGACCAGCACGTTCATGAGGTGCAGCTCGACACGCCGCTTCTCATCCGCTTCGCCGGCGGCGAGCGAGATGTCGTCGAGATGCTCGTTGATGCGCACCAAAGAGAAGCGCAGGTCGGCCTCTCGCGCGTAACGCACTTCATTGCGATTGATCAGGCTGCGCCCGATCCATGAGCTGAGCAGCGAGCCAGCGGCCGCATAGATGATTGCGGTCCACAACATGAAACCGGGCACCGCATAGTCGATATTGCCGACTCGAAAGCTGAAGTCCGCCGAGAGCGTCCACAAGACGCCCGCAAACGTTGCGAACAGAATGGAAGCCTGGAACAGACCGACGCTTAGATCGGCCGACAGGTCGCAGAGCTTGCGCGTGTCTTCGTGCATGCGCTGATCGGGGTTCACACCCATGGGCCCCGCGTTCGCGAGCCAAAATGCGCGCCGCGGCAGCATCCAGTGCCCGAGCAGATCGCGCACGAGGCCTTCACGCAGCTTGAATTTCAGTGTCTCGACGAGCCAGCGTTGGCCGACATTGAGGATCAGCAGCACCCCGGCGATCAGAAAGAACACGCCCAACTGAAACATGAAGTCGCGCAGGTCGCGCCGCGACAGCGCATCGAAGAACGGCTTATTCCACTGATTGAGCCGGATCTGTCCATACGCCGTGGCGAGCACGACGATGACGATGAAGACCAGGAGGGTTGTGAGCGTCTTGGCGACAGACGAGGTGCGCAACGCGCGCGTGATCATGCCAACCTGACGCGTAAAGCCTAAAGCAGCCGGATCGTCCGGCTCGGGCGCGGCGGTTTTTTGAGCAGGGGCTGTTGCGCTAATCGTGCTGGCCATTTCTTGAAATGCCCTCTGCGGGCCTTTTGTTCCCGCCGGCTGGCCGTGCAGCCTACACCGTTGGACCGCTCGAGCCGACCGGCGCGCGCACGACCGCACGGCGCGCAGCGATGCAAGAGATGAATGCGGCGTAACTCCAGCCCAGATGCCGGGCGGACGTTTGCTCGCCCGTGCGCTGATCGAACTGCTCGGACATCTCACCCGTCGCGGGCGTGAATGCCCGCACCGTCGCGAGATAGCCATCGCCTCGTTCGACCCACTCGCCCGGTGCTGATTCGCCCGCGGCCGCGCGATAGCAAAATTCCGCCGCGCCTAGCGTCGAGAAGTAGTACGCACCCCCTGAAAAGTAGACGTCGCCATCATATCGACCCAGGGCGGGACTCGTACCCGCACCGCGCCCGCGATTGATCTCATAGCGCTCGTCGAACAAAGCTTCGAGCTTCTGCAGCGTGGCGTGTAGGCGCGGATCGTGCACCGAATGTGAGCGCCCGCGGGTCAACGCATGGATCGCGGCGAATATCACGGCAATGTCGAGATCCTTAGGCGAGCGACCGCCGGTCGGCAGAATGCGCGATCGGCAAAAGCCCTCGGCGGATGACCAGAATTCGTCGAGCACTTTGAAGATGGCGCCGGACTCGGCGCGATACGCTTGGGCTTGGTCTCGCTCCCCTCGCGAATCCAGCCAGTCCGCGCCTTCCGACAGGGCCGCGGCCGAACAGCACAGCGTGTGATAGTGAAGGCCTTTCTCTTCTTCCCACATGTCGTATGCGGGCTCGCGCCAAGCGCGCAGCGTGAAGGCGAGATCGCTCAGGATCAGGGCCGACAGCTCCGCATCAAAGCTTGTATCCAAACTCGCACCGCGAGCCCAGCGCAACAGCGCCAGCGCCCTGAGTGGGGCGCCGTCATGTTGAGGGCGAGTCCAACTCGAAATATCGAGCGTGCCGTCCGGGTTCACTCGGGTTTCGGCCACCACGGATTCGCCGCGAACCAGTGCAAGTTCCGCGTCTTGGCGCAGAAAGCGCACAAAGTCTTCGCTGACGCGCGCGCGCCAGCCCAGCGCGGACTCGACGAGCGCGCGGCCATCGAGCTTTTGCAGGGATCGGCTGAAGTGCACGAAGTCGCGAACATGCTCGAGGGCTTCCGGGCCGAGATCTCCCGCTGCGTGCAGCAGCCTCAGGGCATCGACGATGAGCGCCGAATCCCGAAACCAATGGAAGAAGTAGTCGGGCTCGGGATTCCAATCCGCGAGCACGCAAGAGGCGACGATGGAGCCCTTGCTCGCGCGAATGATATGGCCGAAGCCCGGACGAGGCTTCACGAGATCAACTCGTGAGACGCTCTTCAGCACCGCCTGCGCGGCATAGCGGTACTGGCGCTCGATCCACTCCTCGAGGCCGGCCATCAAGCGGGACTCTGGATCTCGAGATAGGGGCTGGTAAATCCCAATTTGCGCAGGCCGTTTTGCACTTCAGGCACTCGCATGAAGAGTTTCCACAACAGACCGGTTCGGTGGTTCTCCATCATGACGATGATCGGGCCCTGGTCGATCGCAAGGTAGGTTTCGGCGTACCAATCGCGCTGCTCGCAGAAGGCATCGATGAATCCGTAGCGGCCCCAGACCTTCTCGCCATGATATGTGAGGAAGTGGCGCAGGGCGCCCATCACTTCGCGCGGCGCATAAGGCAGGCTCGCCAGCGCCGCGGTCGGAGAAATGGTGCCGTTGTCGTTATCGGGCGCATGAGGGGAGTAGCCGTCCGGGTCATCGCTTGCCGTCAGGCCCCAGCAGGCTGGGCCATAGCCTTTGTGCCGGTTTGGATTCGCAACGCAGTGCGCGTAATTGATGCGCACGTGACGCACGTTCAAATTCCAGTAATCCGCGTATTGATCTTTGAGTCCGCGAGGGTCGACGCCGCAAAACGTGTAGTGGGTAAAGAACAAAGGCCCGCCGTATGCCATGCCGAGCGGCAGCTCGATGTCGTAGTAGCTCTTGCCGTTCAAGAAGGCGCGCCCGGTCGCGAAACCGCGGTGATATACGACGGGGTCGATGGAGTAGCGTGGCGCGCCGGCGGCCAGAAGATACGTGATGAGCGCTTCGTTCCAGCCGTGGATCTCGTGGTCCAGGGCCCAGCCGTTAGTCGGGCTCCAATGCCAATACAGAAGCTCGCGGCCGTCGCGCGTGTACCAGTCCCACTCGACTTCGCCCCAGATGTACGTGATGCGGCCGCGGAGGAGATTTTCGGCCGGCGTGTCGCGATTGAAATATTCGCGCGCGCACAAGAGGCCCATGAAGAGCAGCGAGGTTTCGACCAAATCACCGCCGTCATCTTTGCGGCTGTAGGGAATGGTGGCGCCGGTGCTGCCATCCATGAAGTGAGGAAAGGCGCCGTGATAGCACGTGGCTCGCAGCAGAACATCGAGAATATTGGCCATGCGCTGCAGCCCCGCATCGCGAGTGATCCAGCCCCGCTCGACGGCGACGATGAGCGCCATGACACCGAAGCCCGATCCGCCCGAGACGGTCTTATCCGTAATCGGCCTGGCGCTGCTTGTGCGCCGATCGTAGGCAAGCCCGCTTGCGGGATGCGCGCCGGCCCAGAAATAGTTGAACGTGCGGCGTTGGACCGCCTCCAGCAAGTCCTCATCCGGAAGCTCGGCGAGCCGCGCCGCGCTTTGGCGAGCCGCCGCCACGGTGGATTTTTTTCGTTGCGTTTTCTGTTTCGAGACTTTTTTCGTCGCCGGCACAACCACCCTCATTTCACAATTTTCCGCCAAGCCCGCGCTCGTCGTCACATCGACAGGCGCTCAGGGACCATGCTTTCCTGGGCCCGAACCTGCATCATCGTAGCTTGTTTTTCTGGAGTCTTGAGTCGATGAGCCGAATCGAAAAGCTGATGGGTCAAATGACGCTCGCGGAGAAACTGGGGCAACTCACCATGACCGCGTCCGGTCATGCGGTGACTGGGCCGATCATCGCGGGCGACTCTACCCAGAGCATTATCGACGGCACTATCGGCAATTTGCTGAATATGGTCGGTGCGGACCATGTTCATGAAGTGCAGCGTTTGGCGGTCGAGAAATCGCGCCTCAAGATTCCGCTGCTCATCGGGCTCGACATCATTCACGGCCATCGCACGCTGTTTCCGATTCCGTTGGGCGAAGCTGCCATTTTCGATGCGGCGATCTGGGAGCGGACCGCTCGCGAAGCGGCGAAAGAAGGCGCGGCGGACGGGCTTGCGATGACGTTCGCTCCCATGCTCGATGTGTCTCGCGATCTGCGCTGGGGGAGAACAGCCGAGGGACAGGGGGAGGACCCCTGGTTGGGGACGCTCGTCGCGCAGGCCAAAGTTCGCGGGTATCAAGGCGCGAGCCTTGCGGCGCCCGATGCTTTGGCCGCATGCGCCAAGCACTATTGCGCGTACGGACCCGTGAATGCGGGACGTGAATATGCTTCCGTCGATATCTCCGAGCGAACCGTGCACGAAGTGCACTTGCCGCCATTCGAGGCGGCGGTTGCCGCGGGTGTCGCGACAATCATGCCGGCCTTCACGGATCTCGCCGGCATTCCCATGTCCGCTCACAAAGCACTATTGAAGGATCACCTGCGCAAAAAGTTAGGTTGGACCGATGGCGTCCTTGTCAGCGACTACAACGCGATAGGCGAGCTGATAAACCATGGCGTCGCCGCGGATCTTGCGGATGCCGCGACGCTCGCACTCAAGGCCGGCGTGGATATCGACATGATGGCGAATGCCTATCGAAAAGGTCTCCCCGTTGCCCTCGAGCGCGGACAGGTCACGATGGAAGAGATCGATACTTCCGTGCGTCGCGTTCTGCTGCTCAAAGAGCGGCTCGGTTTGTTCGATGATCCTTATCGGCGCGGCGCCAAACGCGAAACGAAGGATGCGCTGGTCCAACGCCGGAAACTTTCTCGTGAAGTCGGGTCGCGCGCGATCGTACTGTTGAAGAACGACCAAGACACTTTGCCGCTGGCGAGCACCGCGCGCCGGCTGTGTGTCATCGGTCCACTGGCTGATGCGGCGCGCGAGATGGGTGGCCCCTGGGGTGCGGCGGGCGGCGACAATATGAATGTGAGTGTTTTGGAAGGTCTGCGTAACGGGCTGCCCGGAACGCAAATCTTGTACGCCTCCGGTGTGCCGATCGATAAGGGCGATCTCACTGGCGTGGCCGCGGCGCTCGAGCATTGCAATGGGTCGGATGCCATCCTCTTGTGTCTGGGAGAGTCCGCGACGATGAGCGGCGAGGCGGCGAGCCGGGCCTATCCCGAGTTGCCGGGCAATCAGCGCGCGTTGGCCGAAGCCGTGCTCGATCGCGCGCGCGCGTTGAATATTCGCGTCATCGTCATTTTATTCTCAGGGAGACCTCTGGTTATCCCCTGGCTTGCCGAGAAAGCCGATGCGCTGTTGGCGGCCTGGTTCTTGGGATGCGAGGCCGGCAACGCCATCGTGGATGTGCTCACGGGCAAAGTGTCGCCGCGCGGGCGCACACCGATCACTTGGCCGCGCGCCTTGGGACAAGTGCCGATCTTTTTCGGCATGCGTCCGAGCGGCAGACCTCAGAGCCCCACGGACCACTTCACGAGTAAATA
>Ga0307515_10007475_pt1 | contig 21590 bp, 20 predicted proteins | sample 17_EM_MG_FD_194513 | JGI IMG/M metagenome (GOLD analysis project Ga0307515, IMG submission 194513) | Populus trichocarpa ectomycorrhiza microbial communities from riparian zone in the Pacific Northwest, United States - 17_EM | ecosystem: Host-associated > Plants > Roots > Unclassified | place...
TGGTGATCTTCCTCAGCGTTCCCCTGGCCACCGGATGGGCGGCATACGCGCTCTACCGGGTATTCGCGCTGCTCGGCGCGGCGTGGCAAGCGGTCCGGAAGATATGAGCTGCTGGGCCTACCCGATCGCCGCGCTACTCGGGAGTCGCGATCGCACCGCTTGGGATGGCCGTCGCTGATCAACGGATTAGCGCTCGACGCAGTCGACCTGCGCGGCACCATCCGCCACGCGCACCCAGTGACCAGCACATAACCCAACACTCTCTAATGCTGGTTTCAGGTTGATCGGGGAGAGTGAGCGGCAAAGCATCTACTGGAGGGGGCGGGCCGGCGTGCGGATCATGATCGCGGATGACGAGGCGGCCATCCGTGAGTCGTTGGAGCGGGTGCTCCAGGTCGAGGGTTACGACACCAGCACCGTCGCCAACGGTCTCGCCGTGCTCGACGGGGTCGGTGGGGCTGGCGGTGACATGCTGGATCTGCTGATCCTCGACGTGATGATGCCCCGCCTCGGCGGGTTGGAGACCTGCCGGCGGTTGCGGGCCGCGGGCCGGGATCTGCCGGTGCTGATGCTGACCGCCCGTGACCAGGTCTCCGACCGGGTCGCGGGGCTCGACGCGGGCGCCGACGACTACCTGCCCAAGCCGTTCGCCACCGAGGAGTTGCTGGCCCGGGTGCGGGCCCTGCTGCGCCGGCGCACGCCGGGCGACGGAGAGTCGCTGATCCTGTCGTTCGCCGACGTCCGGCTCGATCCCGACAGGTTCGAGGCGTGGCGGGGCGAGCGGCCGCTGCGCCTGACCCGGACCGAGTTCTCCCTGCTGCAGGTCCTCGTGCGCAACGCGACCCGGGTCTTGACCCGCGACGCGCTGTTCGAGGCGATCTGGGGCTTCGACATGAGCGCCACCGCCAACAACCTCCAGGTGTACGTGAGCTACCTGCGCCGCAAGATGGAGGCCGAGGGTGAGCCGCGACTGATCTACACGCTGCGCGGTCTGGGGTACACGTTGCGGGAGACTCCTCCGTGAGCAGACCTGTCGGCTGGGATCCGCGCCGGTTGAGTCGATGGTGGCGTCGGCGGTCCCTGCGGACCAGGCTGACGGTGATCGCGGCGACGGCCATCGCGGCCAGCGTGTTCTTGGCCTTCCAGGTGGCCAGCGAGCTAATGGACCGGAAGCTGCAGGACACCGCCGAGACTCAGCTACGCGCCGACGCCCGCGTCCTGGCGACGAACGCGGAGCGCGCCGGTCTGACGCAGGTCCAGCTACCGCCGTATCCCGGGTCCGGTCGGCTGATGCGGGTCGTCCTGCCCGACGGCTCGACCCGGACGCCGGCCGGCCAACCCGCGCTGCCCTCCGTCAGCGAGCACGCCGGCCGCGTGACGCAGGGCGAGTCGGCCGACCTGATGGAGTCGGACGACAGCGACGACGACGGCTACCTCATCTACACGCTGCGTGCTGGCGACGGCGCGGTCCAGGTGGCCGGCGTCACCGACGACAGCCCGATCAACCAGTTCGGGTTCGGCATGCTGCTGATCGGGCTGCTCTGCGTGGCCGGCGGCGCCCTTGTCGGGCGGACCGTGGCGCGGACCGGGCTGGCACCGATCGACCGGCTGACCGCCGCCGCGGTCCGTGTCGCGCGCACCCGGGATCTCGACGCCGACATCCCGGATGAGGGCGGTGGGGAGATCCGGCGGCTGATCCAGGCGATCAACGAGATGCTCGCCGCGCTCCGGGATTCCCGGCGGGCCCAGCGGCTGCTCGCCGAGGACGCCGCCCACGAGCTCAAGACCCCCCTCACCAGCCTGCGCCTCAACGTCGAGCTGCTGATCCGGCTCGATCGGCGCGGCACCCTGGACAGCGCACTGCCGGCGGAGAGCCGGACCCGGCTGCTCAACGATCTCGGCGCCCAGGTGGCCGAGTTGAGCACCCTTGCCGCCGAGCTGACCGACCTGGCGCGCGGTGACGTCAGCGACGAGAGCACCGAGGTGCTCGACCTCGCCGACGTGGTGGTGACCGCCGCGACCCGGGCGCGTTCCCGCGTGCCCGACATCGAGTTCGCGCTCGACGTGACCTCCGTGTGGGTGAGCGGGCGTCCCGCTGCGCTCCAGCGGGCGGTGCTCAACCTCATCGACAACGCCGGCAAGTGGTCCCCCGCGGACCAGCCGGTCCAGGTCCGGCTCCGTGCCGAGGGCGCGTCGGCGGTGCTCGAGGTCGACGACGCCGGGCCGGGCATCGACGCCGCCGACGTACCGCGGGTGTTCGACCGGTTCTACCGTGCCGACAGCGCCCGGGCGTTGCCGGGATCCGGTCTGGGACTCTCGATCGTGCAGCGAGTCGTCGACGCCCACGGCGGCCGGGCCACCGTCGCCCGCTCCCTACGCGGTGGCGCGCTGCTTCGGGTCGACCTTCCGGCCGCGGCCCCGCCCGCCCCGATCACGCGGCGCACCGCCGGGGACGACACTGCGGTGCGCTGACCAGCCCCGGCGGCGCGGCGCCGGACCCAAAGGGCAGCGACCGTCGGGCCCAGGAAAAAGATCCGGGGCGGGCCTGGGGGCCCGTCCCGGATCTCGTCCGTGCCGCCGCGCTCACCGTTGCAGCGCGGGCTCCTCCTCGTCGGCGAACGACTGTTGACCCTGAGGCGGCTCCACCGGTCGGGACAGCCGGCTCGGCCACCACATCCGCCGGCCGATCAGCAGGGTGAGGGCGGGCACCAGCACCGACCGCACCAGCAGGGCGTCGAGCAGCACACCGAAGGCGACCAGGAACCCGACCTCGATCAGCATCACCAGCGGAAGTGTGGCGAGGACCGCGAACGTGGCCGCTAGGACCAGGCCTGCCGAGGTGATGACGCCGCCGGTGGCGGAGAGGGCTTTGAGCATGCCCTCTCTGGTGCCGAGACGCACGGTCTCCTCCCGTGCCCGGCTGACCAGGAAGATGTTGTAGTCGACGCCGAGCGCCACCAGGAACAGGAATGCCAGCAGCGGCACCGAATAGTCGATACCCCTGAACCCGAGGATCGTGTCGAAGACGAACACGCTGCCGCCGAAGGCTGCGGCGAATGAGACGATCACGGTGGCCATCAGGACCAGCGGGGCCACGATCGCGCGCAGCAGCAGCCCGAGGACGATCAGGACGACGGTGAGCACCAGCGGGATCACCAGCTTCTCGTCGCGGCTGGTGGTCACCTCGGTGTCGAGGTTTTCCGCACTCGGCCCGCCGACGATCGCCTCCGCCCCGCTCACCGCGTGCACGGCGGTGCGCACCCGCTTGATCGTGTCGTACTCTGCGACGGTGTCCGGCGCGTCCGTCGGGAACACGGAGATGTCGGCCCAGCCACCGCTGGTCTGACCCGGGACGGCCTGGGCCACACCGCGAGTGCCCTTGACGATGTCGAGCACCCGCTCCTGGTACGCCGGCTGCGTGAAGATCGTCATCGGCTGGCCGCCGAGCTCCGGGAAGTGCTGGCGGAGAACGGTGAAGCCGGTGACCGACTCCGGCGCGGACAGGAACTGGTCCTGCTCACGCAGGGCGCCGGTGTTGCCCGCCAGCCCGATGGCGAGCACGCCGAGGACTCCGAGCGAGCCGAGCGTCGCCACCCACCGGCGGCGGCTGATGGCGGTGCCAAGCCGTCCCCACAGTCCCGGCTTCTCCTCCACGGCCGTATTGAACCGCGGGATGGCCGGCCAGAAGATCCGCCTGCCGAGCACCACGAGCACCGCCGGGAACAGCGTCAGCATGGCCACCAGCGCGCACAGCACGCCGGCCGCACCGATCGGGCCCAACCCGCTGGTGCTGTTCAGGTCCGCGACGAGCAGGCAGAGCAGACCGGCGACCACGGTGGCCGCGGACGCGACGATGGCCGGCGCCGCGCCGCGTAGCGCGTGGACCATCGCGACCCGGACGTTCTTGTGGTGGTGCAGTGTCTCCCGATATCGAGCGATGAGCAACAGCGCGTAGTCCGTGCCGACGCCGAACACCAAGATCGTCAGCAGCGCCGAGTTCTGGTCGTTGACCACGATGCCGAAGCCCTTGACGAGCAGGTAGACGGTCGCCATCGCGGTCAGTGCGGCCGCGCCCACGACCATCAGCGGGACGAACCACAACACCGGGCTGCGGTAGGTGAGGATGAGCAGGACCGTGACGACGACGACGGTGGTGAGGAAGACCTGCAGGTCGATGCCGTCAAAAACGGCGTCCATGTCGCCGTCGATCGCGGCCGGGCCGGTCACGTCGAGTTCCAAGCCGGCGGGGCGGTCCTTCGCGGCGTCACGCAACGGACCGACGATGGCCTCCGGTGCGCCGTAGGTCGTGCTCACATCGAGGGTGAACATCATCGCCTTGCCGTCGGTGGAGAGCCTCGTCGGTGGGCCCTCGTCCTCGCCGGCCGGGGCCGCCGTCGCCTTCGGCGGGTACCGCTTGGCAAGGGTGTCGTAGTGGCGCTCGACCGTCGCGCGGTCGGCGTCGGCCAGGCCGCCGGCGCGGTGGTACACGAAGACGAACGTGTTCTCCTCACCGCCAGGGAGACTGTCCTCCAGTACCGCGACCTTGGTGGACTCGGCGCTGGCCGGCAGGGTGTCCGCGACGCTGTCGGTGGTGACCGAACTCAACTTTCCGCTCAGCGGCACCATGAACACCGCCAGCGCCGCCCACAAGCCGATCACCAACCACGGCACCCACCGACCGGCCAACCGACCGGCCGGTGCTTCCCCGGGCGGCGCTGCGTTGACTGCCATTCACTTGCCTCCTACATACGAGTTGCATCGCTTGCCTGACGCCGACTTCGTACCGAGCGAATCTGAGACGACCGCTAATACGGTGCTCAGGCCGGTTGGCCGGACCAGGTGCCGAGCCCACGCACCAGCGTGGTGGCGGTCCGTGCGGGCGGTGACGGCGTTGATCCGTCGGCGACGCCGAGGAACACGGGCGAGCAGTACCGCGGTACCACTTCCCTCCCGAAGATGACGACCGCAGTACGACGAAATAGGACGGAATCGGCCCTAGCGTTCCGGGTATGAGGAAACCTGACAGTCCGCTGTGGAAGTTTGGGGCGGCCACCGTGACGCTGGCGACGGCGTTAGCCGTCCTCGCCGCGTGCGGGTCGGACACCGACAACAGCGCGGCGCCCGCCGCGTCCGGGCCGCACAGCGCGCACCCCGGCCAATCGTCGGGTCCACCGAAGCCGCTGCGCGCCGGCGAGCGGTTCGTCGACCTGAAGATGGCCAAGGCCTATACCCCCGTACCGCCGGAGGGCGGCACGGACGAGTACCGGTGCCAGGTGATCGATCCGGGCCTGACCAAGGCGGCGTTCCTGACCGGGACACAGTTCACGCCGGAGAACGTCGCCATCGCGCACCACGCCATCGTGTACGCGGTGCCCCCGGGCGGCGCTGCCGCGGTGCGCGAGCAGGACGCGAAGGCCCCCGGCCTCGGCTGGCAGTGTTTCGGCGGGACCGGCGTGAAGGGCGCCGAGGTAGAAGAGGGGGACGCGGCGTGGGTGGACACCTGGGCGCCGGGCGCCACGGAGGCGCTGCTCAACCAGGACGCCGGCTATAAGCTGGAGCCGGGCAGCCTGCTCGTCCTCCAGATCCACTACAACCTGCTCGTGACCGACGGCAAACCGGCCGGGTCGGACCGCTCGGCGGTGCGGCTGCGGCTGACGGACGGCACGCCGAAGACTCGGGAACTCGTCACGTTGCCACTCGACGCGCCGACCGACCTGCCCTGCGTCGCCGACGAGTCGGGGCCGCTCTGTGACCGAGCGGCCTCGATCGCCGACGTGACGAAGAGGTTCGGTCCGGATGTCGGCGAAATGGCGGACCGGCAGGTGGAGGAGTGCGGCCAGAGCGCACCGAAGCCCGGTAACACCCAGACCTGCGACCACAAAGTGGAGGAGCCGATGACGCTGTTCGCCGGTTTCGGCCACATGCACATGCTCGGGCGGGCCATCAGGGTCGAACTCAACCCGGGCACGCCGAAGGCCAGGGTCGTGCTGGACGTGCCGCAGTTCGACTTCGACAACCAGCGACTGGTGACGCTGCCGTCGCCGGTGGAGATCGGTCCGGGCGACACGCTGCGCACGACGTGCACGCACGACGCGGGGCTGCGCAAACAGCTGCCGCAACTGAGCAAGCTGCCGCCGCGCTACGTGGTGTGGGGCGACGGCACCAGCGACGAGATGTGCATCGGCATCATGACGGTCTCTTCCCGCAAGTCCTGACGAAGCGTCGAACGTGTGTGAGCTCACCGAGGTCAACAACAGCTCCGAGCTCACACACGGACGCGCGAGATGAAGCGCTAAACCGGCCGGGTGAGTCTCAGGTCGTAGGCGAGGATGACGGCATGGATCCGGTCCCGTGCGCCGAGCTTGGCGAGGACCCGCCCGACGTGGGTCTTCACCGTCGACTCCGACAGCGTGAACCGTTGCGCGATCTCGCCGTTGGTGAGCCCGTGGCCGATGGCGACGAGGATCTCTCGCTCGCGACCGGTCAGGGAGTCGAGCCGGGGATCCGTCCGCACGGGCCCGCAGAGGTCGTCGAGCCGGTCGCCGAACGCGTCGAGCAGCCGCCGAGTCAGCGTCGGCGCGATCACCGCGTCCCCGGCCGCGACGGCCCGGATGCCGGCGAGCAGCTCCTCCGGCCGGATGTCCTTGAGCAGGAAACCGCTCGCCCCGGCCCGCAGCGCGGCGAGCGCGTACCGGTCCACGTCGAATGTCGTCAGCACCAGGATCCGCGAATGCCTACCGGCGGCGACGACGCGCCGGGTGGCCTCGATCCCGTCGACGCCCGGCATGCGGATATCCATCAGTACCACGTCGGGACGCAACTCGGTGATCCGCCGAACGGCCTCGGCGCCGTTCTCGGCCTCGCCGACGATCTCGGTGTCGGGGGTGCTCTCCAGCAGCATGCGAAACCCGAAGCGCTGCAGCGGCTGGGCGTCCACCACGAGCACAGAGATCATGAACGGCTGCCTTTCAGGGTCGCGTGGACGGACCAGTCGCCGTCCGGCGCGGGGCCGGCGCTGACCGTGCCGCCGTAGAGCGCGGCGCGTTCGGCCATGCCGACGAGGCCGAGACCCGCGCCGCCAGGCGATGCCTCTTCCTACCGAGCGAACCTGAGACGACTGTTAAGACGGCGCTGCTGAGGTGCTGCCCGAATCCGCTCGCGGACCCATGGTGGATTGGGCCAGTCGACCTCCCGCGGTGCTCCTATCGCCACGAACCGGCACGGGATGGCACTACCGCATCCGTCTCGTCTCAGCCATGAACCTCTATCCCTTAAGGTCTGGCCCCACGCTGACCGGGGAAGGCCATCTCGCCGATGTACAGGCGGTCGTCAATGGCGATCTCTACCGCTGCCGATGAAAAGACCTCGCCGCGTTTGGTGCGCAGACCGCGATCGTGGCCGGTCGAACCGGCCGCCTCCGGGCGCGTTCTACTTTTTCGTGAATGCCTGCACCTGGCACTCGAACTCGATCTGCTTGGCGTTCGCTGGCACCTTGGCGTTCTCCGAGTTGTATGTCGCGCCGTCGTCGGTCTCGGTGATCGGCATGCCCTTGCTTTGCATGCACTTCACTTGTTCGTGCCACTGCTGCTTGTAGTCCGGATTCTGGGCGGGATCCAACTCCGGGGCTCGGACCGGCTTCTTCGACACACACGCGGCCGCTGCGGCGGCCGGCGGATCCCCATCCACGTACAGAGATCCCGCTGGCCCCTTCCCCGGGGGATTGTGGCCGACCTTCACACCGTGATCACGCAGACACCTTATGTAGATGTTCATCCACTCCGAGGTCTCATCGTCCGTGGTGTCGGGCCGGATCTGTGGCCCGTGCGCGGCGGGCGCTGCGCTGGAGCCCACCGTGGCCGACTTGTCGCCGGCGACCGACGCCACCTGCGGAGCCGCCTGGTCCTTGCTCTGTCCACATCCACTGATTAGTGCGATTCCAATGAAAAATGCTGGCATAATGTCTTTTCTACGCATGGGTATTAGCCTTTCAATAGATCTTCAGGAAGTTGTCGGGGGTCAGGTAGCCAGAGCCTCGTTCGGAGTCAGCCGAGCCGCGCGCATCGACGGATAGACGCCGGCCACCACACCGATCACTGCCGCCCCGCCGATCCCCACCCCGATCGCCGTGAGCGGCACCACCACCGGCCAGTGCTGCCAGTAGGCGTAGCCGGCCGTCGCGGCCAGTCCGAGGACGGTGCCGGCTAGGCCGCCCAGGGTGGACAACGCCACCGACTCGGTCAGGAACTGGGTACGGATCTGACCGCGGTGCGCGCCCAGTGCCCGCCGCAGCCCGATCTCCGACCGGCGTTCCAACACCGAGATGACCATGGTGTTGGCCACCCCGACCCCGCCGACCAGCAGCGCCACCCCGGCCAGCCCCAGGAACAGTGCTGAGAAGGTGCTCTCGGTGGCGCGTTTCGCGGCGAGCGCGTCGGAGGGCCGGGAGACCTGCACCTGGCTCGGCTGGTTCGGATCGATCGTGGCCGGCAGCACCGACCGCACCTGCTCGACCGCGGGTTCGTAGGACCGCACGTAGAGCACGGTCGGTCGGCTGTCGAACTTCAGGTAGGACACCGCCGACGGCCAGCCCACCAGCACGGAGGTGTCCAGGTCGGGCGACAGGCGCACCGGGTCGAGGATGCCGACCACCGTGTACCACTGCCGGCCGATCAGAACCTGGGTGGGTCTCTCTCCCGGGTTCACCCGGGGTATCCCGAGCCGGGAGGCCGTCTGCGCTCCCAGCACCGTCATCGGCAGCCTGCTGCTGGTCGCGTCGAGATACCGGCCGCTGCTCATATGTCCCTTGAGGAGGGTGAGCAGGTTCGGTGTGGCGGCCAATGGGGTCAGGCCGGCGCCGTCGCCCGCCTCGGTGCGGTCCGACCGGCTCACCGGCAGGTGCAGGTTGGCGACCGCGGCCACCGACCGCACCGGGCTGATCCGGGCCACCATCGATGTCGACTCGACGGGAAAGGCTGGGTTGCCGGTGTCGTCCGAGGTGGCCGCGACCCCGGCCCGCAGCATGTCGGTGCCCAGCGAGGAGAGCTGCTGCAAGAGAGCTTTCTGGCTGGAGGCGGGGATACCGGTCACCACCACCATCGTGGCGATGCCGATCGCGATGCCGAGTGCCGACAGCGCGGCCCGCATCTTCCGGGTGCGGATGCCCAGCAAGCCGAGCCCGAGCAGGTCGAGGGGCGAGAGCCGGACCGGCCGTGGCACGCTCACCGGTCCACCTCGCCGGCCGTGTCGGCGACGATCCGGCCGTCGCGTACCTCGACCCGCCGGGGCAGGCTCGCCGCGATGTCCCGGTCGTGGGTGATGACCACGATGGTGGTGCCCTCGGTGTGCAGCCGGGTGAGCAGCGCCAGCACCGCCTGCCCGGTGGCCGTGTCGAGGGCCCCGGTCGGCTCGTCGGCCAGCACCAGAGCCGGTTCGTTGACCAGGGCACGGGCGATCGCAACCCGCTGCCGCTCGCCACCCGAGAGCTGCGCGGGCCGGTGCCCGAGCCGGTGCCCCAGCCCGACCCGCTCCAACGCCTCGGCCGCGAGGGGCTTGCGGCGTCCCCGCGGAACACCGGCGTAGAGCAGCCCGGTGGCCACGTTCTCGGTGGCGGTGAGCCCGGCCGACAGGTGAAACTGCTGGAAGACGAAGCCCAGGCGGCGCCCGCGCAGGGCGGACAGCCGGCGGTCGGACAGCGACGACACCTCGCACCCGTCGATCTCGACCGACCCGCTGGTCGGGCTGTCCAGCGCGCCCATCATGGACAGCAGGGTCGACTTGCCCGAACCGGACGGCCCGACGATCGCGACCAGCTCGCCCGCGTCGATGTCGAGCGACACCCGGTCGAGCGCGGCCACCCCGCCCGGATAGAGCTTGCTGACCTCGCGGGCCCGCAGCACGGTCGTCATGAGGTGGTCACCACCGTGAGGCCGGCGCGCAGCCCGGAGCCGCTCACCTCGGCCATCCCGTCGGCGATGAGACCGGTCTTCACCGGGATCAGGCCGGCGCCGGACACCTGCACGGCGTACCCGCCCTCGCTGAGCGCCAGCAGCGCGCCCACCGGGACCGCCAGCACGCCCTTGTGCGTCTCGGACAGGAACTCGACCTCGACGTCCGCCGAGTCGATCCGGCTCGCGGCACCGGGACCGGTCAGGGTGACCGTGACGTCCACCTTGGGCGCCGAGTTCGGGTCGGCGCCGTCGGCCGCTTGCGTCGACGTACTGATCGCGGTCACGCGGCCCGGCTTCTTCGAGCCGTCGGGCAGATCCACCGTCACCCGGTCGCCGCGCTTCACCGAGTTCGCGTCGCCGGCGTCGACCGGCACGCTGATCACCTTGGTGGTCGCGGTGACCGTCATCAGGTCGCCGGCGGGCGGGTCGCCCGGCAGCGCCGACACCGACGCGACCCGGATCGCGCCGGCCTGCACGATGACATCGCCCGGGGCGAGGTGCCCGGTCTCGGGCAGGTTGTGATCGCGTTGCCAGGCCTTGATCGCGCGTACCACCTGGGCGGTCAGCACCGAGTCCCCCGCATGCACCGTCGTCCGGGTGATGACCGCCGGTGGAACGGGGCCGGCGGCCGAGGTGGCCGGCGGAGTCGAGGTCTGCGTGACGACGGCGCCGGGCCCCGGCTGGTGGCCGACCGAGTAGCCGAGCGCCCGCAGGTTGTTCACGACCACCCGGACGTCGCGGCCCACCATGCCGACCTGGTCAAGGACCCGGAACAGCGGCAGCGAGCCGTACAGCAGCGGTACCGGCCGGTCGTTGACTCGGCAGACCTGCCCGTCCCGGGAGATGGTCGTCCCGGGCGCGGGAAGCCACGTCAACAAGCCGCTGCGGCCCAGACGTAGCGGCCGGGCCGTGCCGTAACCGATCGTTCCGGACACCGGCGAGCGGGTCGAGATGTCCGTCCGGACGACGTCGGCGGTCTGCACGGCGGGCGCCGCGGCCACCGACTCGGCGCTCGCATCGGCTTGGTGGCCCCGCACGAGGAACCACCCGCCGCCGGAGACGGCGACCACCGCGACGGCGGTCGCCCAGAATCGCTTTCGCTGTGACATGGCGGGAAGCTTCGGCGACGATTGTGGGAAACCTGTCGGGTTTTCCCCGGCGCCGCTGAGCGGCCAATATATTCGCCGCATGTGCGCCGCGATCTTGCTCGCCGAGGACGACCGTAACCAGGCCGAGTTCCTCCGGCGCTACCTGGTGGCCCAGGGTCACCAGGTGTCGGTGGTGCACGACGGCCGGTCGGCGCTCGAACTCGCCCGCGCCCGCCGGCCGCAACTGATCCTGCTCGACGTGATGATGCCGAACCTGGACGGCGTCACCGTCTGCCGGGTGTTGCGAGAGGAGTCCCCGGTGCTGATCCTCATGCTGACCGCCCGCAGCGCCGAGGACGACCTGCTGATCGGCCTGGACGTCGGTGCGGACGACTACGTGACCAAGCCGTACAGCCCGCGCGAGCTGATGGCCCGGATACGCACGTTGCTGCGCCGGGCCGGACGCGAGACGCCCTCCCCGGGCGCTCTGCTGCGGGCCGGTGCGCTCACGGTCGATCCGGTACGGCACACCGTGGCGCTCGACGATGCCCCGGTCGACTGCACGCCGGGCGAATTCGCCATCCTGGCCGCCATGGTCGCCCAGCCCGATCGTGTCTTCACCCGCCCTCAGCTGCTCGAATACACCCGCGGCGTGGAGCGCGAGTCGACCAACCGGGCCATCGACACCCACGTGATGAACCTGCGCCGCAAGATTGAGCCGAACCCACGCCGCCCGGTCCGCCTGGTCACCGTCTACGGCGTCGGCTACAAGCTGTCCGATGCCGCGCACTGACTCGGTGCCGCTGCGGCGCAGCCTGCTGGTGCGCCTGCTGGCCACCTCGGTGATCATCGCGGTCTGCGCGGTCGCAGCGGCCGTCTGGCTGACCGTACGGACCACCACCCAGGCGATCCGCCAGGAGCAGGTGCGCTCGCTCGCCAGTTACGCCGGCGCCTACGACACGCTGCTCGGCTACGCCGCCACTCATCGCGACTGGTCGGGGGCCGGCTCGACCGTACAAGCCCTCAGTCACAGCACCGGCCAGCGCATCACCCTGACGACGACCGCCCGGGTTCCGATCGCCGACTCCTCGCCCGGCCCGTCGCTGCGTGACCAGCAGCCCTCCGCGACCATCGACCCGCTACGGGTGAACGGCGCCCTGACCGGCCAGGCCGAGGGGAGCATCGACCCGCGCGCGGTCGGCCCCTACCGCCTGACCACCGCCGAGAAGGCGTTCCTGCACAGTATCGCCGTCCGGATACTCGACTGCCTCGAGAAGCATGGGCCTCGGGCGCAGATCGTCAACGGGCCGAGCGGCCGCCCGACGGTCCAGATAACCGGCGCCGACCTCAAATACGTCGCGGCGAACTGCCCACAGAACGAACTTGAGCAACAGACCGCTACCGAGCAACCCCTGATCGACGCGCTCACCGCGGCGACGGGAAAGTGTCTCGGCTTGGCCGACGCGGAGGGGGCCATCCACATCTCGGTCGCCTTTCAAGTGCAGGTGAGCACCGGCAGCAAGCACGCGACCCCCGACGGCATCGACGCCTGCCTGGTGAAGAGCCGTCGCGCCCAGCTCATGCCTTACGTGGCGCCGGCCGTGCTGCTCTTCGTCACCTCGAACGACACCGCCCCGGCCGACCTCACGTTCAACCTGTCCCGGCCCAACGTGTTGCGCATCGCCGGCGTCACCGGTCTGGTCCTGCTGATCGCGATCGCCGCGACCGTCCTGGTCGGCGGGCGCCTGGTGCGCCCGCTGCGGGCCCTGGCCGAGGCGGCCCGCAACCCGGCCGACGACCAGCAGCGGGTCCCGGTCACCACCCGTGACGAGATCGGCAACCTGGCGCAGGCCTTCAACGAACTCACCGACCGGCGGACCCAGCTCGAAACCCAGCGCAAGGCCCTGATCAGCGACGTGGCGCACGAGCTGCGGTCGCCGCTGACCAACATCCGCAACTGGCTGGAGGGCGCCCAGGACGGAGTGGTCGATCTCGACCCGCAGGCGCTCGACCTGGTGTTGCAGGAGGCGGTGCTGCTCCAGCACGTCATCGACGACCTGCGCGACCTGGCCGCGGCCGACGCCGGCACGCTGCGGCTGCACCCCGAGCCCTCATACGTCAACGACCTGCTCGCCCAGGTCGTGGAGGCACACCGGGAGACCGCCAAGACCGTCGACGTCCGGCTGATCAGCGAGCCGGACGGTGACCCGGAGGTGACCGTCGACCCGCACCGACTGCGCCAACTGGTCGGCAACCTCATCGCCAACGCCGTCCGGCACACTCCGGCGGACGGCGTGGTCACCCTGCACTCAGTTGTCACCGACGGCTGGTTGCACATCACCGTCGCCGACACCGGCACCGGCATCGCGCCCGACGATCTGCCCCGGATCTTCGAGCGATTCTGGCGGGCCGACGCGTCTCGCAGCCGGCAGACCGGCGGCAGCGGACTCGGCCTGTCAATCGTGCAACGCCTGACCGAGGCGCACGGCGGCACGGTCACCGCCATCAGCCGTCTCGGCGAGGGCAGTGTCTTCACCGTCCGCCTGCCGGCCACACCCTGAGCTCCGTCACGCCCCGGCCAGCATCCCAATAGGTGCGCCTGCTCAATGAGCCTTTCCGAGTAACGGCCGTTGACGTTGAGTAACGGGTCTCTGTCAGTCGGTGCCGAGGGGAGCGGTGACGTCAGTTCAGACATCGCGCGGATCCGATCATCGATCGATGACAGCTATCAAGTTACGAAGGTGCACGTCCGCCGGCACGACGACGAGTCGCTGGGAAGCCTGAACGTGGACTTCACCGAGATGACCGTGACCGCCGCGCGTGGGGGTGCACCGATTGCATCGCTGATCCGAGCCGCAGAACTACTCGCTCATCGGCAGCCGCCCGACTTCACCGCGCTCACGGCCACCCAAGCCTCGCCTCTCACCGGCGCTACCGACCGAGAATCCGAGAGCACCTAGGCGACGCGACCAGGCACAAGTACGCGTCGGGAACGGGGTGGCACGCGGGCTCGCGAAGCCACAGATCCGGGCGGTGGCGGCGACCGTTTTGCCCGGTGAGCTGGATCACCCGGGCGTCGCCATGACGGCGAATACCGCCCCGTGCCGCCAGATGTCAGCGTCTCCAGATCACGCATGGATCACGCATTCGTCCACAAGGGACGAAAAAATGGCCCTAACCAGACGTAAAACGCCTGCTCAGGGCCATGATCATACGTGCGCCGCGTAGGACTTGAACCTACAACCCGCGGATTAAGAGTCCGCTGCTCTGCCAGTTGAGCTAGCGGCGCTCTCTGACAACGCAGAAACATTAACACGGGCTTCCCGTGAGCCTGAAATCGGCACCCTCCCGCATGATCGTCTTGGCGAGACCCACCGTCGGGGGGACTCCCTACGTTGCGCACATGAGGCAGGATGTGGCCCGCGGAACGTGGGATCGAGGATCAAGGATGGTCGGCATGCGGCGCTCGCTCGTGGCGGTTGTGGCGTTGGTGGTGGTCACGCCGCTGGCACTGGCTGCTTGCAGTGGTGATGAGGACAAGCCCGCCCCAGCTGCCTGGGTCGGTGCCTCGCCGTCCTCGGGTTCCTCGGGCCTGCCCGAGTCGGGGGTCGCCGAGTCCGGCCAGACCGCCGCCGTCTCGCTCAGTGTGACGCCTGCCACGGGTAAGAAGGACGTGCCCGTCAGCGCCGAGATCGGCTTCAAGGTCTCCGGCGGCAAGGTGACCACCGTCGCACTCAAGGATGCTGCCGGCAAGGACGTCGCCGGTGCGCTGCGGGAGGACGGCTCGGCCTGGGTGCCGAGCAAGACCCTCAAGGCCAGCAAGCGGTACGACGCCACGGTCACCGCCGTCGACGCCGCCGGGGCCACCAAGACCGCCAGCACCTCCTTCACCACCATGGGCAAGCCGGCCAAGGAGACGGGCACCGGCCTCTACCTCTTCGACGACAAGACGTACGGCGTCGCCATGCCGGTCGTGGTCGAGTTCAACCCGGGCATCAAGAAGAAGGACCGGGCCGCCGTGCAGAAGCGGATGTTCGTCAAGTCCTCGCCCGAGCAGCCCGGCACCTGGTCCTGGACCTCCAGCGGCACCCAGGCCTACTACCGCGCGCCGAACTTCTGGAAGACCGGCACCGAGCTCACCGTGCGGATCGCTGTCGGCGGTCTGCCGACCGGCGGCGGACGGTACGGCGACCGGGACCGGGCCGCGACCGCCAAGATCGGCCGCAGTTTCGTCATGAAGGTCGACAACAAGACCAAGAAGATGACCGTGGTGCAGGATGGCAAGACCATCCGTACGCTGCCGGTGAGCCTTGGCAAGAAGAGCACCCCGTCGTCGAGCGGGACCATGGTCGTCATGGAGAAGAAGGTGTCCACCATCTTCGACACCACGGCCGAGCTGGGCCCGACCGACGGCTACCGCACCAAGATCGAATACGCCCAGCGCATCACCTGGAGCGGCCAGTACGTCCACTCCGCGCCGTGGTCGGTCGGCGCGCAGGGCAAACGAAATGTGTCACACGGCTGTGTCAACGTATCCCCGACGAACGCACGCTGGCTGTTCGACAAGACGCTGATCGGTGATCCCATCACCGTTCGGGGGACCGAGGACAAGCTGGATGAGGGCAACGGCTGGACGGCATACGACATGAGCTGGAAGGAGTTCGTCAAGGGCAGCGCGCTGCCGGTGCCCGCCGAACTGGCGGCCCAGGAGGGCGTCTGAAGCTTGAAGCGTAAAGTGGGTTCCGTCGCTTGAAACCTGGGCGCGGCGCCACCCTCCGGGAGCCGCGGCACGAAACCGGGATTGGTGGCCCGGCATTCATGGAGGAAGATGGGCGCCGGACGACAGCGCGGTGAGAGGGATCATGGGATTTCGTGGAGATGGGTCGACCGGCGTGCAGGCGCTGCGGCTGACCGGCCGGGCCGGGCTGCGGCCGTGGCGGGTCGCCGTGACGGCACTGGCGGTCGCGAGCGTGCTGGTCACCGCCGGTTGCAGCGGCGACAAGGCCGAGCCGTCGTGGCAGGGTGGCACGCAGAGCGACGGGTCCGCTGCTGCTGAGTCTCCATCGCCGCAGCCCACGCTCAGCACGGTGGCGGTGACCTCCCCGGCGGCCGACGCCAAGGACGTCGTGGCTGCCACCGAGATCAAATACGACTCCGAGGACGCCGCGAACACCTCTGTCGAGGTGAAGGACGCCGACGGCGCCGAGGTCAAGGGCACCCTCGACAAGGACAAGAAGGTCTTCACCCCGGCGAAGGCGCTCGGCTGGGGCAAGACCTACACGGTCACCGTCAACGGCACCCCCTCGGGTGACAAGGGCGGCACCACGACCAGCACCTTCACGGTGATGAAGAAGCCGTCGAAGCTGGTCCGCGTCACGAGCTTCCTCGGCGACGGCCAGACCGTCGGCGTGGGCATGCCGATGATCGTCAAGTTCGGCCGCTCGGTGCCGGAGAAATACCGCGCCGAGGTCCAGCGCCGCATGCCGGTGACGGCGACGCCGGCGCAGGAGGGCATCTGGAGCTGGATCAGTCCCACCGAGATGCAATACCGCCCGAAGACATACTGGAAGGCCCACACCAAGATCTTCTACAAGGTGCAGCTCGCCGGCGTGCCGATGGGTGACGGCTGGTATGGCCGCTCCGACCTGACGGTGGATCTCAAGGTCGGCCGCTCGTTCGTGATGACGGTCTCCAACAAGACCAAGAAGATGATCGTCAAGCAGGACGGCAAGGTCATCAAGACCATCCCGGTCAGCCTCGGCAAGAAGAGCACCCCCTCGTCGAGCGGCACGATGGTCGTCATCGAGAAGAAGGAACACACCGTCTTCGACACGACCGACGAGCTGCCCGCGGGCCAGGGCTACAAGACCAAGATCGACTACGCGCAGCGGATCACCTGGAGCGGCCAGTTCATCCACGCCGCGCCGTGGTCCGAGGGCGTGCAGGGTCGCACCAACGTCTCGCACGGCTGCGTCAACATCTCCATGGCGATGGGCAAGTGGTTGTTCTCCCGCACGATGCTCGGCGACCCGATCACGGTCAGTGGCACCGAGGAAAAGCTGCAGAACGGCAACGGCTGGACCCTTTGGAACATGAGCTGGGACGAATTCAAGAAGGGCAGCGCGATCTGAGCGCGTCCTGAACCACCGCGCAACGCGGGCCGGTCGGTTTCCGACCGGCCCGCGTGCCGTTTCCCCGGGTACGCCCACAGCAGTCTTACGCTGTGCCAATGCCGCGATCACTGTCCGATTTCATGCTGTCCGTCCTGATCGCGGGATGCACGGTCGCCGGCTGCGCTCACCAGTCACACGAGCCGCCAGCCGCCGCGGCCAGCGCCTCGGACAACGAGCCGTCCGGAGCGGCGGCGGCCCTGGTCGACGAGCCGCCCGGCACGATCGCCTGCGGCAAGGCGGTCCAGGCGGTCCGGGAGGCGACCCTGATGAATCCGGACGTGATCACCGACATCGCCAACGCCGCGGGCACGGCGGACGCCCCGGTGGCCGACGCGGCGCAGGACCTGTCGGCGGCCTACAGCAAGGCGGTCGCCGCCCACGACACCGACGCCGAACCGGACGCGGTGGCAGCGGTCAGCGCGGCAGCCGCGGAACTGGTGAAGATCTGCGACGACTCGGGCCTGGAAACAGCCGGCTGACTGCCGATCCGCCCCGGGCCCACGCGCTCAGCCAGGCTGACTGCCGATCCGCCCGGGGCAGCCCACGCGCTCAGCCAGGCTGACCGCCGGGCGCCCCGGTGCGATGCAGGCGGAGATCATCCTGCTTGCCGTAGAGCGCGCCGTCGGGGCCGGTGAAGACCAGCCGCTCGTCGAGCAACTCGTCGAGCGCCGGCACGTCCGACGCCAGTTGGGCGGCCTGCAGGCGGCGTTCCGCGGTACGCAGCTCGTTCTCGTCCATCAGTACCTCCCGCCCAGACGCTAAGGCATGGCCTGCCTCGCCACGGCGAAGGGGAGCCGGTCGAAGATGAACCGGCTGTAGGTGATCTTCCCGAGCTCGACGGTCAGGCATTCGGCGCCGGGGCCGCTGGCTACGAGAGGCGTGCTGGTGTCGTACATCATCAGTGCTTTTCGCTCGTCGCCGTAGGCAGCGATCAGGCTGGCGCTGATCAGCGTCTGCGCGAAGGGCGCGAGGAACGCGCGGTAGGCCTCCCGGCCTTCGATCCGGCCGGCCGGGGCGTCGCAGACGATGTCGTCCGCGACGTAGGTCAAGGCCAGTTCCAGGTCCTTGGCCGTCCAGGCCTGGTGATATGCCAGGGCCACGCGCAGGGCGGCGCTCGGTTCGTCGGGCATGGGTGTTCCTTCCGGTTGCGTTGTTCGGCTCTCTTGTCGAGACACCGGCGAACGCCCGATCGGAACGGTCCGGGCGGGTGAGATGCTGCGGTCGTGGACGGTACGGGGTACGCCGAGCTTGTCGAGCCGCACCGCCGTGAGCTGCTGCTGCACTGCTACCGGATGCTCGGGTCGCTGAGTGACGCCGAGGACGTCCTGCAGGAGACGCTGGTGGCGGCCTGGAAGGGGCTGGCGGATTTCGAGGGGCGGTCCTCGCTGCGGTCGTGGCTGTACCGGATCGCGACCAACCGCTGTCTCAACGCCCGGCGCGATGCGGCCCGGCGTGTTCCCGTCGCGCCCGTGCCCCCGTTCGAGCCGCCCGAGCCCACCCGGCGCGACGCGGTCACCTGGCTGCAGCCGTGGCCGGACGCGTTGCTGGAGCAGGTTCCCGACAGCGCTCCCGGGCCCGAGGCGCGGTACGGGATGAAGGAGGCGGTGGCGCTGGCGTTCATCGCCGGGCTGCAGCGGCTCCCGCCCCGGCAGGCCGCCGTGCTGGTGCTGCGGGATGTCCTCGGCTACTCGACAGCCGAGGTCGCCGGGATGCTCGCGACGACGACCACCGTGGTGAAGGGCGCGTTGCAGCGGGCCCGGGCCACGCTCGGCCGGCTCGGCGCCGACGGGAAGGCCACGACGGGGGATGAGCTGCTGGCGCGGCGCTTCGCCGAGGCCTTCACCGCCGGCGATATCGACGCGGTTGTCGGGCTGCTTGTCGATGATGCCTGGCTGGCCATGCCGCCGGCGCCGCACGAGTATCAGGGGCCGGCCGCGATCGGGGCCTTCCTGCGGGCGAGTGACGTGTGGCGCGGGTCGCGGCGGATGCTGCTCGTCCCGGCCCGGGTGAACACGCAGCCGGCGTACGCCTGCTACCTGGCCGAGCCGGGCGAGGCGGTCGCGCGGCCGGCCGGGTTGATGGTGGTCACCGTGCGCGGCGATCGGATCGGCGGGCTCACGCGCTTCCACGACAACGCCGCGCTGGGCCGCTTGGGCCTGATCGCCGTACCTGGGGTGACCGGAGGTCAGTCGCCCGGCGGGAGCATCGCCACCTCGCGGTAGAAGCGGTCGATCGTGCGGACCGTGGCCTCGAACTCGTCCAGCCCGAACGGCTTGGTCACGTACGCGTTCGCCCGGTGCTGGTAGCTCGACGCGATGTCCGGGGCCGCGCCCGAGGTGGTCAGGATGACCACCGGGATGGTCTTCAGCCGGTCGTCGTTCTTGATGGCCGCGAGCGTCTCGCGGCCGTCCATCCGCGGCATGTTCAGGTCGAGCAGGATCAGGTCGGGCCGCTGGGCATTTTCGTAGGGCGCGGTGCGCAGCAGGTAGTCGAGCGCCTCGCGCCCATCCGCGACCCGGTTGACCGTCGTCTGCGTCTCGGCATCCTCGAGCGCCTCCGAGATCATCAGGGCGTCGGCATCGTCGTCGTCGACGACGAGGATCTCGAGACTCCGCACCAGTACCCCCTGTGTTTGCAGTTCGGCAAGCATAGGGTGTGCCGTCCGCGGAGACCACAGCCCCGCTCAGGGCAGGTCGGCGAACCACCCGGTGACCTGGCCGGGCGCCACGTCGAAGCCGGTCGCGCGCGGGCCCGCCCAGTTCACCCCGACCAGCAGGCCGTCGCTTCCCAGCCCGGGCAGCCAGCTGTCGAGCCAGTCGCGCACCGGGATCTCCACCACGTCGAATCCCCGGTACGCCGCGACGGCCCCGACGACCCGCTCGGCCCGGGAGCGCTTGGACCAGAACGGCATGGCGCGGCCTCCCGTCGCGTCCTGCGGGGCGGGATGACCCGCGGCGTCCCGGATCGACCAGACCCGGCCTTCGCGAGGCACCTCGCGACGGAACGCCGCCGAATGGGCCGCACTGAGTGACATGCCGTCTCCCTCGGTGGGTAAGTGCCTCTATCGTCCCTTGTCGGAGCTTTACCGGTGATTTGAACCGAAGAATCAGGCGAGCAGGCTCAGGCGGTGCACCAGCGCTCGGCCGCCGGCGTCTGCCTATGGTTCCGCTATGGAGATCAGAGCGGCGACGCCGCAGGACTGGCCCCGGATCTATCCCTTCTGGTCGCGGATCGTGGAGGCCGGCGAGACGTACGCGTACCCGCTCGGGCTCTCCGCCGACGAGGCCCGGGCGCTGTGGATGGAGGAGCCGCCCGGCCTGACCGTGGTCGCGGTGGACGGCGGCGAGGTTGTGGGCTCGGCGAAGATGGGGCCTAACCGGCCGGGCCGCGGCGCGCACGTCGCCACCGGCAGCTTCATGGTCGACCCCGCCCGGCAGGGGCGCGGCGTGGGCCGGGCACTGGGCGAGTACGTCGTGGCGTGGTCCCGGGAAAACGGCTATCACAGCATCCAGTTCAACGCTGTTGTGCAGGTCAATGACGCTGCCGTGCGGTTGTGGCAGGCGCTGGGCTTTGTGATCATCGGGACCGTTCCCGAAGGATTTGATCATCAGTCGAAAGGACTAGTCGGTCTCCACATAATGGTTAAAAAGCTATAAAGCTCCCCGAAACGCCCTCAAATCCCCTAGCGAGGAGTAAATCGCCCATAGCCTCTAGCTCGTCAGGCCAGCCCTCGGCCTGATGACGAACTAGTTTCGGAGGAATGGGATGAACAAGTCTCGGCGTATCGGAGCCCTCGTCGCTGCCACCGCGGCCGCGGTCGGCATGGCGTCGCTGGTCGCGCCCACCGCTGCGGAAGCGGCGCCGCGGGGACCGCAGCCCGTCTCCAGCTTCGTCCAGCGGGTGCGGGCGCACACCGACACCTGGGTCAGCATCCGCTGGCAGACCGACCGTCGCATCTGCGACGCCGCGGTGTGGGTGAACGGCCGGCGGGTGGATGTCGAGTACCCGGGCGGGAACCGCTCCACCTCCTTCTCGCGCGGCGACACGCTGCGCCGGGGCGGCAGCGACTTCACCGCGTTCCGGGTGAGCGCTGACTTCAACCGCTCCGGCGTGGCGCAGCTGCGCGCCACCATCGCGTACGACGGCTGCGGGCGGCGCGACCGCACCATCCGCAGGTCGTTCGACCTGGCCATGCCGGTCGTCGCGTTCCACCCGGGCAACGGCCCGATCGGCAACGGGCCGGGCAACGGCAACGGGCCGGGCAACGGCAACGGGCCGGGCAACGGCAACGGGCCGGGCAACGGCAACGGGCCGGGCAACGGCAACGGGCCGGGCAACGGCAACGGGCCGGGCAACGGCAACGGGCCGGGCAACGGCAACGG
>Ga0307515_10007476_pt1 | contig 21589 bp, 5 predicted proteins | sample 17_EM_MG_FD_194513 | JGI IMG/M metagenome (GOLD analysis project Ga0307515, IMG submission 194513) | Populus trichocarpa ectomycorrhiza microbial communities from riparian zone in the Pacific Northwest, United States - 17_EM | ecosystem: Host-associated > Plants > Roots > Unclassified | place...
TTAGTCGATACCATACGCTACACGTTGTAGTGCGCGGAATGCGCATTTGGCCGCCAAATGCTGCCAAATGCTGTAAAAATGCTGGTAAATTTTTTCCTGACGTAGTTTAGACCTTTTATCGCCAAACCTATACGTCCTCCTATTGCTTAAGTATGTATCTAATAGACCTTGCATATCTCCGGATTAAAACCAGCCGCCCTATACTAGCTGCGTAAGAGCTTTATAAGCTCTGTTGGTTTAAATTTAGTGGTTTAATTTAGGGATACCTTGAGATATACTAGCACGTTATCTTTATAGTCGCATCCTCGTTTTATACGGAGTACCGCTATAGCATCTACAGCTTCCTTAATATACTCTATATTATCTCCCGGCTTAATAATGTTTTTATTAAATATTAATTCTACTCCTAGCCCTCCTACTTCTGGGTGAGTAATTATTAGCCCCCTTTTTAGATTCCTTCTTAATAAAGATACTGGCAGCTATGGAGGCGAGCTAACAGGCGTTCTAGCTGCGAGAATGCTCTCGTTTATAGATAATAAAGGCGAGTCGACTAATATAGGCGATCCCTGTTGGGACGGACTTAGTATAATACTAACGCCTCCTCCTTAAATAGGTGTTGATGGCTAAAAGGCTAAGGGATTTATTACGTTAGAAGTATGCCGTAAATATATTCGCAGTGTGAGAGCTAAGCTCTTTCCTATTTGTTTAATTCTGACATTAGTAACCTCTAGTCCTATAGTAGTTAGTCTTTTACTTTTTAGCGGTAGGTCCTTATTTGGAATAAGGAAGCTAGTCGAGTGTCTTTCTAAACTATACTTATTCACCACCTAGTCTAATATTACTCTTTCTGACATCTTAGATGCGAGCGCAAAATCGGTTAGCTGTAGTTAAGTAGTGTTCTTAATGCTACGTCCTAGATATTCGAGCCTATTAATTAGAGCTTTATTAACTCTTGCTATGACTTTAGGAAGTGGGTGTATTGTAAGCTTTTGGACGACGGAGAGGAAGTTATAGGAGACTGTGTATTTTAGCGGTCCGTTAAGAATATTTTATCCTTAGGCCTTTTGGATAGTTTCTCTAGCTTTATTATATTGGTTTCTCTAATCTTTAGCTATTTTACTAATGTTAGAGATGTTCTTAAAGATTAATATAAATGCGTTCTTTCCTAAAGATACTTATAGTCCGTTATCTTAGTTAATGAAATTAACTACTATACTAGCCGCATTTGCGTAGTTTTCTTATAAGAGCAAAATCTCGTTACAGATTTAGATAAGTACTACTTAACGCTAATTAACCGCGAAGCCTCTAACTTCCGTTAGGACGTTATTAATTTATTGCTTAGCTCCTTTATAAAGGACTAGTGGTTTACTAGACGAAGATATAATAAGCGTGCCGTTATTCTTAATTCTACTCGGTTTATACTTTAGCTGATTATAACTATCTCTAAGGTTTATTGAAGGCAAAAAGGTGAAGTTCTAAATAGGGTTTCTTGATCTAAATAGTCTACTAAATCTAGTGGCGGTGTGGAGTTCTGCTGGCTTTAATTGTTAAATGGACCAATTATGATTTTCCATACCCGGTATAGAAAATCGCTATTGGCTTAGTGAAGGCGGTAAGCGGAACTAATATCTTTATAGTGAATAATACTAGATAGTTATTTGTAAACATTCTTCTGCCCTTACTTTACTATAAATACGTATTAAATTCCTAACTAAAAAAGCAAATAAGAACGCGTAATAGAAAGAGCTTTAGGAAATATGGCAAATAAAAGGATTGCACGGCTGTTATCTATATCCTCTCCCCCACCTTAGAACTTGACTGTCCCTTAGTTAAACGTTTTATACTTAGTTCTATTAAACGATCTTTCTAAAATACGTACTTCTTAAGCTATACGGCGTTGCGATACTAGTAGATCTTATATAGCGTTTTCTTTAGGTTCTAGCTTTGCTATTATTTCTTATAGCATAGTTCCGCCTAACTAGTCGGGCCTATTCTCCTAGTGGACTTTAGATATCTATCGTTAATAAAACCTCTTTAATCTATTTTCTAGAGTTTAATCGCGGAATAGCATGCTGTTAAGATCTTTAATTAAGTACTATCCTTTATAAGAGTGGCTTTTATAAATATAGAACAGGCCTAGCTACTTTAGATCTAATTTGCGACTACTAGAATAGTCTTGCCTAAGCTGTATATTATAAAGCATAACTATATCTCTAACCTTAAATCCGTCCTAGCGAATATAGTGGGTATTATTAAAGTACTCCTTATTTACTACCCTTAGTTGTCTTATATACGTAATAGCCTCTTTTATATCTACGTTTCTTTAGTTAAACTACTTTGTATAAAGTGCTAGTAGCTCTATAGTGGTCCGGACTATTTACTAAGGCAGTGTCTGCTAAGTGGGTATATAGAGTTTAATAGGAAGGACATACTTATATCCGCATATAACTCTTACTAGCGTTATTCCCGTAGGCCGCTTAACGGTTATCCTATTTGCCCATAAAACGGTATAAAGATTGTCTAGCTATAAGCCATCTATCTTCGCCAAGGCGTTTACTATAGGCTTATAACCTTGCTCTATAAAGCCTTACGCCTAAGTGTGGTAAGCAAAAGCCATAACCTTCTTAATATTGTAGAGCTCTATAAGCGCAGCGGTAATGTTAGCATTCTCTCCTTTACTATCTATAGAGAGCTATCTAAATGCTTTCTATCGGTAGATAATATCTTTATAGAGGAACTTTGCTATACTTTTTATATCCTTATTTTAAAGGGCCCGAGCTTCTACCTATCTAGATATATATTCTCGAGTAATAGCTAGGTACCGGAATCTAAGACGGCTTAGAGGCATAAACGTAATGTCTACTGCTACTTATTGCTATAAGGTAGACTCCTATATAGGGTATATCGCTTCTTCTTCCTGTTCTAGCTATTGCTTTTGGCATTATAGACACGACTTAATATGCTATAATATCTAATCCTATAGCCCTGGCCACTAATATTAATTTAAGACTCTTTAATACGTTCCCTCTTGTCTATAATATCCGCTTCGATTATAAAGGCTTTTAATAATCTCCTGCTAAGCGCCCTTGTTATTAACTACCCTTCGCATTAGTACATTTTTCGACTGTTGGCGAAAGAGCTGTTAATTACGCACTAGGAACTTCAGCGCATATTGTTTAAACTTCTTAAACTCCTTAGTATTTATCTCTTCTGGACGTTATAAGGTCACTAGCTACTTTATAATCTTCTAAGATTCCTCCAAATATAAGTCTTCTAATGGCAGACCTGCTTCCATTTTAAGAGGGGTAGCCGTGTATTTTAAGGCACTTAGTTTATAGTTAATAAACTCTTTAATATCCTCAGTCGGCTCATTAGGTTGTTTACCATTAGGTAGTCGTCGCGAAAGTCTATTAGCTAGGCTATTCTTCTTCCCTAGCATATATCTAATATTGAAGTCCTATAGCTAGATCTATACTAGCCATCTTGTTATTAAGGCTCCGGGTAAATTAGTGGCGGCACGATTTAGTTATACAACTAGGGTATTTACGTCTATCTCCACTATAAAGCGAACGCCGTATAGGTATACGCGACACTTCTTTAACATATGTAACAATGCCCGATATTTAAGCTTTCCTAAGTTATATTTCTGCTCCGCCTAAGACTAGATGCCGCTTTTATATTAACACAGGTAATGATAACCTTGCACGTCTAGTTATATAAGGCCGCACCCCTATCCATTTTTATATCTGTTAATGGCGAGAATAATTAGCCTAGCCCCTTTACTATAATCCAGCTAAACTAATGCGGGTGCAGTAGTGACTATATACTTTAGAGTTTTTATAGCGGCTATCTGCTCTATACCCCATACAAACGGAACGTTCACTTATAGCAGTCGGAAGATTGGCTCTGCCTTAATTGCGAAGTCTTCTACCTATATTTGGTAATATACAATAACTCCTAAGAACGCTCGGGCTAACATAACGTCTTCGCAGTCTTTCTAGTAAATGATCTTTACGACCTTTAACTCTTCTAGATATTGTCCTTTTCTATTACAGCAGTAGCTAACTACTATAATCTTATCTTTACAGAAATGAGACTTTACGCCTAAGATTGTATACCTAGCTCGTTCTAAATCTGTAAGCACTCCGTCTAGCCATATAATATATTCTAGAATGTATCTACATACACCTAAAAGGCTTTCCTCCCCATTATATACTGTCTGTGGGCCTTTTACTGTAATATTATCTAGAAATGGTAGGGCATGGTATAAGATGTGTTGTTCTAAAATTTTAGTAATTGTCTACACAAACTAGGCTACGGAATTTGTGCCTTTTATAGGTACCGTCGTTTATTATAGAAGTCCTAGAGGTGTTATAAAAGCCGTTAGGTTTTGGCTTTCTATATTTAGCTCTAATTAGTTATAGCTAGAGAAGAAGTCCACTAGAGATATAACCTTACACCCCGTAAACTCCTTGGAAAATTTATTAGCATATAGCAGCAGATTTGCGTCCCTAATAGTTACTCGGTTAATATTTATCGCTATATTAATTAGTCGGTACTTGTTACGTTCCTTCTTGCTTATAAGAAACTATAGATTTCTATATAGGCTTTTATAATATTCTAGAGTCCCTTAAGCTAGTCATTCTCGTAATATATTTATCACTTCTTCTCATAGGGCCCTGGGTACTAGAAAGTTTAGTACTTGCTATGCTTTATACAGCACGGTTTTAATTTTTAGTAGTAGAGTTACGTCTCTGCTAACGCGACCTATTTTAGAGAACTCCCATGCTAGAGCCTCTTCTCGGTTAAACAACATAGCCTTAAGGATCTCTCGTTCTCTTGGCTGAATGTCTCCTATAATTATACGCTCTAATTATTCTAGCTTTAGTCGTGTATCGCGGGCCAGCTTAGTGTATTGTAGCTTAAGAAAATAATTATACGGTCTAAGAGGCAATCCTCAGATAAACGCCTTCTGTCAACATAAGGCCACCTCTTACTATTCCACTATGCCTTCTATAACTGTTCTATTTAGTACTAATAAATTAACTAAGTAGACTTTATCTGCCTTCCGTTTATACGCAGTTGCTATATTTAGAGCGTTTAGTTAGGCCTTACTCTAGTAGCTTTTTATTTATATTATAAATAGATCTATTATCTTTAACATTTAATATATAAGGGACTTAGCTTTTGCTTTAAATACTAGCTTCTAATTCTTCCTTAAGTATTTCTTTAGGACTTCCTTTAACATTTTACTGTCGAGCTTTCTCCATCTAATGTTATGCTCCTTTCCCTATCAATGGCTCTGTTTAGCGGATATCTAAAACGGTACACGTCTATATTGGAGCCGCACCTTATTTCCCTCCTCTTTATTCTTAATATCCTCCTTATTTTAATACGCTAGGCTATAAGTAACCCCAGATATAATCTTAGCGATTGTATTAGCTATACATTTCTTAAACTGTTTTCTATACTAATACCTTTATTTGGTTTAAAGAATATCACATCCTTATAGGACGTTAAGAACCTTATTTCGACTCTACTATCTTCTAATTAAATAATATAAGATACTTAACCTATTACGGTTCGTTTCGTTACTAGTCTAGCCCTTACTAACTATAGCTTACTAAGTATCACCTTATATAACATTTCCCCTACAGCAATAAACGTTATAAATATCGAGACGTCACCTATTACCATAGGGACCGTATATACTAGCCCAATAAACTTAAACTGCGTTCTATTTATAGACATCAAATATATACCTTATAACTATAAAGGTAGACTTGATATTAGCAGGCCGTATTATAGGGCTACGCTTTCCTTAATAAGGTTAAGCTTAGCTCTAGAGTTTATTAAGCATTTAGCCCTTCCGTCTCCTATCTGCGCTTCTACCTTTAGGCACCGCCTTTAAAACCAGATAAATCCTACTTCTCGTTCAATCTGGTCCACTTCGGCAGTTATTAAACCGGCTTAGTTAGCATAGAACGTTAGGTATACTAACGATATAAATGCTTTAACGTCCTCTTGCTTCTATTAGTAAGGCTCTATAAGGGGTGGCGGGAGAGGCTTAAAGAATAGCCTTGCGACCTTAGGTATGTACACAAAGCAGTTACTAATAGTAACTTCAATAGTTTTTGACAAGATCTTGTCCGCCATTACTGTTGGGCTTAGGACGTTTCCTTTTAGTATGTCTATTATCCTAACTGGCTTTAATTGTAATGCTTTAGCTATTATCGTTATATCTGTTATTTGCTCCGTCTATCTTAGCTGTTTAGTGCAGTTTATTTTATTAACCTCGTCACTACTTAATAGTGGTGGAGGAGCCTGCTATTGGGACTGTGGTGCGATTTGGATATGTCCTCCTGGTTATACATTTTAAACCGTTGCTGGTCGCGGACCAGATGGTTTTAGAGGCTATTTTATTACCCTTACTTCCCCTTACAGTCTCCTAAGATTATATACCTATAGCGTAGGCTATAACTAGGTTGCGGCCCCTACTAAATTAACGTATATTAACTCCACCTAGTATATATCTTCCTAGGACTCGCTGAGTTCCTCTTTACTTTTAGCGTTACTACCCTCTACAAGCTCTACAGAAGCTGCTTTTAGTTAAACACCTATTACTAGCGTATTAGGATTAATATTCGCGTTCTGCCTTAGCTAGTCTTTAAGGAACTAGATCCAATTATCGCTTAATAAATATAGAATTATATTTCCTAGGCGCTTACGTATTTTAGTATATATTTGGTTGTTTTCATTTATATATAGGAAACTATAATAAATTAACTCTTAGAGCTCTGGACACTAATTAATAAAATAGTAGGCACCCCCGTATCTATAACACGTCTAATTTTATATCTAGTATATACTAAAGTTCCCTAGCCCTCTATACCTTCTTAGGCCTAGCTTATATCGTTCTTATAGCGCTCCCTTATAGGGCGGCTGCGGTCTATTATTACCTAGTGCCGGTTATAGGTCCATTTATTTTTAATACATTAACGCCCTATTTAGGAGCTGTGTATACCGTATTAGATCTTAGCAAATCCTGTTTAGGAACGGTATTAAAGATGCAACGCCTGCCAATTTAACCGTCCTAAGATTAAGCTTCCGGAGTTAATCAGTAAGTTTCTCTAGTTTAGGGTCTATTTCCTAAGTTATTTAACGGGTGTTTGCTAACTCACTTGGCTAAGAGACTATAGGTGGTTAAAGGGCAGCATCTCTTTAGTTTATTATAGCTAGTTACTAATTACGGAATTGTCTAACTAGCTAACGAAGGCCTTGTTCCTTAGGATTTATTATTAATAACTAATTAGCGCCTTTATGTGAATTAAGCCTGTCTTCTACAGCTCTCCTTAGCAAGTAGAAGTTAAAAGACTCTTGCCTATTAGGGTTGGCTCCTGTTTTAGTTATTATATATCTTTAGTATTTAAATAGAAGTCCTCTTACGAACCAATACCCTTGTTTACGGTTTTCCAAATTGCCAGCCTTAGTAACCTTCTAGGAGATTAACGTAAACTGCCTATAGTATTGGCGTATACTACTGGGTAGATTATTCCTATACTGCAGCATATAGGCTTCCAAGAATTCTACCGTTTCGACTTATTAAAAGTAGTTACTTCCTTAGTAGTCTGTCCTAAGCTTTCCTATAAGTTCTATCTAGTTACCAATAGCAAACTTAGGCAGACTTTGGATTTATATCCCTATCTAATAGTCGCAATACTCTGGAAGTCCTTAATACTTTTTGTTGTCCGTAACACAGTGCCAGATGCATAGCCGCTTATACTGCTTAATAAATTATAACACATTTTATCCCGTAAAGTAAGGGGTCCTAGGGGTTCCCGAAGCCGGTATAGGCTGGGCCATAATATATACCTTATCTTGTTCCATTAGTAGTCTGGTAGAAGGTAGCGGACCTACAGTTTCTCTAGGGATAGGTAGGTGGACCTCGTGACCCTTATCCTCTATCTATTAAGGGTTATCGGTCCCTAATGTTGTGGGAGTTAGGGTTAGTATCGCATGCCCTAATTTAGGAGAGCTTCGCGGTTTAACAGGCTGCTTACTTTCCTCTCCCTTTCTAGCGCCCTTACCGTCGTCATAGAATGGGCCTAATATTCCTAACAATCCCTTTGCTAGTACTGTTGCCATTATTATAAATTTAAAGGTAGCTCCAATAAATGCGAGAATAATAGTATAGACCGTTGCAAATATAGTAAACGAAATATAAAAGACTTTTCTCTGCCGTTCCTAGTGTACCATAGCCCTTCCTTTTATCCTTCGTCTTACTATACTACGTACTCGCCTTCTTATCGCTGCTTACCAACCACTATTCCCGCATAGAGAGCTCGGCAAGTGTCGTTGGTTTATTCTTTGTGGCGGTAGCTACGCATAGGTCGCTGATATGCCCGTGCTTCTTTATCTTGGTCATTCTATCGCAGTTCCAGATCGTTCCTATGCGTCTCCTGTGTATATAGCACTAGACTTCTAATCTAAAGAGCTTGCCATCATCCCCACGTGGAATGCCATAAAATATATGGGAGGGTACGACCTCTCTAAGATAGGAAAGTCTCAGTGCTGTCTGTCGGTGTCGCCTGAGTTGTTAAAGACTCTGAAGGCTCCAGACCGATCTATATAACTTGTGGAAGGCCTGGGCTCTCCCGAAGCTATGCCCAATCTAGATGTTAAATCCAGGGGCCAAATCACACCACCACACTACTACTACTACTACTACTACTACCGCTGCCGCTACTACTAACTCTACTACTACTCCTACTGCTCCATTTCCCGCTCTTATTAATACTCTAGCTACTATCTAGGCCGCTAACGACCGTCCTAGCTATTATTGTCCCAGTCGCTACTACCTAGCTTCTCTTCCTCCTCCTCCTCCTCCTCCCCCGCTGCTGCTACCGCTTTTATTCTTATTACTACTACTCCTACCTCTATACCTAATATATAGCCTATACTTACTAGTGTTTATATACCCGCTGCTAATAAACCTACTAATGCTACACCTATTATTACTTACGCTATTTATACTACTCCTCTTATTATAGCTGCTCCTATAGCTTAATCTCTTAAAGGTAATTATCTATAGTTAATAGCCGCTGCTTAAAATAAGGGAGTAGTTTCTAGCCCCTAGATATTTATATAGTAGCGCAAACCTCCCCTTTACTAGCCTGCTATACCTATTACTATAAATATATCTATACTAACTCCTATAATAAAGGCTAGTGCTAATTTTATAGGCTATATAACTGCGTCTACTTAGACCTTTAGCATAAAGCTTTCTTATTTATAAGGTAGATCTTATAAGTTTTAAACCAACTAAATTAGAAGGGTTGGCGCAGCTAGTTATAACTAAAGTAGTAGCGTAGAGACTATTATAGAGACTACTATAGAGGCTGCTACGGAGACTGCTATAAAGACTATTACGGAGGCTATTATAGAAACTACTGCGGGGGCTATTGCAGAGGCTATTGCGGAGGCTATTAAGCCTACTTCTTCTCCTTCTTCTCCTTCTTCTCCTTCTTCTCCTTCTTCTCCTTCCTCTCCTTCCTCTCCTTCTGCTTATACTGGCAGTAAATATATATAGTAAGGTGGAGACTATTAAAATTAAAGGGGTGTTCAGAAATAGACTTAGCGGAATAATAATGGGTATAAAATAAGTGGTTAAGGGGGAGATTTATAGAGTAGTGGTAGTAATAAGGGTTGCGTACGCGGTGGCTGTATACGCGGTAGTTATATACGCGGTAGTTATATACGCGGTAATTATATACGCGTAGTTATATATATACGTAATAGTTTCTAAATAAAGCTCCGTATACGGCTCCCCCTAGGCCATTAGAGAGCCATTTATATAGACGATTGTATAGGCGATTATATTAGTAATAGTAGAGCCGTTTATAGGGTGTTTGTAAAGACAATATAGAGCTATTTATAGGGCCATTTATAGAGACGATATAGAGCTGTTTATACGGATAATTATACGGGTAACTATATAGGTAATAGTAGAGCCGTTATAAAGACGATATAGAGCTATTATAGAGATAATGCAAAGCCGTTTATAGAGACGTTTATAAGGGCGTTTATAGAGACAATTATAAGACTTCCTAGTATATTAGTGCTGTATATTAGTAGAGCTTTAAAGCTCTAAATAGGGCTTTAAGTAAAGCTTTATAGAGAGCTTTTATAGAGCTTTATATAGAGCTTGTAGAGTTTATAAATATAAAGCCTATAGAGTTTTACTAGAGCTCCGTGCAGAGCTCCGTGCACCCCCCGTAAAAAAAAATCCGCAGAGCTCTAAAGCTTTACATTAGTATAGTATTACTTAGCCTTAAGATATATAGACAAAAGTAGTACCATTTTAAAGCGCTTTATAAGCTCTATTAAACTATATAAATAGAAATCCTATATATCTACTATTAGGGAATGCATTATAAATATAAGTATATTAGTCACGAGGTTGAATTTAATGGGGTAGCATGTAAAAAATTAGGTAACCCGTTTTTTTCTAAACCAATTAAAAACTTAGGTTAAAAGTTAATTTAGTACTATAGAGACGAGAATTCCGTTAAATTTTCTAAGGAAAATTTCCAAATTACTAATTTATCTTTTATATTGATTATTATATTAGCTTATTAATTTTAATACTATATTATAACTATTTTTATTTTTATTATTATCTTTATTCTTACCTTTATTTCTATTTACAGTACTATTACTATATTAATTCTTTTTTAATTTATAAACTTTGCTACTTTAGCTATAGCTATAACTTTTATTTTTACTTTTATTATTATAAAAAATAATTTATATTATATAATTTTTTTTTAATTTTTTAATTTTTTTTATAAAGGTTATTGTTGGGAATAAAGGCAAGTGGTCACTATATAAGGCATATTGCCGCCATATATAGCAAGTTGCCATTACGTGCAGCAAGTTGCCGTCACGTGTCGCCGCGGCACTAGCGTGGCGAGGAGCCTTAAGCTCCTCGCCCTCCCTCATTTTAAGACATTATACAAAACAATTATCATACTATTTACGAACCGTAGCTACGTAATATCACCTTATATAACCAACACTAATTAGTAGTTAACTTTACTGTTATACTATAAAGCAGCTAGGTATTCCACTAAGAAGAGATAAGCCACTATACTAGTACTACTCGTACTAAGGGGAGCTATCTTTTAAGGTTAGAACTGGTCCTAAACCTTAAATAAAACTCTTCTATAAATCTAAGGGATCTAAAGGCCAGAACTAGTCCTAAGCCTTTCTAAGATTACAGATTCTTGCGTCCATTATACAGAATAACACGCTTTATAAGTCTTCGCGATTTAAGGCTAGAACTAGTCTTAAGCCCTATAACTACAAATATACGTTATAAACGCGTATTAAACGACAAACGCGTACCAAATAATAAATATACATCACAAACGCGTACTAAACGACAATCCCTACACTAATAACACTTCCCTCCCTCTAAAAATATAGCTACGCCTACTTTAAATAACTAGAAAGACTCCTTACTACTAGGGGTAGCTAAGTACGCGAAACTTATTAATAAAGATTAGGACGAATTCGCCTTTAATATAATAACTTATACCGCAAAATAAGTTAACGGCTTTCTTCTACACTATATTATATTCTACCAAAATAAATGCTACGCCGATTTACAACTATAGGAGTATTTTAGGGAGGATTTTATAGGATAAACTACCGATACCTAGGCACTTAGCAACGTTAATATTATTTAGGATTTTTGAGACTTCCTCTATAGGAATAGGGTATACGTTATTAAAAACGGTAACCCAATTACTAGTAATATTTAGGCTATTATTATTAGTATAGAAGAACTAATATAGACGGAAGCTAAGATTATACGTTAACTACGGAAACCTAAAAACAACCCATATTCTTTAGAAGGTAACTTTAATTTATATTAAAACCCCTAGAACGCTAACCCCCTACCTAGAGCTACTCTCTTACCTAGAGGTACCCTCCCACTTAGAGTTACTCTGCCTCTACCTCCTCTACTCTAGCTAACCGGTAAGCCTTTACTATAAAAAGTTACAAATTTAATAAAGGTATATTTGGACGAAGAGAAAAAGTTTAGAGGAGAACTATACAATATGCTTAGAGCAAAACTACAGGTCTTTTATAACTATTATAATAAGGTTAGAATTTAACGCAACCAGTATTATTACGCTTTCTCTATTATATTAAAGGGACAGGCGGCAACATTCTATTACAACTATATTATAGGTAAAAACTATAGCTTTAATATAATGCTTTAGCTTACCAGAGCTTACTTTAAAACTAATAAGAATCGCTAACTTTATATATCTAAATAGCGGGAAACTATATTTTAGAGAGTTATTACTTCTAACCTAATAAAGACTTATTTAGAGTACCTTTAACTACTCTTTAATAAACTCTAGAAAATCTAATATAGCCTTACCAAAACTTACTAAAATAAGAATAGCCTAAGGGACCAGGTTATCTTAGTATGCTATAATGTTCCTAAGTGCAACTTGGCGCTATATAAACCTATAAATATATTTAAAGGAGTATATGCTAAGCTACGCTCCGCTATAGGTACTATAATATAAATATAAGAATCTTAATAGTTCTATACTAAAAACCCTACCTAACTAAGTATTCCTAACCAATACGATTATAACTAGACTAATTAAATATATAGTGGCCGTAGTAGGGAATACGGAAGAGGGTATAATTAACGTTAACTATAAGGTAATTATAGAGGTCCTTATAAAGGTTCATTTTAAAGTAATTACTAAAAGAAGTGCTATGTTTATAAGAAGCCAAATTACTAGTTAACTAGACACTCCCTTAATAAGCGAAAGAAGGTATATAATAAGTTCCGTTAGAGTATAAGAAATATTAGAAATCGCGAGGTTACTATAGCCTACTTTTAAAGCTTCCTAGTTTAATATAAAGGCGTAGAAGATTTTAAGGGTAAGGTTAATAAGACCGAACAGCTCCTTATAAATATAGAAATTGAGGACTACTTACCTAACTAATACTTTACTAAGTATAATAAGGTAAATAGTATACAAACCGTCGCTATTTTTAATAACTAATCTACGCTCTATTCTATTATAAAGTTAGATATCTTTAATAAGCTAAAAAAGAGCTTCGCGTTCTCCTTTAACAATAGATACTTAGTAAATATCTTCTATAGTATTATGCCAGATACTAGAGCCGTAGAAGTATCTATAGTAAGAGAACCTTAAGTTTAAGCTCTCTAGCAGCTTAATAGCTCTATTTAGATTAACTAATTAACGGCAGGCCAATATACAATTCGTTTTAGTAAAGGTACTATAATCTCTCTTAGCACAATTAGGGTTTAAACCCCCTTAGGGTATATTACTTTTTACGTTATTCTTACAAACACCTTATTTCTATTTTATATTAGAAATATAGATAAATTAGGCGTTAAGCTTAATAACCTTAAGAATGTACTTATTTAAGGAGATAATCAGATGCCCGTTATACGCAAGTAGGGTTACCCCTAATTGCTCCTTTATTAATTAGAAAAGAGTATTACTTAGAGCTACTTAACTAAGTTAAAGTTACGCCAACTATACCGTTATTTTGGCCACCTATCTATTTATTAATTACTTAGGGTTCTTTAGTAAGTAGGTTATAAAGTTAAGGTTAAGGCAATTAAGCATTTTATAAAGTACTACTATTACTACCAAATAAACTAGAAGTCCCCTAGCCGATTTAAGTTTACCCTTAAAGATAATTATAACTTTAACTTCTATATTATTGTTAACGTTATATATCTTAGCGGCAAGCCGGTACTCTAAGTTATTAACTTCTTAACCTCCTTCTAAGCCGCACGATTCTTAAAGGATATGTTAGCTAGGAACGCATAGGATACCCTTTAGTTATACTAGATTAATATCTACCTAGGACCCCCTAATTAAATCGTCCATAATATAGGAAAAAACTTCTTATCTATAGAGTTCCAATAATAGATAAAGGTAATAGTAATTAAGGTTAAGGAAGTCCCTATTAAGGCATATAATAATATTAGAAAAGTAAAGCGATATTATACGCCATTACGCCGCGCCTATAAGATTATCTCTTTAAAACTAAAGGATGCTAGCGAAGAACTTACCTTATAAATAGCTATTAAAGCCATTAACAATTCCACTGGCCTAAATAGACTCGTACCCACGTTGCTAGTCTTTAGCGCCTACCCTTAAATAACTAATAATTCTTTACTATTTTCTTCCGTTATATAATAAGCTAAGGCTATTTATAAGGCAATAAAGGAGGTATAACGTCTTTACGCTATACGCTAGGTCAACAACGTACTAGGAATAAGAAATGGCCCAAATACCTTAATTACGCTTAATCTACCACTCTAGTCTAAGGTACGCGTATAGCGTAAAAAGGGAGGATAGTTAGGCCTATATTAACTTATCGTAATTAATAGTTAAACTTATACTATTTAGATGCCTTACAAACCCACTTAATTCCATTTAAATATTATTAAGCCTTACTATAAAGATAATAAATCTAAGCCTTTATAGGATGCCCTAGAAGATACCCTAAAGGAGAACCATAATTAATGTGCTTTAGAAGGCGACTACAATCCTAAGATAATTATAGTAGATACACTACAACCATGACGCGGTAGAGGTCGCCTAAAGGGATTACAAAATCGCCAATATCTTATTAATTTTAAAGAACAATTTATTGCCGCCATTAAAAGCAGAGTTAAGTTATTAACAGCCTTTATAATAGCTAAAGAGGAGGCTAACTTTAAGCTCGCAAAATAGCTCTAAAAGGAAGGTTGTATTATAACTCTAGGAGCTCCTTTCTAAGCATCCGACAAGTAGGAGATTAACGGTTTTATTATAAGAGGAGTCTTTAAATTTAAGAAGTATAACCCTACCAAATTTAATAGAGTTCGTATCTTTAAGTTAAGAATAGTTAATAAGATTAAGGGCAAAGCTACTAACACCCTATTTAAGAAATTAAGGCTTATTATCTAAGGTTACAACAATAATAGTAAGGAGGTAATTCTTACGCAATCTCCTATAATTCAACGAGCTAGTTAGTAAGTTATTATTACGCTAGCTCCCTCCTTAATAAAGAATAGAATAGTAGTTTATTTATAAGATATTACTTAAGCCTACACCTAATCAGAAACGTACCTTTAGCGCTTAATATTAGCATACCTTCTAGAGCAAATTCGCCACTAGTATCCTAAAGATACGATTATGGTTATGCTTAAGCCATTATATAAAATCGTAAAGGTAGGAACTTACTAGTAGGCTACCTACAGCAAGCACCATAAAGAGAAGCTTTTAATAACTACTTCTATATTTAATCCCTACTTCTTTATTATAACCACAGGAACTCCATTCGGAATTATTAGCATATAAACTAATAATATAATTATCTTAGGGGACAACTAATTCTTAGCTCTTAAAGAAGATAAGCTAGTAAAGGCAAATCTTATAGCAAAGCCAAAAGAAAAGCTTAATTTAATAACACTATTACTCTTTAATAGATGCATCCTCTCCCTAAATAAGGATTCTATTGCATTACGCCAGAAGGGTTAAGGCAAGAAGATTAACGTTATTAACGTTAATTCTCTAAAGTAAGGATATATAGAGCAACGTGCTTGCGAAGCTTATATTACTTCTATCTATTAACCTAAGGCTTTATTTAATCTTTCTATTGCCACTTAATACTAGGAACCTACTAAGGACGACATTCTTACCCTAAATAAACGTCTTTTTTAGCAAATAAACCATCTTAATTAGGGACTACTCTACGTGCCTATTAATCTTCCTACCGCTAAGCTCTTTATATTTATTAATAGATCATTTATAAACAATAAAGATTTTAGCTCCTAGTTAGGATATAAGATTATTATTGCAAACGAATTTACTAAAGAGAATAACCTTATAATCTATGGTAATCTTATCTATTAAAGCTTAACTAAGAGTAAGCGCGTTACCTAAAGTGTTTTAGTATTAGAGATATATAGAATGGTTAGCGGAGTTAATATAGTAATTGCAATCGGAACTACCCTAAAGATAATTATAGATCGGCTTAAACTTCCCGTTATCCCTATAATCGTATATACCAACTTATATTCCCTCTATAAGTGTTTAGTTAAGCTTAGTACTACAAAGAAAAAGCGCCTTATAATTAATATTATGGCACTTTAGCAGTCCTATAAGCGTTAAGAACTCTTTAAGATTTAATAGATTAATAGCCAAGATAACCTAGTAGATATAATAACGAAGGCAAACCTAAATAAGGCACTAGAGACGTTTATTAACATAAATACTCTACGTATATAAGTTAAAGGTTAGGTTAAAAGGGAGTTCCTAGAAATTTCTTAGTTACGTAAGGTCTTAAGATGTCTAGGAACTTTAACCGGCAGTTAAAGTTGCCTAATTAGTTAGATTCTCTTACCAAGACTTTTTTAGAGGGGGGAGCCTAACTTAACCCAGCTAATTAGGATTTTCCATCCCTGGGATAGAAAATCGCTATTAGCTCGCTTACCGCTAGCGCCTTAGTAGCCCTACTAATAAAATACCTACCCATAACTTATAAGTAAGAAAGCACTACGTGCTAAGAGGCAAATTTTGGAATAGCAAGACTTATATTATAATGGTAATAGTAAGTAAGAAGGACTAATATTTATTCCGCTAGTTAAGCGGTATATATATATAGATGGCAACCATAAAAGAAAAGTTGCTAGTGTTAGGAATAAAGGCAAGTAGTCACTATATAAGGCATATTGCCGCCACATATAGCAAGTTGTCGTTATATACGGCAAGTTGCCGTTACGTGTCGCCGCGGCACTGGCGTGGCGAGGAGCCATAAGCTACTCGCCCTCCCTTATTTTAAGACATTATATAGAACAATTATTATACTATCTACGAACCGTAGCTACGTAATATCACCTTGTGTAACTAACAGTTATATAAGATATATATAAATATACTAAAGACCCTATTATAAAGACTATTATAAAAGTTATTAATAGTTTTATATATATCTATATAAAGTAGAAATAAGAATAAGATATAATAAATATAATAGAGTATTAAAGCTTTAACTGCCTATTACTACCTATTACTGCCCATTACTGCCCTCTACTACTCTCTACTACCTACTACTGCCCTACTACTACCCTACTACTATAAAATTTATACAGCTACCTCGTGGTGACATAAGGCTGCCTTTATATAATAATCGCATAATATAGATTTATATAGTTAATTACGTGACGTATATTAATAATAGCTATTTATATTATTATTATCGTCTTCTTCTTTAAGCAATAGCACCACCATTACTACTACTATTAGTACTGCTGCTGCTGCTGCTACTGCTATATTATCTACTCCTACTCCTACTACCGCTGCTATTCTTACTACTACTACCGCCCCTACTCCTACTCCTACTCTAGCTCCACTACTACTACCACTACATTACTACCGCCGCCGCCGCTACTACTATATTCGCGCCTAGCCGCCGCTTTTTATCTATACCGCTGCCATCTTAGGCCGAGCAGCCTACGCGTAGGACTTTAGTCCCAGCAGATAAGTATACTAGTAAGTATTAGTACTATAAAAGAATTTAAAAATTTAAGAAGATACTAATATATAAATGGCTACTATGGCTATAGCTACCGCTAGGCCCCTCCTTACTTCTACTACTACCGCCACCACTACTACCGCCACCCCCATCGCTCCCCCCCTGGCCAGCTTTACAGCCGTTAATTAGCCTACCGCCCTCCCGCCCTAAAATCTCTTACTAACTACACTTACTACCGCCGCTAAAGCCGCCGCCACTAATATAGCCATAATGCGGGCGCTATATCCCCTACTTCGCGTTTAGGGTATATCTCTGCAGTAGGCTCCTAGCCTAGGTAAAGCTCTTAAGGTCTACTAAGGGGTCCGCCTAAAGGCTAGGGCCCTAAATATAGAGGCCGCCCTAGTATAAAGCCGGGGTATAATAGCCCTATAGGCTTATGCGTTATATATATAAGGTAGTAGCCTATTTACAGAGTGTATACTAGTCGCTAGCTAGTTACGCAGTAGCTATACTAACTACTATTATAGTAGTAAAGGGGCGCGCTGCTCCTTTTAAGTCCGTAAGTTAGTAATATAAGCCGTAAAAAGTATAACTAATAGAGATAATAGCGTCTGCTACGGCCCCCCCCCACCACTATAGCCCGCTTCTACTCCCACTCCTATACCCACATACCTCCTACTACTACTACCACCGCCAATAATAATGACGATAATGACGATAATAACGATAATAAGGAGGAGGAGGAAGAGGCCCCGCTTGCCTATATCCGCCCCTATCTTAGGCAGTATAGGTAGATTATAGGGCTGCTTCGCCGTTTAGCGGCTATGCTTAAGGAGAAGTTAAAGGAGGATAAGGATAAGGAGTAGGGGAGGGGGGGGTTTACTAGGCCCTATAGGGTATTTATAAAAGTTTTACTAGCCCTATAGGGCAGTTATAAAAGTAGTTATATAATAAAATTATATACCTTATTATAAAAGCAAAACCTCTAAATAAATACTATAGCGAGCTTTTAGCTTTCTAAACTTAGTCTACCCTACTACTACCCTACTACTACCCTACTATTACTATAAGGCAGTATTGCTAGGGTATACAGTAGGGAGTAGGTAAGCCGAGTATAAGTTATATAGGGAGTCGATAAAAGAGGACGATATAGTAATAAGGGTAAGCAATAGCCTAGTACAGAGAGACGAACCAATAAGGAGGGAAGGGCTATAAGCCTAAGGTGCTTATAAGGAGGTGCCAAGGGCTAGCTAAAGGCTAGCCTTAGCGACCCCTAAGAGCCCCTAGGCGATATAGCCAAGTAAGGGCCAAAATAACCCTTATAACTACCCTACTACTATCCTACTACTACCTTACTACTACTGTTACGGCACTAGTAGAACTCGGCAGAACTTGGCAGAACTACGCACCGGTAAGTTGCTACAGATTGCCGCATATTGCAATCACGTGACGCGAAGATCTTATAAAACATCGAACGGCGCTACTCTTCTTCTCCTTTCCTTTCCCTAGCTTTAGATTCTCGTTTATAGACAATCCAATTATACGGGCTTACGCGACCCTTTTGCCGTGCTTATATCTCAATTAACTAAGTCGCTAATATTATCTAAAGCTCACTCTACTCTTTCTTCCTAAGAAGGAACTTAAATATATCTACTAGAACACAGAATAGGACCCTAAGGACAGGACCTAAAAGAACAGAACAGAACCCTAAGGAAAGGACTTATAAGATATATATAGACCAAAACCCCTAAAGAAATTACCCGGAATTACCTAACACCCCTACTACTATGCCATAAACTATAGCAGCAGGTAAAGCAGCTGTAGGACCCTTAAATACTTTAAATAAAGAAATAATTAACGTTTTAAACCCCTAGGCGAAGCTTATGGCTGCTAATACTAAAATAAAATAACTGCGAGAGCTGCTTAAAGCTAGAGATACCCCTATATCTAATAATAAGTCATTATTAGACAACCAAAGACTTGCTATAGTCCTTTAGGCCCTATCCTAGCGCCTTAGTGGACCTACTAAGGCCTATATAGCACTAAGGCGGTCGGCAAAGGTCGCGGATTCCCTACTACTTATAAACGGAACCGACCTTATATTTAACAATTGGAGGCTTTAATTGCGGAATAAGCTTAAAGTTAATGTAGACTACTTCCCTAACACCCAAGCCAAAATGGCCTACGTTTTTGGCTGTACTGGCAGAGACGCCTAAACGTATTTACGCCCGCAATACACTAAAGACTTAGTAGACCCCTTTATCTCTAAAGAAGAAATAATTAAACACTTATCTTCTATTTATAAAGACCCTTTTAAAGTATAAAACGCCCGCCTTAGCTATAAAAGCCTAAATATAAAAACAACGGAGACCTTTTCGGCCTTCTAAACCCGCTTTTTACACCTAGCCGGATAGGCCTAGATTCTCTAGGAAAACCTACTACTAAACCTCTTTAATAAGCTTACCCTAGACCTATAGCGGGCCGTATTACTAGCTTATACTATAGCATAAATATTAAAGGAACTTATAGACCATTGCCTAGCTATTAATTAAGGCCTCCGTTAAATTAAGGTATGCGCTAACTAGCTAAAAACTAGAAACCTTATAAACTAGACCGTAAGTACTATAAGTACGGCCCATAGTGCCCTAGCACGATTAGCAACTCCTATAGTTAACCTAGCAGCTAGCTGCGTAGCTACCCCTACTACGGGCCCGGTGTACACCCGGCCTATATATAGCGACCCCTATATATAGGCCCTCAGCAATTAAGGAGCTTACTTCTCGTGCGGTTAAATAGGCTACTCTATAAGGAACTGCCTAATAAAGACAAAGATAAACAAGGTCCTATTAATTTAGGAGGATAGTATAGAGCTAGAAAAAAAGGAACCTTAGAGGAAGACTCCTCTCTAGGGTTAAAAGGGATTAATATATTATATATCGATTTAGGTCGGCTATTTAGTAAAAGAAGCTACACTATCCCTTATACTTTATTTCGCAATAAATATTAAGTTTTAACCTCTACTTTAGCTAACTTAGGAGCAAATGCCTTTACCTTAATTAACATAAAGTACGCTGTAAAACTGGCTAACTTTTTAAATATACCCCTTAAAGAACTGCCTAAACTAGTCCCTATTCGCGGTTATAACGGACGGATAGGACTATCTATTATAACTATCTTATAGATCTACCTCCGCGTTAATGGATAAAGGTAGTATAATATCCCCTTCCTTATTACGGACCTTAGAAGCTATAATATAATCTTAAGAAGAAAATGGCTAGCCTATTTAGGCTTATAGCTTAATATACAGAATAGGCAGCTTATCTGGCCTAAAACTATACCCCTAACGCCTTCCTTTATAAAAGAGATTAGTATTATAATAGAAAACCTTATATAGCTGTAGATAAACACTATTTACTAGGCTGATGCGACGCGTAGGGACTAGGCTTTTAAGAAGGATATATAGCTTAATCTATAACGGATCTATATACTATACCGCCCCTAAACTACCTATATTACACTACCCGCACTAAAGATTTAGGAAGTTAGTAGTGGCCTAGCTAAGTCCCTAATAGAGAACTTAGGCCCTACGCAGCTATAAAGAAAGGCTAAGGACATTAGACAATATACCAAACTAATAGACTAGAAGGACAACTTATAGAAAATAGAATGTAAGCTAAGGAAGACTATAAACCCTATACCGCAAAATTCGGCCCAATAAATATCTATAAAGAAACCCACAGACCTCCCGCTAGTTAATATCTACTATATTAGCGCTATAGGATTTTATAAAAACCTAGTTTAGCCTAATACCGTTACCTTTATAACTAGCTTATACGAAATTAATTAAATAATTAAAGAGAAAGAAGCCCTAGCCTAAGAAAAAGGTAAGCTTATAGATAAGGAGCTAGTAGAATAAAAACTGCCCCATTAATACTAGAAATTTAAAGACACCTTCTCTAAAGCAGCGTCTAATATACTCCCGCCTTACCAACCG
>Ga0307515_10007477_pt1 | contig 21583 bp, 2 predicted proteins | sample 17_EM_MG_FD_194513 | JGI IMG/M metagenome (GOLD analysis project Ga0307515, IMG submission 194513) | Populus trichocarpa ectomycorrhiza microbial communities from riparian zone in the Pacific Northwest, United States - 17_EM | ecosystem: Host-associated > Plants > Roots > Unclassified | place...
GGACTTTAAGTTATTTCTAAAGAACGCCTATGGCTATAATACGGCCTTTATAGTAATTAACCGACTATATAAGTAATCCGTCTCCCTCCCTTATTTTAAGACTATAACTGTAAAGGATATGGCCCGCCTCTACGTTAATAATATTTACCAATTTTATAGTGCTCCTAAATTAATTGTCTCTAACTATAGTCCTTAGTTTATATCGGATTTTTAAAACAAATTCTGCCGTATCCTTAAGATTAAGATTAAGCTCTTTACCGCATTTTACTTTTAGATTAATAGTTAAACTAAGATTATAAACTAGTACCTTAACTAGTAACTACGCCCCTTTATAAACTATTATTAGAATAACTGGTTAAAATTACTACCTATAATAGACTACGCGCAGCTTACGCTTCCCTATAATAGTATAGGAATATTGCTATTTAAACTGCTTTACGGGTACGCACCACAAACGTCCTTTAATTGGGATAGGCCTATTAAACCCTCTACGGCTCACAAGCGCCTTAGCTATAAAGAGGCCTAGATACTGGCTAAGAGAATATATAGAGCCTAGGAGACTGCTTAAACGATTATAAAAAAGGCGTAAGAGAAGAAAAAGGCTAATATAAATTAATATTATTATAAAGCAGATTTCTAAGTAAGAGACTAGGTATAGGTGTTAACTAAGAACTGGAAAACCCAGAGGCTAAGCCGTAAGTTAGACCACTAAATGGCTAGTCTATATAGGATCTTAGAGAAGGTAGGATACTCCTTTAGGGTCAAACTACCAGATTTAATAAGGATCTACCCTATCTTCTCCCTAGACTAACTATAAAAGGCTACGAACGACCCATTGCCTAGATAGTATAATAACCCCCTACCGCTAATCTAGATTATAGAGGACGAAGAATAGGAAGTTAAGGAGATCCTAGCAGTTAAGAAGGTCTATAGTGTCTTAAAATACTATATAAGCTAAGTAGGCCACAATAAGGACCTAAAATGGTATCCTACATCTAATTTTAAGTACTCCCCCTATAAACTACAGGACTTCCACCTAGCCTACCTAGACCTCCCCGGACCACCACGCAAATTAAATAACTAGATTAAATGTTAGGAGGAGGGGTTAGATAATTATAATAATCTAGATAATAATAAGGAACTTAAATAACGCCTAAGGGTAGGCTTTTTCTAGAGGGGGGGGGTAATATAACGGTACTGGGGTACGCTACCTACCACTATTCCGCGGACCCTAACTTTAACCAGCTAATTAGGATTTTCCATCCCCAGGATGGAAAATCGCTATTGGCTCGCTTACTACTAGCGCCTTAGCGGCCCTCGCGATATCTACCTACTGCCCCTAAGCGATTCTTCTTCTTCTTCTTCTCCTTAGCTTAGTATCTTTACTAGATAGTAATCCACAAGCTTTAGTTCAGAGGCATTTATGCGAGCCGTTATATTAATTACGAGCGAGCTAATATATTATCCAGTTTAGTTATATACTAGATTGTTAAGCTTTTAAAGCCCTTCTGCGGCGATTATCTTTTTAGTTCTAAAGTAGACGTATACGTATTTAGCGTACGCTTCTACGAAGATTACTATATACTTATTGCCCCCAACTCCCTTTAGGGTAAGGTAGAAGGTATTAGTATATACGCGTTTAAACGGACGTTAAGGTAGTATAGGTGTAGTTTAAGAGACCTAGCGCTTTACCGTTGCTAGGTAATAGGCCTCGCATTAAGTTAGCGTGCCTATAAGGTTAAAGTTGCCTATTTTAGTAACCTTCTGTAGGCCTCCTACTACCTATTATCCCAACTTAAGAAGTTAAATTTAGTAAAGTCGCTTCTAGTTCCTAAGGTAGATCTACGCATAGTATATCCTTATTAGAAGGCTTCCACGGTAGGGGTTAAAGGTTTAGTTAAAGGTAGAAGCACTTATCTTTGCCTTTAGGGTGTTTATTCTTACAATATACGCAAAACTTAGGCTTCCTTAATATAAATCCTTCTGTATTAGGTTTTGGTTAATTGTCTTTAAATAGCTTCTTACTAAGTAAGGATATCGTAGTAGAGGTAGCTAGTTAAGTATAACTCTCGTTTATAAGGTCGCTTACTAGTTCCTTAATTATAATAAGGTTATCCTCCTTTGTAACTCTCCTAGCTACCTTTTAATAATTAACTGTCTAAATAGGAACCTTCTCCTCTACCGCGTAAAGCAATTGGGCGTGCGCCTACTTCCTTAATATTAGCATTAACGCCGTGTTTAATTTCTTTATGCCTAAAACAAAAGCTTCTATATAGGCTTTAAGTAAGGTATAATCTTTGCGATTAAGATTAAGCCATTAGTTTTATATTTAGTAGTCGTAAATAAGACCTTAAGCGGTATATAGTAATTAAATTAAATTAAGCAAATCTTTAATGGAATCGCATAGCTTACCTAATATAGTAAGTTAATTGCAAATTAATTTTAATATTGCAGTCTTAATTATCTTAAGTCCTATTATCTATTTATAACGCTAGTCTCTATACTTGTCCGTCCCTAAAGATATCTCTACAGTCGTACCTTATAGTAGTGGTAGGAGGTCTTAAAGCTTAAGTCGTTATACAATTTAATAATACTATTCTTTGTAGTTGCTCTCCCCTTTTAATGCAGGAACAGCCCTAAGGGAGCTATAGTATTCCTTCTTTTTTTATACCGTATCCGCCATAATATGCAATTAATTGGTTTAACTGTATCGTGCGTGGCGTTAATCTGTATTAGTTTATTATAAATTTCTATTATACCGTGCCTAGGTCTAAATTTAAGGATTTATAGCTTTGTGTTGACTTAGTTAATTAGATAATAAAATGGCAGCTAATAGAGCTTTAATTAAAGCTATAAGAGGGCTTATAACCTGTTAGACACTAAGTAGGCTAATAGGAATAATATATATAATACTCTATAAGGAAGAATTTTAGGGACTTAAAGGCCCTAAGAAGGTATCTATACGATAGCCCGCGCGCTGTCACGTGACCTATTACGTGCACGTCGCTGAGCTTAAAGAGACTACCTAAGTGACCCCCCCTACTAATAATAGTTAACCTACGCGCAACTTAATAGATTATTTTATTATTTTATTTTCGCTTATTTTTACTTAGGCTCTAGTAAGCCCCCTAATAACACTGTAAAAAAATAATTATATAATATTTTTTTTAATAAAAAGTTTACCCAAGGGAAGTCTTATTAGACGTATATTATATAATACTATAATAGATAGAACTTAAAAGACTTTAGTATTTTTATAAGTAGGAGGTAAAATAACAAAATTGCTAATTACGTAGACTGCGTATAGATTGCGCGTAGATTGCGTGTTAAACAAATACGATATAGACTAGTTGGTCGAGTTACTAAATGCCCTTAACTGCGTGCTAATTACGTTAACTACTAACCATTAAGGCCATTAATAGGGGACAATATTTTACTAATGTTATTTAATATATTAATAAAGCTCTAAGCTATATAGCTAGTATTAATATAAATATAATTATCTCTAGCTAATAACGCGTATATATATCTTAGTAGTAAATAAGCTAATAGAGTATTTAAGAAAAAACTTATTTGCCCTATATATTAAAACTAAAGCCGTTTATAGGATATATTACCTTTAATTAACTACTCTAAGTAATTTACCTATATATTTTAGTAGAAGAGCTTATATTAAAGATATAGTAAAACAGCTATATAGTAGGTAGGTATATTATTAAGCTTTTTTAAATACTTTTATAGCTTTAGCTAGCCGTAATTAAAGTTAATTATATAGTAAACAATTATACGGTAAGCGCGTATTAGGAAATAGAGGCTCCCTATTTAGGTAATCCGCGCCTTGCTTATAACTTTCGCGCTATACCCTAACTGGCAATCTTCCTTAACGACTACTATAAAAGGCCCTTCTTTTGCTGTCTTTTATCCTCTATCCTTTTTAACTTTTTCTCTCTACTCTATCCCTTTTCCCCCTTGCTCTTCTTCTGCCCGTTTTAGCCGCCCCCTTTATTACGCCCTAATTATTTATTATAAGGCTTTTTTTTAAAACTCTACTGCAGTATATATACTATCCCTCCCTATTGTCTTGTTTTTCTATATACTGTGCTATATACTTCTAGGTACCCTAAGCCGATATTAAAGAAGCCGCTTTTAGACTTATCCCTATAAGCAGTTTACAGATATCTCTCCTTCTCTTTTATATACTCTCCCTATCCCTTTCTTATTAACTTTTACTCTCTCATCTTAGGTAAGTTACGGCTATAGTTAAAGTAGCAATACCTTCTACTAGTTATATAGTTAATGCTAGTTTATATATTTAGGAACTTATTCTTTACCTTAAAATTACTAATAGTATTTGCTGCGCACTACCTAATATATATTTTAGCTAAAGAATATATGGCGCTTATACTATTATCTTAGCTCTAATTACCTTATATTATACTCTCTAACTTTAGCCCTTTAGTGGAATACGCTAGCTAATCCGCGCTCTATTATCCATGTCTTACTCAAAGCTGGCTCCCCTAAATATAATAAAGAGTAGGTTAATATTAACGACTTTTTAACTAATCTACTAGACTCTAAAGCGTTATATATTTTAGATCTGGGGCTATTAGCTTTAATAAGAGCTATTAATCCTTTAGGTTTGCTATATTAAGGTATTATTTACGTCTTAAATGGTATAAGATAATAGATATCGGCTAATATATATGTGTAGATAGTAAAGGTAATCTTAGCCCTATTTCTTTGTAGATACTATAGAGTTACTAGCCTAGCTGAAAAGGGGCTAACTAGGCTATAGGCGTTAAGGAGATAAACTTAGCTATAGATAGGTTGTTTAATAGAAGTAGTCTAGGTAGATATATTAATAGTATTACGGCTTTTATTCACTAATTAATAATAGAACTTCCTTTAGTTCTAAAGGATAATATAGCTGGAGTAAGCTATAGTATAGAGGATATCTAATCTGGTAGCGGGTTACTAGAATATTAGGATAACGGTCTAAACGCAGCTAGTATATACGCCCCCTTTATAAAGAATACTAAAGGCGTATATAATAATAAATAATCTTTCTACAGACTTATATAGTCCCTATTTTAATATATTTAAAAATAGTCTACTAAAGCGGAATAAACCTCTCTATAAGGATCTAGGTATAGTAAGTTGGCCGTCTATAATATATAAGCGGAAGCGCACTTTATCTACTAATACGGCTATCTCCTTTATAGAAGTGCTGGACTTAACCTTAGAACTAGCTATAGGCAGAGAGCCTTATATATAGTCCTATATATATACTAAAGTTAACGCTACTACTAGGCCGTGGTAGCCTAATTTTACCTTTTAGAACTAGTAATAATCTAAATACTAGTAACTTAGACGGTGGCAATAAAAATAATAATGCTAATATCTTAGACTTACCTTTGTAACGGAACCTTGTAGTAGGTACTACGGTGGGCTCGTTATTAGGCTAGGTGTATAGGTATTGCAAGTAAGTCAACAACGTAATAATAACTAGTGGAGTGGTTGCCTAACAAATTAACTCTAATTATATTCTAAGAATTACTATAAGGAAGGAACTATCTAGGTAGGGACTAAGGGTCCTTAAATACATAACCGTACTCCTAAGAAATCCTTCTTATACGTAATGTACGTAAGCTACGTAAGGTACGTACGTTCTATTCGTCTTCCACGTTCCTCTTATAGCATATTATATAACTTTAGTTACTATTCCTTATTATATAGTTCTACCGGATTCATCCTAGACCGTGCCTATATTAACTAACTAGCTTCCTCTAACTCTTCTCTAAGTAGTTATAGCATTGTACTTAAAGCGTCCGTAATACTATCTCCCTTCTCTTTATCTTCGTCCTTAAAGATTCCTAATATCTCTAAGTCGTTTACTAGAGGTATAATGTCCGTCTAATTAATTTAGTTAATATCGTTACTTATTATACCTAAAGCCTCTTCTTCTTCGCATGCGTAGCGTTATGCTTATACTGTCGCTGCCATACTATTACTGGGTAAGATTATACTATCTCCGTGTTCTCATTATGTAAAAAAGGGGTTAGTTTATGTTGTGTTGGCGAGTTCTTTCTCCTAGCAACCCTCTTTTTATTCGGAGTGCACCAAAGCGAATATTTATTTGTCCTATAACGTTTACTTTACCTTTAACGCTAAGTATACGCGCCCTATAACTCTTAATAGTCGCTAAGTTCCCTAAGTAATTTATTATAGGGTTTTATATTTAATCTGCCGCTATAAAGCTTAATAGTGAACTTATAAGCGCCCTTACTAAATTAGAATGTTCTTAAAATGTGGAATAGAAGGCCCTAGATGCTCGGATTATAGCGTTTACCCGTCTTCTTCATCTTAAGAAAGTCCATAAAAAGGTTTATTTTAAGAAGTGGAAGCTTATAAAATAAGGTCTATAGGAACTTAGTAATAAGAGAACTAACTCTCTTCCTATAAAGGGAACAACTCTAAGTAGTTCGGCAGTTGTTCTTCCTAGGTCCCCCTTAAGTAACTCGTTCTTTAGTAATCCTTCTTTATTAATATTACCTAACCTATTTTCTTCCGATACTCCTATACCTTTCCTATAGCGTTTTTTAGATTCTCTAGTAGTTCCTAGGTAGTCTTATTATAACCTATCTATTTTACCTTATACCATATTTTATCGTCAACATCCTTATAGCTAACGATCCTTAAAACTTGCTATTTATCTTCCTCTTGCCCTCTATACATGTCTACTTTATAAACTAGTAGCTTAACATCTCTACGTACTAGCTCTAGCATCGCGATATATTATACTGGGTAGATTTTTATTCTGGCTAGTAGGTTTAACTTAAATATAACCGGTGAAATCCTTTACATAATTTTAAAAGGTCCTAGTCTAATATAGTCTAGCTTCTTACTTAGTCGTTAACTCTTAAAATTTTTATATAGTAGCTACACTTTGTCTCCCTCCTTAAGATTTAATCCCTTAGATCTCTTAGCGTCGTAGTATTTTTTCATTCTTTGCTATACTACTTTAGCTGTTTCTATAAGGTTTTTATAAAGATTTATTAAAGTCTCTATTCTCTGCTTAGCTATACTACTCGTCTTTTTTACTTAACGTGGTAATAATAATGTTCTTAGCTTATATCTATAATTCGCCTTAAATAGTAAAGTGCCCATTCCTTTCTATGGTGTTGTATTATATATAAACTATATAACTAGTAGCAACAATACCTAATTATTCTATACGTAATTAATATAGTGCCTTAGATACTGCTCTAGTGTCTAGTTTAATCTTTCCATTTAACTATCCGTCTGCGGATAATATGCGGTAGAAGTTGCTGCTCGGACTCCCTATTCTGCTAAAAATACCTCCTAAAATGCTACTATAAATCTTAGATCTCTATCCAATATAATCTTACTTAGTGCTTTATATCTTATAAATACTTCTTTTATATAGATTCTAGTAATATCTTCCGCTGAGATTTCTTCTGTATAGGCTATAAAGTATCCCCACTTTATAAGCTTATCTATTATCACTAAGATCGCGTTATAATCTTATTCTATAATAGGATCTCTTAATTTTAGTAACTTAATAATAAAGTCCTATAATATAACCTCCTATAGTCTCTCTAGTATTTTAATAGGTTATAGCCCTCTATATAGCTTATGCCTTATTAGTTTATTCTTTTAGCAATCTAGATACTCTCTAGTAACCTTTCTGGCTATCCTCTAGATTCTATTAATAATATACTCCTCCTAGAGTCTTAACACTAAGCCCATAGCTCCGTTGTGTCCTTAAGTTAGTCCCCTATAAAAATCTTCTATAAAATGCTCTGCTATGCTTCTTAGGATATACTTTACTTCTTGGTTTTCGTATATATCCACCTATAGATCTTCTAGCTATGCTTTTAGAATTCTTTATACCTAAAAGCTTTCTGGTAACTTATAGACTCTATTTAATTTGTCTTTATAAGTTACTGCGATTTTTAGATAATTATATCTAATTAATCTATCTATATCCTTTCGTAACAAAGCCCCTAATAGCTTTTTATTATTTTTATAGTTTAGCCTTTCGACTTAACGCATTAGCTCGCGTGTTGTCTATACCCTTAGTATACTAAATCTTAAAATAGTACTCTATAAGCATCTCTGCCTATCTAACCTATCTTTAGTTAAGTTCCTTTATTATAAGGAATCCTATTAGGTTCTTATAATCCGTCTTAACTATAAATAGTTTCTCTATGCCTTGCAAGAATGCTCTCTATTCCTTTAGTACTGCAACTATACCTAACAACTCCTTATTATAGATGTCATAGTTTAGTTCTAGTGGTATTATCTTCCGACTATAGTATGCCACTAGATGCTATCCATCTGGATGCTTTTATATAAAGTATACTCCTAGTACAAAGTCTAATACATCTATCTCTATAACCGTCTCTAGTCTTAGTTAATAGATTTTAAGAACTGGCTCCTATTACGGCTCCGTAACGGATCTAGTCAGGGGGCTCGCTTAAGCCTTGGCATATGTATATAGACGTGTCCTTTTCCACCTTCTGCTCCTCATCTTAATATCCGGGTCCATAGACATTCCAATTATACAGGCTTGCATACGTTCTAAACGGCGCTCGTGCCTCGATTGACTGAGTCGCTGTGACAGCTCCTAGGTAAATAACCTCTTAACTTCCTTAAATAGTTCTTGTTGTTCCTTTCCCTATACCCATAGTTCTTCTTTCTTTATTAACCGCATAAATGGCTTAATATCCTTTAACCATTACGCTATAAACCTTCTACAGTAATTATAAAACCCTAGGAATAATCTTAATTGCGTAACGTTCTCTAGTTCTTGCCAATTTACTATAGCCTTAATCTTCTTTGGATCTATACTAAGTTAGCCTAGTTTAATAATAAATCTAACAAAATTGGTCTTCCTAGTGAAGAACTCGTATTTCTTAATTGCTACTAGCATCTGTTCTTCTTATAGTCTCTTTAAGACCTATTTAACGTGTTCTCCATATTCTCCCTCGGTTATTAAGTAGATAATAATATTATTAAGATATACTATAATAAATTCATCCAAGTATTCTCCTAATATATTGTTAATACGCTTTTAGAACATTACTAGCGCGTTTATAAGCCTAAATTGTATAACTAATAGCTTGTATAGTCCTTCCTTTAACCTAAAGGCTACCTTTTATTTATTGCCTTCTTTAATTCTAATCTAATGGTACGCCTATCTTAGATTTATCTTCGTAAAGATTTGCGCATTGCCTATCCTGTCTTAGATTTCGCTAATTAAGGGTAAAGGATATCTATTCTTCCCGGTAATGCTGTTTAACTATCTATAGTTAATATATAGCCTTAGTTTGCTATTTTTTTTAGTACAAATAGTACTAGATAACCTACTAATAATTACGATGGTCTAATATATCCCTTCCATAAGTTTTCCTAGACAAACTCTTTTAGCGCTCTACCTTTTTCCTTAGTAAGCTTATAAATTAGAAAGAACCTTAGACTTATTCCTAGTTTTAATTCTATCTTATAGTCCTATGCTATATACTCTAATAGCTTTTTACTTTTTAGCGACCATAGTTCCTTACCATACTTATAGTACCTCTTTAGTATATAATCCAACCCTTTCTTAGTTTCTTTATATATCGCTCCAACTTAGTACTATACTAACTTAGCTTATTATCGCATCTTATAGCATTAAGTATCTCTAATATTAACCTAACCTGTAACCTAATTAATCTTTAGATTGTATTCCTGTAACTAAGGCATTCCTAATACTACCTTATTATTCCTTAATAGTAATATATCAAAAGACATCTTAACTTATCTCCCTTTAATGGTTAACTAAATAGGTCCTATTTTAAAATTAATAATACTTCCTCTATAGGCTATCAGATCTCCTAAAATTATCATTAATAGGTAAAGGTGTTCCTTTTTCCTATATGGTAATCCTATTCTTTTAACTGCTACTAGCGAGATATAGTTTCTTATTACTCCACTATCTATTAACGCCTTAAACTGCTAATATTGCCACTTTACTTATAAATTTAGGTGTCGTCCTTAAATTCCTTTAAGGGTCTAAGGCTCTACTACTAGCTCCCTCTAGTCCTATAGGCCTCTACTTTTCCTAACTATTAGCTGCTTAATCTAGCTTATACTTAGTCCAACTTAGGCTAATACTTAGTTCGCTTTTTATCTTTAATATACTATAAATAGGTATTCTCTAGATATTCCCACTATTATTATCTATCTAGGCATTCTTCCGTAAGGAATCTTCCTAATTAAAGTATTAAGTCCCCTTATTCTTAAACTTCTACGGGGTGCTAACCATATATATGCTTAGTGTTTTAATATTTCGCCTTATCTAATATTTAATACATTCTTATTAGGTATTTTCGGTTTTTGTCCTTAGGTACTCTATATATATTATACGTATTATCCACGTATACTATCTATAATAGTATATAATATACTTGGTGTCTTAGGTTAACTCTTAGCTTATTTTTATCCTTAAGTTTAAACCTTTCTCTTATTAATTTAAGCGTTGTGACTTTATTCGCAGGTACTAAGATTTATCTATTACTTCTCTAGTCCTCTAATTACTCCTCTAAATCTTTTAACGTTATAATTAAGGCTCCTTTAATATAAGTTATAGCCTTTTCCGTAATTGGGTAGTCTTAGATAACTTTTTCATCTAACCATATATAGAAATCTTCCCACTTATTATTATATCGTTGTCTATACCACTTTTAGTATAACCCTTTAAGTGTATACGGCTTGTCCGTAAGGAAGTATCTTCTTATTATTATATTATAATAGCCCTTTATATATCGTTCTTTAAACCTAGTTAGAATCCCTAGATCCTCTTCTTATTCCAGTTTAGTAAGCCACTTAGCCCTTAGTATGCCTATTTTCGGCCTATTAGTAATTCTTCGTATAGGTACTCTATCCCTTATATAACCTAGTATACTAGATCTCTTATTTAGTTTCTGCTCTTGCTATACAGTAATTCTTGCTTTAAATTCTGCTATAGTTTCTTTCTTTTCGCGTCTTATAAGTAGATCCTTAAAGTCTTCCTACTTCTTAATCTTAGTATTAACTTTTCAATCTTTAGGCTAAACACTATGTTCCCCTAGTAAGTCCTCTAGGTCTATATATCTGTCTCTTAATCTAGTTACTATTTATACTACGGATTCTCTAATCTTACCGGTAGTCCTTATTTATGCTTTAAAGTCTTAGTTTTATAAGATTCTTAATCCTAAACTTGCTTCTAACTTAAGCTTAGCTCCCGCCTTAGTCCAACTAGGCATCTATAGTATTCTCATCTCGTTTTAAAAGTCTTAAATCTTACTTATCTCGTCTTAAGAATCTTATACTATAGGAAACTTTTCTCCCAAGCTTATTTATATGTCTTTAAACTAAGCTACTACTCTACTCCATCGGTTTTTGTCTATTATAGGTCCTTAAGCTATCCTTATCCTGTCTTTAGAGCCTTAGATCTCTCTTATCTCTTCTTAAAAATCTTAAGCCTTTAGCCTTTTACCTTTATTAAGTAGTAAGCTAGCACTAGTAGTCGTCTGCTTACTTAATCTTCTTTAGATATTACTCCTTCCGTCTTATAAAGTAATAAATGCCGTATCTAACAGTGTTATAATGCCCATTACTAAACCTTGCTCTATAGCGGTCTTAGTTTCTACTTCTATTATAACTTCTCTAAGGTTTATACGCTCCTAGTAAGCTGCCTTTATTGCCTTATTATCTATAAATGTTTCGCCTATATTAAACTCATTATTCTCGATATCTAGTCTACGCGATAGTTTATTAGTCCCTCTACACTCTATAGATTTTAGCTCTTGCGGCTAATAGCTTACGCCGTACTTAGCGTCTTTATAAATTCGGCATACGTTGTTATAACAAAACGCGAAACTTCTAATTGAATATTCTTTTGTTCCTCGCAGTATACTATTATCCCTTTATACATATATATCTTCTACTAGTTAGGTTCCCTTTATTATATAGTAACTCTAACTATTTTTATAATCCCTTATAAAATAACCCTATTTCCTATAATTTATATAAGCTCTATTTTTAAACCACTAACTTTGCTATAGAGTCCGCCTAAATATCTTCTACTAATAAGATCCCTAGTTTGGCCTTTACTCCCTAGTCCTATAATTACTAAATCCTTAACCTCTAGGTTTCTATAGTTATTTCGTCCATCTCTTATAGGTTTCTTTAGTACTACTTAGGTCTATTAGCTCTGCGCCATACTATAGTTTCTAACTTAGCTTTAGTTATTACGTACTTTACGCCTTATACAACTATAGAACTCTATCCTAACCTCTCTTAGCCTGTTCCCTTTAGTAAATCCTATTATTAATCTTTATTGCTTAATCTATTAAATCCCTTAGGGTGTCCGCATCTTCTATTAGAATAATTACGTCCTAGACTTTAGCCTTAAGTCCCTATTTATACTGTGCCATAAGCGCCCTATTATTCCACTTAACTTATATAGCTAGCGTTTAGAACTGCGTTATGTACTCTATTGCTAAGGTTTATTACGTAATATCTTAGAGTTTTCTTTCCGCTATAGTCACTGCCTTTAGATCTCCGAACATTTGTATAAGTCGCTCTATAAATCCCTCCTAACTTAAGAATATAAACCGTATATCTTAGTTTATTATTATTATTCTGTTTACTTATATTTCTATAAGGTAAGGCTTAAACTATTTAAGTGCTCTTCCTAATAAGAATAATCCCGCATAAGCTATTGAATCCACAGGTATTAGCAGTTTTGCTCCTTCTTGCATAACCTTAAAGTGCATTTACGTAAGAAAGCCTTTAAACTTTAATCTCTCTCCTAAGAATCTCTTAATTAAAGGTAACTTAACCTTCGCTGCCCCTATCCCATTAATCCTTTATTTAAGTGTTGTATTATTTTCTGTTAACTAGTTAACTATCTCTTATAGTTGTCTAACCGTTACAGGTTGTTATAAATCAGTATCTGCTATACTGGTATCACCTCCTGACCTTAAAGTAGTTACCGCCGTCAATGGCGTTATAGTGGCTGCTTTTGGTGGCATATTATTCGACTTATTAAAACCGTAACTAGGTAGTAATTGTTTAACGGAACCTTGTAGCAGGTACTACGGTGGGCTCGTTATTAGGCTAGGTGTGTAGGTATTATAAGTAAGTCAATAACATAATAATAACTAGTGGAGTGGTTGCCTAACAGATTAACTCTAATTGTATTCTAAGAATTACTATAAGGAAGGAACTATCTAGGTAGGGACTAAGGGTCCTTAAATATATAACCGTACTCCTAAGAAATCCTTCTTATATATGATATACGTGAGCTACATAAGGTACGTACGTTCCGTTCGTCTTCTACGTTCCTCTTATAGCACATTATATGACTTTGGTTACTATTCCTCGTCATATAGTTCTACCGGATCCATCCTAGACCGTGCCTATATTAACTAACTAGCTTCCTCCAACTCTTCTCTAAGTAGTTGTAGCATTGTACTTAAAGCGTCCGTAACAACCTTAAAGCGATATCCTTAATTTAGTAAATAGTGGGGATAGTATATACTAAGGGCATAGGCTAGATACGGGGTTATTAAAGCCCTTAAGATAATTAGTCTCTCTATATAGACAAACAGAGGGTAATTAATATATTAGTAAGGATATATATATAGGTAAAGATAAGGGTAGTAGTAGTAATAGTAAGGTTAGGGAGAGTAGCGAGGACGACCCTAATAGTAACTAAGAGGTATCCCGTAGGGCTAGTGTAGTAACTTTATAGCGATATAAATATAGTAATTGTCTATTATAGGATAAGCGGCGTAGTTTAATAGGAATAAGTTTTAAATGGCTTAATAAGAGCACGAGGCCTATAAGAATATTATAATATCTAAAGTTATTATTAGTACGCCGCCACTCTAGATCAGGGTGGTTGTTAATAAGTCAATAACGCTTCAATCAATATTGATATTAATTGGTCAATATTAATCAATATTAATAACCTTGTCAATAATTAAATAACAATAGTATATCCACAGTTAGCTTTGCAGTGTGGGAGAATTAAATAAGCGACTTTTGATTCGTTAGTGGTCGTCATTTTTAGGATTTGTGGGGTCAGGCAGGGTCCAATTGGTGTCTTAGCAAAAACCTTATTTTAACGTTCCGAACTCTTAATTTAATTCGTTAGTTCGTTCGTCGGTCAGGTACGTTCGTCAACCGGAGTTAATCGTTTGTTCGTTTAATAAATAAAGAAGCTTAAAACACTGCAAAGGTAGAAGAAGTAGTGACTTCTTAAATAAGCAACTTGATTGTAAATGTAGCTCTAAAGCGTCTATATATACATAAGGAAGGTACAAGTAATAAATTAAAAGGAGAGACTAAAATGTAGTTGAAATAGGATGATACGCAGGCGAGACGTAGGCGAGACGCAGGCGAGACACAGATGTTTTGGCATGGTACCAGTAGTTGGTTACAGCTAAGCTACCCCAAGCTCATCATTTGTAATACCACTCCGTTTCCAATGTTTTAAACACTCCACTCTCTTAATATTTTCAGCTCCTAGTTGCGCCCTTTCCCATAAGATTGTACGACGAGCTCCTAAAAAGACTCTCTCTAGCTTATCGCTTATTGCTAGAATTAATAGAATATTAATTGCCATATACAATAATCTTAGCCAACGATTTCTTTATTAATCTTAACACCACTATTTAAGAGCAGATAGCTTCCCAATATCGTACGGTTCTCTATTGCTATAGTCTTCGTACTTATCCTGACTTGCTAGCCGAGCGTACATTCCTAGATCTTAAGCAATCCTATCAAATTCATCAAGATCCTAATCTTAAGAGGGTTTCCTTTTATACGAGGAAGAAGTAAAAGGAGTAGGCGCTTTTTCCCAATAAGACTCCCAAAGCTCTTTAACCTTTTATAGTATTAGCTTTTGCCATTTAACCTTCCAGTTTGCGCGAATATACTTTATATAACGGTTTAGATAAAGAATAAGGGCAGCGGCATAGAGAGGAGAATTGTTAGTTTTACTATAGTACTTATTAAAGGTCTCCCACCCCTTCCTAATTTAGGAGCTAAACTCCTTATCAGAAGCATGCTCAGACTACCATACAGTATTAGCCTCATCTAATTTAGTAAAAACTAGGAATTCTACTTACAAGGGCCTTTTCAAAGTGCTTAATAAGAATATCCATAGTAAAGAGTACTCTATCAATTGTTACGTAGTCTCCCTAAGTTTCTAGGGTTGCTTAATAGAATGGTTAAAGGAATACCTTAGTCGTATAAAGAAATTTCCAGTCCTTTAGATAGAGATACTCCGTCTAAAGCGTAGTAAAGTAGTTCTTTAAATATGTATTAATGGCGCTTAACTATTGTTTAGCTACAGCTAGTATCTAATACCAGCTATTCCATCTCGTCCGGTTATTAAGTAAAATCATTCTTCCTGCTAGATCTTTAAACTCCTTTATACGACTAGCTGAATTGCGGATATATATAATAATATTATAAAGCTTTCCAAGTGGTCCTATAGCCCAAAAAGCTGCCCTTTATTCAGCTTCACCTTCTACTTTCCCTTTTCCTTCTTATTCGTCGTATAACTTAAGTTATTCTATTTTAATTAGGCTCTTAAAAAGAAAAGCTTATATAGCTAAGTTAATAATATAGCCGGTATAGCGGATCCGTTAGAACGTAGAATCCCACTTAATATTCTCTTTCTCCTAGAGATAATTGGCTACTATACGGCAAAGCGTATTGTTTAAAGTAGTGTTATTACAAACAATAGAACCAAGCTTTTATACAATTCCATAGTCCTAAAGCACTGGAAAAAGAGTAGTAAATTGCTCTTCTCTACTATAGTTTGCTACCATACGAAGGGCAAGGAGTGCTTTAACGAGCTTCTCCTAGTGTTAGTTAATAAAGTGCGCGCAGATCCTAAGGAGAAGAAGCCGGTTTAGAGAGGTCCAGATATCAAGTAAAATGTAAATACTTAATAATGCTAATTAAAGCTTCTTTCGTACGATATCTTTTTAGAATTACCATAATTTCTCAATCTTCTTTACGACCTCAGAGTGTGCTGTAGTAATCCAGCCTTCTACTTCTAGATTTAGAACTCAACAAAAGGTATAAAACTCGGGCCATTTAATAACGCGGAACGGAAGGTTTTGTACAACAATTAATAAGACCAATGCCTCATTAATAAGGTCCCGGTTTAGGACTTTTCAAAGAACCTAGGTATCAAGCTGTTACGTTTAACCTATAGACGTTACTCTAGTATAGAGCTGTTTTAGTTAATCAAGCGCTGCTAACTAAACTTGGCCTAGAGTTAACTCAACCTTAATTTTATGCTTGCTCTTAAGATGAGATCGGAAATTATTACTAGCTGGAGCACTGTACGGTGGATCTGTACAGTATTTGCAGTAGAAGATGCGGTTTTTACCCCGGAATTCTGGCTCTCCGGCCTGGGGTGGACGAGCGTGCTCCCATATTTTAACAGCTAAGCGTTTTCTAGTCGTTTTGGACTTCGTTTTATTTAATTCCTAGGTTAATAAAGGCGCAAGAAAAGATAAATCTGCCTTAGAAGCCATTTGTTGTACGAATTTTAAAGCAATAGAAAATTTTTGCAGGTTATTAATAATAGCGTCGATCAATATTGACCTTATCAATCCTTATCGATAACAATATTGATTAGTAATATTGATAATAAAATTATTAACAACCACGCTGCTCTAGATCTAAAGTAGATATTATAACTTAGTCTATTTCCCTTTAAACATCCTCTTTAGGAGCGAAGGTAGTATATGACTACACCATTAACTATAGATAGAGTAACTATACGGACTATTAGCTAACTAATATTACCCTTTACTAGGTGACAGAATGTATAATATTAATAATAGCGATTATCTATTAGAATAAGATAACGTTAAAGTTATCTTTAAAACTATTACTAATTATACGCGACTTACTTAGTAACGTAGGGCAACTTATCCATATAACGCAGTTAACGTTAGATTTATAGCTATTAGTAGGCTGTTAGTATAATAATACGCTAAATATATACGCTAGTCTAAGCTTAACGTAGTAAAGTAGTAACTATACCGCCAGTAAAACTAGTATACGTAGTCCGTACAGCAAAGGTGCTAATAATAATGCTATTAGTCTAGATAATAATAAGGATAACAATAATAGAGATTATAATTTTGGGAATAGTAGCTAAAGCTTAGGCAGTAAAAGCTTAGGTAATAGTAATTTTAATACTAGCGCCACTACTAATAATAGGCGGCTCTATAGAGAGCATAGGCGCGTATAAATCCGAACACATTAGCTATAGCTAGAGTTAAATAATTAGCGCTTACTCGTATATAAGAATAAGATGGGTATAAAGTAGGACAATATATTTAGTTGCTTCTTAGATTGGACGCTAGGTATAGTATAGGCGCACTAGCATATATTATAAGGGAAGTGATTTATTAAGGCCGCTATAATATCCTTAGGATCTCCTACTAGTAAACCATTCTTATAGAGTAAGGTTTATTATAACTATAGCATTTTATTTTATTTATTACTAGATTCCCTTACTATTTTGTTTATAGAATTATATATACCGTGCTAATAATAAGAAATAATTTTAATTTCCCTAAAGAAGTTAGTCTCCAGAATCTCACCCTTTTTTTATTATTTAATTTTGTCTAAAGCGGCGAAATTTTATAATATTATAGAAAATTTAGAGACCTAGCTTACAATTTTCTTAATATACTTATTCTATTCTTTTTAGATATAGCTAGTTAGAACGGAGTATAGAGAGTTAAAATAATTAAAAGTATTTAGATTAGAAATAACAGCCTTAATGCTAATTAGATACCAGCTCTGCTTAATAAAAGTTTCCCTTTTGCTTTAAAAATACTAAAGAAAAGCTTAGGCTTAGAATACTATTAACCTAGATTACTAATACTAGCCTTTCTATATACCGATATTGTAGTACCTTAAAGAGGGGATATACGTCGCCTTTATTTATTTAGTACTTCTTTAGGAATAGTTCTACTAGTGCTTTTAGCGACGGAGGGCATTTATACCCTCCTTTTTCGTTATTATATTTGCGCTAGTGCGCCAATTCCCCTTTAATCTAAGCTGTATTATAATTACCATATTCCTTTTTATACTTTTTATGGGCCTTAATATACCCCGTAATCTTATATAGGTTAATATAGCTACTATATTTAAACTATTTCCGTAATATTAAATTCTATATTTAAGGCTAATCTTAATTCTATTAGTAATAATCTATATTAAGTTTAAAGCGTATAGGGGTAAGTAAAGGTAAGTTACGCATTTTTTTTTAAATAGGATACGTGGAAATACTCCTATAGCTATATATTAAGCACAATTTAATATTTATCCTTAATTTTAACCTTCCTGCTTTCTATTTTCTTTGCGAAGGAATAGTAATCTGCTTAATATTATACTTATACTATATATCTAGATAGAGTCGGCTATAGTAGAACCGTTAATATAGGTTTACTCTTAAGTTAATATTATAAGCATAACCTATTTCCCGTGATCTTTTTTTTTATAAGTATTATCCGTAAACGCCGCTTTTTTTTAGTAGCAAACTCCGCTATATCTTTTAAAATTTCCTCCCTTTCTTTAATATCGCTTATAGGGTTTATAGGAGACTTAGATCTGTAGCGGCTTTTATAAGGTTTTTATAGAACATTTATCGTCTATAAGTTCTATAATACTGCGGCGTTATATAATTTAAAGGGTAGTGTAAGAAGGTAGTGTAGGAACTATATCTTCTCGCAATACTAAACTATTAGAAGATAGGGCTAATAATAGTTATAATTATATTTTAGGCGATCTTATTAACGGCCTAGCTAAAGAAAGCGATAATAAGGATGGTAAGAATGTTATAAATAAAGGTAAAGCCGAGAACTATAACAATAGAAGTAATAATAGTAATAATACGCATAATAATAACTCTAGGGATGGTAATAGTAGTAATAGTAATAAGGGTAATAAGGCCCGCGGGTATATAAGGCAATAATAATTACTAATCCCTATTATTAGTTAATTAAAGATAAAGCGTACTGTAAAGTATTATCTTTAGCGGTTTTACTATTCCCCTTTAATTTTATCTACGCATATATCTAACTAAAGCACTATACTTACTAGCAATAAGTTTAACTGTAACTTTACGAGTTTAGGCTAAATAAGTAATTAAATAGTACCGTCTTCTTTTAGTAATATAATTTTGTCTAATTTTTAGATTCTACCGTTTATTAGCTAAAAGCTTAGGATTCTATAGTTATCGCTTTTATTATAGTGTATTATTAGGCCCTTACTAAGTTGTATATAAGAGGCTTGGCAAGGGCTATTATATAAAGGCCGAATTCTTGCTTAACTTTTCTCTATTCTCCTTACCTTAATTATATATTCTAGAGTCTTGGCGTATATTTTACCTAACTAAGAATAATTCTAAGTCTAACGTAGTTCCCTAGTAAGCTGGCCACCCTAGCGAGCTGGCCACCTCATTATACGCGCGACGCGCTTTTAAACTACAACCTCAATGCCTACGCCACAACAATAAATAGTTATAATTTCTAGCTAGTTGGCTGCCGTCTAGGGCACGTACGTGCTGTGTGCTCTGTTAAAGTGCATATACTGCATTTACGTGGTGCGCGCTGCGGTCGCTTAGCTGCAGCTACCCCTTCCTCAGTAGCAGATGCCTGAGAGGCCCCCTTAGCGCCTAATAGCACTCCTCCCTTAGCTATATACGTGCGCCGCTATACCTTCTTCCTTTTTTAACGCTAGTTTTCCATCTATAGCTTCTTATTTTCGCTAGCAAGTAGTATAGCGCTTAACATTACCATTTCGCAGCCCTTAACAAGCTGGCTAAGGGCCTATTCTATAGGGCTTAGTGGGCTATTTATGCGCTGTTTAAGATAGCGTTTTATTAGGGCTGTCTGCTTCTATAGCTTAGTAACGTTATATAGTATTTTAGCTACTTAGAACGCATTTAATGGCAGACAACGTTAGGGTAATAGTGTTTAATAGCCCGCGAAGCCCTACTACACGCGTCCACGTCGCCGTAGGTGGAAACATTATCAGAAATCAATTCCTTACGATGGCTAAGTGTAGAGGCGATAGTAGTGAGCCGCCGTAGCGCGTACAGCGCGCTGGCGTTGCGGCTCTGTAGTGTTAAGCCTGCGACATATCCGCGTTGTCCTTAATAACACCGAGAGCCCTACTGCCTCCGCTAGGGGCTCTCGCTCTACTATCTAGGGAGGCCTATTTAGGGAAACTAGGATACGAAAACCACCCGATGTACAACTACCTGGCTTATAGCTAGGCCCGAAACTGGCCTTATTACAGCTAGTCGATATAGACGCGTCCTAGGCGTATAATAGGACACCCTTAGGCTTGCACTAGCTCTGAGATTGTAAAGGGACGCGGCGAGGGCGTAGGGAACCTCTTTTTATAAGAACTTGTTAAGGTTAACACGTCGCAGAATTATTGACCCGAGGTACGAGTGGTCTATATATTCGGGTTGGGGGTCCTGGAATTCAAACTCCCGCCAAGCCAGCTTCTGATTGGTTAGAAAGCCGGCTTCTCATTGGTTAGAAAAAAAGTTACGCGCGGTAAGTTATGGCAGAATCCACGTGACGAACATCAAAATATTATAAACGTTAAAATATCTTAGTATTGCATCTTAATAAGTTGGCTTATTAATATTATAAATATTAATATGTAGAATTATAGAGGACTTTACATGCGTCTAATATATCTACTTTGCAGCCTCTTGCGGGCTGTATTGGGTAGAGGAGTAGCGATTATAAGCTCTGCAGCTGCATAGAGGCCTGAAGCTTTGCGAGAGCTCCTTTAGGGGGAAGTGCACGGAGCTCTGCACGGAGCTCTACCAAAGCTCTGCACGAAGCTCCGCAAAAGCTCTACCAAAAGCTCTACTAAAGGCTTTGCAGCACCTCTGCCCACCCAGTGTACTGGCCACGCAGTAAATGGAGTGCGCAGTGCGCAGGGGGTCCAAGGGATATCCCCCTTGGAGCTCTGCTCGAAGCCCTGTACAGAGCTCTAAAGCTCTATTAACACGCAGCACTAATATACTAGGAAGGTTCTGCAATCGGCCGTATAACCACCCATATAATCAATCGCCGTACAATTGTCTCTACGAACGGCTCTACAAACGTCTACACGATCGCCCGTACGAACGCCCATACAATTAATCAATCGATTAATTGCCCATACGAACACCCGTATAAACGCCCGTACGAACGCCCATATAATCGATCAATTAAACGTCCATACAATTGCCTATACGATCGTCTCTACAAACGTCTCTTTAATTGATTACCCTTACAAACATCTGCACCCTATACGCCTACACGTGGCTCTATAAAAGCCCTACACGAAGCTCTACGTAAGGCTCTACATAAAGCTTTACACGAAGGTCTGCAAAAGCTCTACTAAAAGCTCTACTAAAAGCTCTACTAAAGTCTCTACTAAAGCCTCTGTAAAAGCTCTGCCTACGCAGTGAATGGAGCAC
>Ga0307515_10007478_pt1 | contig 21581 bp, 13 predicted proteins | sample 17_EM_MG_FD_194513 | JGI IMG/M metagenome (GOLD analysis project Ga0307515, IMG submission 194513) | Populus trichocarpa ectomycorrhiza microbial communities from riparian zone in the Pacific Northwest, United States - 17_EM | ecosystem: Host-associated > Plants > Roots > Unclassified | place...
TTTGATTTTTTATTTTAAAAAATATAAAAGATAAAAAAAGTAGTTAGGATTGATTGATGGACTTGAAAAACAAAATATGGAAATTTTTATAAGAAAAAAAATATTTTTTGAAATAATATACTACTAATTTAAGCATGATCAATGGTAGTTAAAGAATTATTTAATTATTTTTGTTATTATAAAAATTAATTAATTTTAAAAGATTTTATGGTGCTTGTGCAATAATAGCGGGTGACATCATATTAATTATTCTTTGATGCTCACTTTGATGCCCACTTTAAAAAAAGGGATAAGTACAAGTAGAGAGAGAAATTCTAGGTGGAGATATTTTATCACTTTTAATTAGGGATGAACAAAAAACTTAAAAAATCAATTAAATAGAGAAAAGTAAAAAAAATTAATCGAAAAAATCAAACCGTGAAAAAATAAAATGAATAAACCGATTAGAAAAAATTAAAAAAATCAATTTGGTTTTAAAAAGTTGAAATTGATTGAACTGGACCAAACCGGACCAGTTCAAACATAAAAAACCAGGAGTATAAATATTGAAACTTACTTTCTTCTAACCCCAATCAAATCAAACCAGGGGTATAACTTAATTTTTTTTAATGGAAAATTAAGTTCTTGAAGTCATTTTTCAAAGAGATTTGTGGGTTAGATAGTAGTTTATGGATCTGTAGATTTGCTTAAACTGTTTCTAGTTGTGAGAGAGAAAGGTGAATAAATATGGTGTTGTTTCTGAAAATAGGTTTCGGGATTTGGTCGGTCAAGAATCTGGGTTTGGATTGAACCTTACCATCACCGTGAAATTGGTTTATATTAATGGAGTGTTTGCTTAAAATTACCATATGATTTGTCAGTTTTGCAACTATATATTATCTTTTTAATGATCTATATATATGACTATTTTTATCGACTTCAAAAAACAACAAATTAAGAGAAAATAAGAGGCATATTTAATTTTTTCTACTTTTGCCATGAGTGCATTGCTGATTCTTCAAAAACCATCAAGAAGAAGGAAATAAATAATTCAAAGCAGTAGAAAAACTTTCGTCATGGTAAAGCAAGAAGTCTCTAGAATGACGAGAAAGTTCAACTATATCATGTAATATAATAAGACCCAGCAAGCCAGCCTTCAATCAACTAACAAAACAAAACCCAGAAAGCTTCCATAGGAGCATTCCTGCTTGTCGTAATCCAAACATCTCAGCTAACCAATCATGACTTGTATTTTCTCTTTTGAGTTGCTCGGAAAAATCCCAACAAACAATATAAGAATGAAAAGGCCAAAACGTTAGTCATAAGCTAGCTAGCTAGCAGGAGAAGTGCATGACAAGTTTTATCATACTCGCACGTAACAACATTAATGGATACTTGCAGCATAGCTAGCTAGGGAGGGGAGAAATAAATATATAAAGAGGGGAGAAAAACAAGAGAAAGGAAATTAAATAAATATATATTGTGAGAGAATTCTTCTGATTTTTTTGTGAGATATATGGTATGCAATTTAATTTCCCTTCTTTTTTTTTATGTATTTTTAATTATATCTTATATATATTAGTTATATGGTGTGAGTAGTATATATAAAATTTCTCGAGTTAATTTGCATCTCTTTCAACACTTGTCTCTCAATGAGCTCATCTTAGAAAAGGTAAATATACAATGATATCAACAGCATAAATCAAGCAATAATGAGCACGGCTAATCATTCGTCGTTTTAATCTTTTCTTTTCTTTTCTTTTTTTTAAAAAAAATTCAAGAAAGTAAACCTGTTAATGTATCTCTCTTACCAGGAAGTTGAATGGAACCACGTCATTTCCAAAAGTTTAGGCCCAGAAACAAGAAAGTAAGATATTAAATTACGAACACAAACCCAAGATTTTCTCCCTAATCATGGGAGCTGCCTAACTTCTGGTCCATGTACAAACAGTAAGTATTGGTCGCCACTTGACCAGTAACTACCTCTCCGTGAGTGACGGGCCAGAAAAGTCAACGTCCTTTCTAATCTTCTCACGAAAATATTGTTCTCTTTCACATTGTTGTTAGCAAGTTCTCTTTCACATTGTTATTAGCTATATATTTGAAATATTTTGTGTATCAACCATTATTTAAAACATGATCTGATATAAGGTCTATATTGTCAATTCAAAAAATATTAAAAATTAAAATATTATAATTTTAACTAGATAATTTTTCAATTGATACTCAAGTTTTGATCTAGTTAATTGAGTCACAAGTTAAGTAAAATTTTGATTGGATTAGATTTTATTTTAATTTTTTTAATTTAAACTGATTTAGATCTCAGATAAATCTAATTTGGAGGCGATGCAAAAATTCAATTTAAATTTTAAAACAATGTTATCAACTGATATTAAACTCCCCATTTTCATTGGTTTTTAAATATATTTATAAATATATATGCGAGTGCATTATAGGTTCCATAATATTCAAATGCTCCACTACATTTTCTATATATATGCCACAATGTGAAAAGTCAAGTAAATTGCACTAGGTACGTATTGAATCCACGAGTGAGGCTTGGATTATTTTTCTCCTCATTTTTCGTTTTTCTTCTTTTAACTAAAACGTGGGTTTTATTCATGAGGTTGAATCACAATCAAAGAGAATCAGCTCCACGTGTGTTTGTCACAATCATAATTTTAAATTTAATTAATGGTTTATATATACAAGTATAACGTAATAATTAACTCAAAACCTCAGATGTTTGGTCCATGATTAATTAATAAAGGTGGTAAGTACTTAATTGTTATTCCTTCAACCCTCAGCACCGAAATTCCGAGAAATTATTATATATGATGGTTGAAGATTCTAAAAAGTAAAATAAAATTAGACTTAAATGATCTTGGAAACAACATTCAGAGAAATTTAAGATGAATGAAAAACAACTTATAGTCTTAATTGATACACACAAGTTGGCTTGAACATCTTCTTTATGCACGTTTAATTTTGCTGTATAAAATGGTGGAGACAAGTGATCTACAGTGAGTCAACTCATCGTGAAGAACCTCCATTCAAAGAAGAGAAGAGAAGAGGAAAAAAAAAGATTTGATAACTCATCAGCCACCTAGCTAGCTAATAACCATTCTTTATGCGTTCTCGAGAAAGTTTTTGCCCTCCTCCCTGCAGCTCACAATTCTAGGAGCTATGAAAGTTCTTACCCTCTTTCCATGCAACTCATAATTCTAGCTGTGACACCTGACATGCTCTTTCCATGGTGTAAAACATCGATCACAGTATACCTTACGACTCAAGAAGAAAATGAAGATCGAGAATGCTTGTTTTTACTTTTTTTAAAAAGAATTAAATTTTTTATTTTATTTTAAATTAATTTTTTATATTTTATTGTGTTGATATTAAAAATAAATAAATATATTAAAGTAATATATTTCTAAATAAAAAACACTATAAAAAAGCATAATATCAATCCAATTTAAAGAATATAGATTCATTTTCAATTATCAAAAGACACATCTTTATATAGTTATGTTTTATGGTAAAAAAAATATAAAATAGATAAAAACATGAAGATATAAATATAAAATAAATATATTTTAAAAACAATTTTACAATGAATTCTTTATTTTTAATAAAAAGAAAAGGAAACATGCTCCTCTCCCGACTGATTCGATTTTTTCTATGTCAAAATAGTAATCTAGTACTACTTTACGAGTACGATGTGAATCTCAAGTAGAAATTTTAAATTTGAACTGTTTATAAGCTAATTAATCAACTGCTTTGATCAAGTTTTTAGCATCATGCATGAAAGTACTGATATCTAGGCATCGAGAATGAACAAATTGGACTATATATATATATTGCATTGGTTTTTAATTAGTCAAATCGTTAATTAACCCGTACGTCAAATCGTTAACATACCAAACCAAGATTTTTATGCAATGAATCAACCAGACCAGCACCCCTAAAAGTTTGACAAATTTTTAATTGTAGTCCTAAGAATTTTAATATCCTTCAAATATACCCTTAAATTTAATTAAGGTTTCCTTCATTAAAAAAAAAGAAGCATTATTCCCTCCAAAGATTAATTTTATACATTATTCTATAACCACTTTATATTCATTTTATTTTCCAATGTATATTAATCCTAATATATCTTATATTAATTAGCATATAGTAGCCCCCCGTACATACAATCCTAATTCCGTCCCTGCAGGAGTCCTCAGCTCTCACTATCTCGACAGTTAGCAGCATGAGCAGCGGTTCTCGAACCGGCGGCTACCATTGATACAAGCCAAAGTTAGAACCTAAGTACTACTTCCAAAATCATGGATCATGTTCATGGTAAGAGTCACACACCCGCCATTGATTTCGGCCATCTTTGACTGGTAAATACAACTTCTTTTCGGAACAGAGAAATTAACGACCTTTGCGGCACGAAACCCCATTATTGTGGGGTCAACACCAATGACCAAAATCTTCATTAACACATTCTTTAACATTGACAGTACTGTTACAGTAACATTCCTGACACTGCTTTCCAATATTCTACACTGCCCTTGAACAAGTATAAATGCCCCCACATCCAGCTCTTCTCATTCCTCACAACTTACTCCTCCTAGGACAAACACAAAAGTTGTCGCCAACTTTTTGAAGCCTAATTAGCAAATATCGGGCACCAGCTTCCTGTTTTTAACCAAAACTGTGCTTAATTATGGCTTCTAGCTTCAGAATTCTGTCAGTCCTGGCTATTGCCCTTGCCATCTGTGTGCAAGGTACTCTAGGTAAGCAAGGTTTCGTTCTCTCTTTCTCTGGCAATATTGCTAGAAGCTAGCTAGCAGCCCTTCTTGATGTTCTTGGATTTTCTTTAACAAATTACTTGATCATATAATGGTATTATTGTTGCAGGAGAAATAGCATGTGAACATCTTGACCAAGACACATGTGCCTATGCAATCTCATCGGCCGGCAAGCGTTGCGTGCTCGAGAAACGCGTGAAAAGGACCGGAGAAGAAGCATACACCTGTCGCACATCCGAAATTGAGGCTGATAGATTAAGGAACTGGATTGAGACAGACCAATGCATCAAAGCATGTGGACTTGACAGAAAATCACTTGGAATCTCAACAGATTCTCTCCTCGAGTCTCGCTTTGCACAACAACTTTGCTCTCCTCAGTGCTACGATAGCTGCCCTAACGTTATCGATCTTTACTTCAACCTTGCTGCTGCTGAAGGTAAATAACAAACATGTCCATCGATCTTCCGTCATTCAATAAACTAATCGTAATGGAACACAAGTAATCAGTACTGCATGCCACTTACACCATTCTTTTCTCTGTTTTGGCAGGAGTGTTTCTCCCCAAATTATGCGAGGCACAAGAAGGAAATGCAAGAAGAGGACTGATGGCTGATATCAAAAGTTCTGGTTTTGTTGCACCAGGACCAGTGAAGTACACAGTTGCCCCAGCACCAGTTGAACCAGTAAAATACACAGTTTCCCCAGCAATGTCACCTTATTATAATTAAACCTTTTGAAAGGGAAAGGAAAGGAATTAATCAAGAGTATACATGTATGTGTGTGGCCATAGATACTAGCTAGGCAGCAAACAAATACAATAAGGGAGTTCACCAATTCAGTAGCCGGCCGGCCTGAGTAGTCCACCATTTGTAGTATTTCGTGTGCATATATACCAGTGTGTGCTGTGCCAGTTATTTGAATCACACTAAGGTGCTGCCCAGATGTTCTTAATTATAGGTAGATTTGGGTGTGTTTTGTGTATTATTTTTATATGATTGAATTTGCCTATGAGCAACGCATACAGATATATGAATATTGTATCCAATATATAATTAATAAACTTGTTTTGATTATACATCCATTTTCCAATTGAATTATTAATTTATGTATTATTAATTAGTTCAAGCCAACCTCTTGCTTCTAGTTAATTATATATATTGAAATGTCTGGCTACAAATTAAATATAACAAGTCAAAACAAATCATAATTAAAATATATTTTTCCATGAAAGTAAACATTCACTTGAGTAACCTTTCCGACTGTTTTGAAAATCATGCACAATTTCATTTCTTGATGGGCTTGATCGTTTAAGTTAATGCTTCAGCTTTCTTTTGTGTCACCAGGAAAGCTTAGGAAATTGGAAAACGTTGATCCATTCTGATAAGAGGCAAATTGTAGCCTAAAAGTCATAATTAATTGGGTAATTTTCATTTTGTGGGTAAAATGGTATGAAGGTTCCATAGTTACGTGGTTTTGTGGCATTTGTATCCTTTTTTTTTTTATTATTATCAGGGATGACAATGAATATTTATTAAATACGTTTTTTTATTTATTTCATGAAAGTCTCCGAATATCTCTCTGCATGTCTCAATTCATACAAGACTAGAAAAATATTAAGATTATAAAAATATATAAAAAAATAGAAATATAAAAAATTATTTATATATATAAATTAGGATATTAAGGTCTATTGAATCGAAATATTTTACCTCCACCCCTTGAATAAATCTTGATATTTTTATCTTGTTTTTAACTGATAAAACATCATAGTTTAATAGTTACACTGACTTATATATCTAAACTTATACGGAAAAATAATTTATCCTCTATATCATTTGATTTATTTTTAAAAAATAATTAAAATAATTTCTTTAAATATTAAGAATTTTGATAAAAAATACAAACCTAATTTGGATGTAAGCACTTCTTTTATTTTGAGATTTGGGCCATTTTCGATACCGAAGGAATTCTGATTTCAATCTTGTGCGTTGTGACCCATAATCTGGGCCCAGAAAATGACTGATCCATTGGACTTGGGAGCTAGAGCAAAAGAAATAAAAAAATAAAAATAAAATCTGCTGCAAAGCGCTAAAACCCCTCCTCCATCTCCCACTAGTCACCAGCAAAAAACAACACGTTGCCACTGTAAAACCCTGCACGAAGACACAGCACAGCTTCCTCCTAGTTCAAGTTCCTCTGAAAACATCCTCTTCGGTTCTGCTTAAAATTTACACTTTGAAGACAAGATGGTGAGCAAAAGACAGAAACTAGCACGAAAGAGGTTCAAAGGGGAACATCCCGAGTTGTTTCCAAAACCAGAACCAACACTACTCAAGGATCCCAACAAGAAGAAAAAGAAAAAGAGCTTGCTCAAGAGAAAAAAGTCTGACCCAAATGAGCCTTATAAAAAAGGGTTTAGACGACACCCACTTAGAGTTCCTGGTATGAAGCCTGGTGATAGTTGTTTTATTTGTAAAGCTAAAGACCATATTGCCAAACTTTGCCCTCAAAAATCTGAGTGGGAAAGGAATAAGGTTTGTTCTTTTTATTGCTCTTGGTTTATAGTTCTCTGAATTTTTTTTTACTGGGTTTGATTGATAATTCTTATAAAGTTTTGAGTCTTTGTTACCTGTTAGGTATTGGATTGGGTAGAGAAAAGCGCTTTTTTATTGAGTTTGATATGGATTCTTGCTCTTAATAGTGTTATAGGTGTGGGTTTTAAAGAAAAGTAGGTTTGGAATTGGATATTGGGTGTGGAATATGTTTATAATTGAAGATTTTTTGCTCATTGAAATTTTGATTTTGTGGTTGAATGTGAGGTGTTGTTTATTTAAATGAAGAAAATGATGGTGGTGTTTTTGTGTGTTAATGATGATTGCTGCAGATATGTTTGCTTTGTCGGCACCGTGGGCATAGCCTCAAGCGTTGTCCCAACAAGAATGACGAGACTATGGATCAGAAATCGTGTTACAATTGTGGGGAAAAAGGGCATTCGCTTTCTCAATGTCCTCAGCCAAGAGAAGATGGTACATCATCTTTCAATGGAGTTTAAATAGCTCTAGCTTGGCTGACTTTTTGAATGATTTCTTTATGCGATTAATTTCAATGGAAATAAGACATTTCTTGGTGTAAGATATTGTGTGATCAGTTTGTTTAGTTCCTACATTTTTTTGTATTGTTTGTTTGTTGGTGAGGGCAACATGACTGCTGGTAAATCAGAATCATTCTTTCAGGTCTATGGAAAAGTGGTGGTCTATTTAATTTTTTTTATTGCATAATGAAAATGACTCTGAATTGGAATTATTATATAAATATTTTTAGGTTTTGGAATCAGCTGTTTTATAGATTAATTATGCACAGACCTTTTCAATTACTAGTGGTAGGACTTGTTAAGTGGGGGTGAATTCAAAATTGAGCACAGTAATCACTGATTTTGTTAAGAGAATTGGACCTTCATGATAACTCATTTGTTGTTGACAATGCTGTTGTTATTACGGAAGTGATTTATTTCTTTTTATAATGCAGGGGGAACAAAGTTTGCCAATTGCTTTATTTGTAATGAACGTGGACATTTGAGCAAGGACTGCCCTAAAAATACTCGTGGTATATACCCGAAGGTATGTGGAACTTCACTATTTTAATGTTTGCTGTTGCCATAATGCAGTCTGCTATGCTCTTTTTTTTGTTTTTTTATGGTGGTGCTACATGCTCGGTATCTAGATGCTCAATCGACTTCCATCTTCAGCCATCTAGGCATACTATCCATTCATTAATTTCCAACATCTTAGAAATACAAGGGTTCTTACAGGGTGGTTGCTGTAAAGTATGTGGTGGTGTAACACATTTGGCTAGAGATTGTCCTGATAAGGGTTTGAGAGGTTCTGCAGCCACTGGCAAAGAAGGTAAGCATAAAACATGCCAGCTTTTAACTGCCTTTATTTAAATCTTCTGCTTATAGAGTTGGTTACCTAAAATTTGACACACAGAAGACACTTGTTTTTTTTTTTTATTTATTTATTGGCATAGAGCCTGTCTCCTTGCTTATGCAGTGTATACTGCTGATGTTGTTTTAAGTTCTGGAGTATTTGGATGGTGAATGAAATAGTTTGAATACAGGTGTAGCTATAACTCTCGACCGTAATGAAATAGTAAAACATTATTAGACAAACAACAGAAAATAGGAAACAGGAAAATAGGTAGTGCTAGATCAAGAATGGTAGCTGCTTTGACTGTACAAGCTGATACATACTACCGGAGCCGGCAAAAATCACCCTGCTCTATTGAAATGGTTGATAACAGTAATTCGTCAAAAATGCTTTGTTCTGCTGGTTGAAGCATGAATTGTGTGGCCTTACAGTAATAGGATAGAGGCTGATATAACATTATAAAGAGTCGTATACAAATCCTAGTATGATGTGTCAACCCACAGTTTGGGTCACAGAGCGAAAACATGAGCTCCATGGAAATGAGACTTGATATGGGTATTGTCAAAAATATGGCATGGGTTGCAAACCAGTACTGTCTTGTACAATTTTTGAAAATGAATCTTGTCTGCATATATATTCTTTAAAGACCATATGTGTTCTTTCTTTCCTTTCTTATTCTTCTTTTCTATATAATGTGCCATGTTTTACTTACCCCATTATTTATCTCCAAATTTCAGCTACTGGAAGGGAAGTAAGGCCTACCGGGCGGGTGACTAAGTTTGTAAGTGGAGATGAGCTTGATGATGATTTTATGACAGGAAACATGTATAGCATTCCAGAAGACAAGTCATCTGATTCAAAAATCGATCCTTCTGTTTCAAAAGATGTTCATGTAAAATCAAAAAAGAAACAAGGTCCTAAAGTAGTGAACTTTGTAGGGTAGAAACTGTTCTGAGATGAATAATAGATGAATAGTGTGTTTGAGATTAGATTTTGTTTTTTAAAATATATTTTATTCGGAAATGTTAAAATAATATTTTTAATTTTTATTTTTTAAAATTTATTTTTGATATCAGTACGTTAAAACAATCTAAAAACACATAAAAAAAATTATTATTTTAGTTTTTTAATGTTTACTTTGCATGCTTCAAGTAAAGTGCTAAATAAAATGTTATTTTATTATCTCTCTTATAAAAATGTTATTTCTACTTGTAAAAATACCAAAAAATTATTCATTGCAATAATATTTTTTTTTATTTTTTTTTTCCTTTTATTTTTTTAAATTTATATTTTTTTTGTTTGTTTTATAAGATTATCTTATTCTTATAACTTGTGTTATAGATTTGGTGAATTTACCGAGGTTAACTTGAGTTTTTTATTTTGTTAATTTTTTTAATTAATTTTTTTTAATTTTATCATTTAATATTGAGTTGATTAAGAATTGTCGGGATTGTTTTTAGACCTGTTAAGTTAATTGGGTCATATTGAGTTGTTAAAATAATTGTGTATTAAATATATTAAAATACAATTGGTTTTTGTAAATGATTTTTTACAATAAGAGGGTACATAAATAAATAAATAAAAATAATAAGCACTCTATTTTCCATGCTCAGTTAAATATTGAATTTGCACATCTATTTTCTTCTAATCGCAGCTTAATTTCCCCAACTCTATGGAACCCTACCTTGCCATTCTCTGTAAAATAATTTACCAGCAAAATTAATCCCATTAGAAAACCTATAACTGATCGTTGACCGTTACCCTGATAAAAATTACTATATTTATAAGCAAACCCTTAAAATAGAGCACACTATTTTTATTTATTTTTTTCTCAGAAACAAAAGGAGGCAGCAAGTTGATACGTGATAGAGGGGTTGAGAAGACAGGCATAACGTGGCAACGTTAATCGGTTTCGAGCTTACTATTTTTGCTGTCTTTGATGCATGAAACCGTTGTTGTGGACACGATGAGCCTAGGAATATTAGACAAATCTCAACCCATGTTTTGTCCCTCAAATTTCTCACCTTCCCCGTATTTGTCTGACCTCATTGTATACCCCGAATCAAGGATCTGATCTTTACCCCCTTCTCCTCTCCTCTTCTGCACGCCCATCTTTCCATTCCCTTTTCCTTCCTGAGTTTTCACGAGGTTTTTGCTCTCATTGGAAGTCAACATGGTATGCTCCTTATCTCCTACGTTCTTATGATATTCTGAAAAGCATGTGTCATTAATGTTCTAAGTTCTACATTGCTAGCTTTCATTAATTTATATGGAAGCCTAGCATCATGCGATGTTGGATCAAATATGTGGATATTCAGCAGGAATTGTCGTTTCATCAAATTTTTATTCGAGGCCATTTCTATTTCTTAAAAATCGATTTCATTTCTGTTCATTCATTGAATTCAGCAGCTCAAATGATTCATGCCTTGTAATTTCAATCCACCGTACGTGTTTATCGAGCAGGATGGTCCATATGTTTTCTTGGAAATTGTTTGATCCATACATGTCTGTTTTCTTCTCTATATATTTTCCAATTAAACATTGGGATTAATTAGGCGAATGCGGCGTCTGGAATGGCTGTTGATGATGAATGTAAGCTGAAGTTCTTGGAACTAAAGGCAAAGAGGAACTACCGATTCATCATTTTCAAGATTGAGTCTCAGCAGGTGGTGGTAGAGAAACTTGGGAGCCCTGAAGAAACTTACGAGGAATTCGCTGCATCTCTCCCTGCTGATGAGTGTCGCTATGCTGTCTTTGACTATGATTTCACAACTAATGAGAATTGCCAGAAAAGTAAAATCTTCTTCATTGCATGGTAATTGCATAGTTGCTCAAATTGCTTAAAATTTTCTTTCCTATATTTGCCTAGCTCAAACCAAAAATATATAGCAAACTATGCATGATACTCTGGCTAATGCTTCGCTGCTTGTTGGAGTCATTTTTTTGAACAAAACATGTGAAACGCTTACCAGACACAGAATTACTAGATTGTTTTGCCTTTGTAGGTCACCTGATACATCAAGGATCAGAAGTAAGATGGTCTATGCAAGCACCAAAGACAGATTCAAGAGGGAACTAGATGGCATTCAAGTGGAGTTGCAAGCAACAGATCCTAGCGAAATGAGCTTTGACATTATTAAGTCTCGAGCTCTTTAGACATCGTTGTTTCTCTTCCTTCAACTGCCAGTCTTTCTTGACGAATTTCATTTCGCCGGTGTTGTTTATTTATTTACTTTTTTATGTTTATTCTTCTAACTTAATCCTAATTTTTGTTGTATGGATTTATGTTAACCTTGTTTGATATAATATTATGCATTATTTCTTCATGTTCAATACTTGTTAAGATATTTGCTCTGCGTTACGTTTTGATATGCATTATTATTCCTGCTGCTAAAACACATTGAGAGATCACTATAATATGATGTCTTGATGAAATAAACTAGCATTCTGATATTGAAATGAGGATTGATCTTATAACAAGCATATGATACAGTTAAGTACTGCTACTGTCAAGAAAAGAAATAGAAACTAATCTACAACACGATACTTCAAGGAAACAGATAATATCTAGCAGAGCTTACGTAGAACATCCTCGAATTTGTACCTCATGTAATCCAAAAACTGATAGTTCAAAGTAGATATGCCTCCATCTCCTGTTAGTAATCAAGAAGTCAAAAAGGGTCTAAAAGCTAACCACAAATCCAAGTGCCATGCTCACATAAAACCAATACACTTCCTTGTGCGCCCATGCTCAAACACTTCAGTTCCATTGATCATGAACTCACCTGCAAGTTTTCAGCAGTGGCTGTGCTGCACATAAACAACTGATTGTGTGTAGTGACGTGAAAAAGATGAACATTGAACTTCGTTGCTAGTGCTTGTAGTCTTTATTCGTAGTGATAACCAAAAGCAAATTAAGAGCGCTTCTAGACTGAGAGATTAAATTGTTAAGTCCAACTCCAAGAAACAAATTAGGAACCATAAAGTTACCAACAAAAGGTAAGAGGAAGGATCGATCATGGTTAGAGATGAGAAATTTACATAGGATACTAGAAGAAGATGGTTAAGGCGACATCCTGACAAGGTAATGCTGATAAAGAAGGGAGTGTGCTTGCCTTAATAATGTCCGTCTCATTTCAGTTATTTGTAAGGAAATACAAGGTGGGCCTTACGGATGTGACTTGTCATGTTATGGCAGACATCCTGAGCCCATTCGCGATAATCCCTTTTACCAGGCCAAGAAGCTAGCAAATTTTTTAAGGATCTATTATAACTTGTTTGAGCCTCAAAAGTGCTTTTTCTCTCTCACTCTGACCACACCCCATGTTGGAAATGCATAACAAAAACTAATCTTAGTGGTTACAGTGGCCAGAAACCAAAGGAAGAGAATTGCAAAAGAACACGTTGAATTTTTCATTACCATGTACTGCCTTTTGGTGTTCTTCGCATTCTTCTTTAGCTCATGCTGCAGTTTAAGGCTTCTTATTTTTTTTGTTCTGAACTTGGTTTTGGCTTTGATTGCCCGACTTTCTCAACCCCTTTTGGATGATTGTTTTTTCTCAATGGCTGTCTCTTTGGCTAGCTCCAAGGTGTCTATCAATATATCCGGTGCTGTCAAAATTAGAAAAAGCTCCATTCGTTCCTGTTTGAAATACCTGACAATTTGCAATTTTGAACACCATTTGCAAGAGAAAATTAATTAGATACAATATCCGCATGCACCCTCACTACTACGTACATTCTAATAACTGCAAGTTAACGGATGCTTTCGTAATGATAATTGGGTATGAAAAAGGAAAAGTCTTTCAATGTTCAGAAGAAAGAAACGAGGAGGGGCCATTTTAACCATGTAGATGTAGGGTACCCAATCTTTCGTTTCAAGCTCTTGAAAGAAGAGAGAATCTTCAGAACCGAAAAAGTAAATCAATTATGGAGAAACCAGTTTGGTCACAACTTTCAACTTGTCAACCCAGTTTTCATGTCACTATACTTTTCTTCCTCATCTCCATCTCCAACAGTCTCTCTCTCTCTCTCTCTCTCTCTCTCTCTCTCTCTCTCTCTTTCTATATATATATATATATATATATATATATGATGGCCGACAAGGTGCGGTTTCAAGGTCTCCGTCGCCTTTGCCATTACGCGTTCATTTCTAAATCCCACATAAGCTAGCCATGATGAAAATTGTTAGTTAACTACGTACCCAAGTTAAGGGAGGAACAATATATCGAATAAACCTTGTATGATTTTCAATTTCATTCCCATATATCAAATATTTTTCAATCAATTATGAGATTCTTCCATATAAAATCACCATAATTTTTTAATAGGAAATTAAGATCAGATTTTAACACTGGATATGAGTTTAATACATGTTTAAATCCTAGGACCAGCTGATAGAACACAGCTAAAGTTGTAAATGTTTATAGTTTTTTTATTTATTTAGCAAAAGTCCCATAAAATTTGAAAAGATAGGTTTAAATACTTCAAACATAAAAAATAACTAGAAAACAACCGAGAAAGAAAAATAATTAAACTAAAATCTAAAATCAACAAGCAAAGTCCTAGATTACGGGCCAAAGTTTTGAATGCATTTCTCAGAGCTTTGGAATGGAGTTTGACGAGTCTGAGCAATCTAGATTCACTGAGCATGAATAGGATTTGAAGAATAGTTCCATTTTCTTTACGAATCCACCTATATAAAATTTGAGTTGAATTTTAAAAATTATATTATTTTGAGTTAAATTACCTATTTGGATAACTTCTTAGACTATTTTTTTAATCTATATGATCCATAAAATTCTGAGTAATTAATATAATCATTTTATTGGATAAAATAATTCAAAAATATTAACAAATATGCATGAAAGGACTCAATTAAGAAATATATTAAACAATCTAGAGGCCGGGTTGAAAAATGTTTTAGTTTGGAGATCCAATTGTAAATTAATTAATGGGTAGATTGGGGATTGACACGATCTAGGTTGCTCTAAAATAAATATAAAAATATTTTATCAAATTGAAAAATAAGATAATTTTTCTTAAGAACCCTAAACATTACATGATCGGTCATATGCCTACTCTATAGATTAAAAAATAAAGGAGAGAATATTTTTTTTTAAAAAAAGAAGGAAAATAACATATAATGACAAATTCAAGCAATAACTTGTCCATCATGCTAACTTTTTTACTTTTGTCAAAAAGTGTCAGGGATCTACACAAATATATCTGCATGTAGTCACCCACCACCTTCACCTGTAGAGTACAAACAAATAGGAGCACCACTGTTCACATCTTTAAACCCTTTATATACAAAGCTCACCACAAATTATTGAAGTATTCATACTTCTCTTCTTCAATCCTCTCTTCTAATGGCTCAGGTACCTTGTAGTTCTTCTTTATTTTCATGTCCAATACATGTTGATATTGTCCTTATTTTTTAAAAAGCTCTCTTTAATTTCCTAATTTGTAGCAGAAGGTGGTGTTGAAGGTATTGACCATGACTGATGTTAAGACAAAGCAGAAAGCTATAGAAGCTGCTGCTGATATTTATGGTATTTCCTTTTCTCTCTTTTTTTTCCTGTCTGTATTTATTTTTTGGAGTTGGTGAGACAGATTAAAGCAGAGCTTAACAAGTTTTTTTGAACATAAACAGGAGTTGATTCCATAGCAGCAGATCTAAAAGATCAGAAGCTAACAGTGATCGGTCAGATGGATACAGTGGCAGTGGTGAAAAGGCTGAAGAAAGTAGCGAAAGTGGACATAATCTCAGTTGGACCTGCAAAAGAAGAGAAGAAAGAAGAAAAGAAAGAAGTTAAAAAAGAGGAGAAGAAAGAGGAGAAGAAAGAAGAAAAGAAGGGAGAAAAGAAAGAGGAGAAGAAGTAATTAATTAAACCAGGAATATTCCATTCCCTTTCTTCTTCTTCTTCTTGTTTTCTTCTTCTTCTTCTTCTTTTCCGTAATTTATAAGCTTAATTATTACAAGCTAAATCATACTGTAATAAGTTTTTAAGAGAAGTTTTGCCCATGAAAAAAAACCCTATTTTCTCTATCTTTTCTGTTTTGTTCCAAAACAGTCAAAAAAAATATTCAAGAAAAACATGGTAGAAGCCAAGCAGAAAGGGTTTTTTTTTTTTTTTTCTCTTTGTATGTCCCTAATATTGTTTTAGCATTTGTTTTATGCTAGCCCGAATCAATCTTTGGCTTTTCTTCGATATTAATTAGCAATGTTGAGTGTAATTTGGGCATCGTCGAGATGTAACTTATGCAAATGGGTTATGGATGTAAGTGTCCAGTTGATGACAGAGTTTGGTTTAATGATCGAATTTCCTCTTCCTAGTTCCTATTAGTTAAAGGGTCATTGTCCATCAAAAATGAAAGCTTACCTTCATCTTCTGCAATGCATGCGCCATACGATACCTTCACCAGGATAAAAAAGTAACAAAAGGACAGGCAAAAAGCACAACTTTTTCAAAGGTCGTAAAAAGAGGTGGAGAATTCATCGTTCTTCTTTCAAAGTTTACGAGGGAGACGCATCGTGCTTGAGAGTGACATAAATGAGGTCACCTCACCATTTATAATTAGTTTATGGTTCTATATGTGTGTGTGTGTATGTATTTTGTAGTTATATATACGTGGACATGAAAATTAGAATGCATCAAGAGACATTTGATTAGCCATGCCTATAAATCAAGGTGGGAGAAAGGTTATGGATTATCAATGTTATTGGTGTCGTGAGAAGACTATGTTATATGCTATGTGCTCTCGGATTTCTGTGCAATATTAATAAGACGCAGAAAGCATTTGCTGGATCCATGAATCAGAAAATACCAGACGAAAAGGAGATACCTGAGGCACCAAGTGGGAGTATTTTCATTGTAAATAAAGGAGAATTGAATCTGTATTTGTCTTGTCAGGCTCTAAACGATATAATTAATGGGGTGGTAACGTCACTGAGCATGCTAGTTGACTAGAAACAAAGCTTTGGCCTTCAGAATTATTAAAATGGCAATAGATAGGCAAGTACAGGTGTGTTGCCCCCCACCCCACTGTTTCATATACTAGTCCAGCAAGATTATGAATGCCGAAACACCCATTTATATGTGCTATTTCTGGATTCCCAGTCCCATCTTATAACATGGCAAACATGATAACAATAGCAATAGGAGTGAATGGAGAAAGTTTTCTGCTGTGCTGTTATAGGCAGCCAAAAAGACGAGACTCAAGCTCTAGAAGGTTGGAGAGCCAATTTTCTCTGCTGTGCTGTTATAGCAGAGATATGATTGTATGCTACTATGACCCTACATTCTTAAATATTTCAATTCTTAACTCTTCTCTTGCACTTATCCAATCTGGAGGTGATAAGTGAAATGTTAGCCAGACAAGAGAAGTCGATGAAAATCAACTCTCAAATAATCAGAATGTGATCTTCATAGAGAGTTGGACACAAAGCCAGTGAGTGAAAACTCTGCAGGCACCTAACTTCAGGTTGCTATTAGAAAAAAAACTACCTAATAAGAAACCAAAAAAAAAGAAAGGAAAGGAAAGGAAAAGGAAACAATAACTGATATTTGGTAGAAATCTTCAAAATCCACTCTTAAACTAGTACAAATGTGGGTACTCAGCATTCAAGAGCAGATCCACTTGAAAACTTTAAGAAGAAAAGGCAGCACCAACAAAGTCAGAAAGGTTTCTCATGGAACTGCATTACCCCAACTCTTACGCAACTGCATTACCCAAATTTATTTGTTTCGTCGTCGTCATCATTGTTTTAACGCAAAGAAAAGCCAGAAGAATTTTGCATTGATTAGACAAACTTAGCAGGAGCTTTGGCATCCATTCCTCTTCTTTAAAACTTCCAAGGTCTATATTTTTATGCTGTTCCCTTATCAAAAAAGGGCATGGTCATCTTCCAGCCACAAAATGATCAATGGTTCACAGTAAAGATATCAGATTTCAAAACATAGATTGAGTGACAAAAGAGCTTTTTATCACCAGCTCCTGGTAGTTATGATAACAAATATATATATATATCATACTGCATCGTCATAATGATAAGATGCACATAAATGAAATGATAACTTAAAAATTATTATATGAATACAACTAGAACACATCAAATTCATGATAAGGAAAAGCATCATAAGAAGCTGATGATTCTCAGAAGTTTTTCAAAACTAGGCTTTCCATTATATCTCAATTATGCTGCGGGAGTAAGTATGACAAGGGAGAAAAGATAAGCATACTTTACCCTACTAATTTCCATGAAATCTAATACTGCAAGCAGGTAAAGGGCATCAATTGAGCTAAATCGTTGAGAATCTTCCCAGAAAGTTATGATTGAAAATTATCTATGGTACAGAATGTACCACTTCAGCATCCCTTGTATCCTTTGATCTTTGCGACTAGATGGCTGTATTTCCCTTTCTCTATCATCTGCTTTATCACTTCATGAGCTTCAGAAAGCTTTCCAGCATTCCACAAATTTCTTACTAGGGTTCTGTAAACATGAAAATCAGGATTGCATCCTCTAGATTCCATTTAGTTGAGCATGGAACATGCCTACTCAAACTTCCCAGCCATACAGTTCGAATCATAGAATTATAAGTAAATACATTGGTGATTGGCCATTGACCATCATGTCTTCAAACATTTCCTGAGCCTTTTCAAGCTCACCTGCCATTATATATCCTGTGATCATTACAGTGTAACAAACAACATCTGGCATGCATCCAGTTTTTATCATTTCATCAAAAAAATACTGCCAGCCGAGTAAATTCCCAGCCCAACTCAGTCCATCTATCAACGTAGTGTAATGAAGAATGGTAGGGTCAATACCTGCCTCCTTCATAGCATTCAAGTGCAGCAAGTGGATTGTCTGTCTTTCCATAAACATGTAGAAGGATGTTATAGGTATGAAAATCTGGAAAAATTCCATAACCAATAATTTCATCAAGCAATCTATGAAACTCAGGTGCCTTCCCCAACCTCAATTTTGCATAAAAAATAACATTAGAAGTAAGAACATCTGGGGAATGATGCTCATCCAACATATACTGATATACCCACTAAATCAACTTCTACTGACGCAGAACAAGCAGTGAATGCAGAATTGCATTATAAGAACTCTTGTACAGCCTAAAATTGAATGTTTTTGACTTAATGAACCTATCCAAAACATTCATAGCCAAACCAGCCTCACCGCAAGTACAAATTAATATATTAAATGTCTGTGCTGTAGTGTGAAACCCCTTCTCAATCATCTCATCTGCTAGTCTCCACATTGCCCTAAACTCCTCACATTGCAAATATCTTCATTAACAAATGATACGTATTCCCGGTGTGCTTGTAATTTCCCTGCTGATCAGACCACATGAAAAACCCAATTTAGCACACCTGGTTTTACATGAAAAACCCAATTTAGCACACCTGGTTTTATTCTCCTCATTTATGTTCCTCAAAAATCCTGTAAGAACTTCCCTCACAAGAAGCCACGAAACCCTTATCTTTAACTCACTTAAAGCCCTTTTTGCATCGAATCCAGGGCCATCTCGTCTTAGAATATCAAGAACTCTATAAGCATCAATTCTTGTGCTCTCAAAATAATCACGTCTAACCGAGAAATACTCCTCAACACAACTTCCACTCTCATACTTTAATACATTCTCTTTAAGGGTTCCTCAACGTATTGAAACCCATTATCATTCTTATCACCACCATCAAAACTACAATCACATAACTTTCTCGAAATGAAAAGAAAGCATGATAATTTATGAACTACCCTCGTACCAAATAAAGCTACAGAGTTCATTGTTTGACCTTCTTAGACCCATTATTTCACCAACCTCGCAACACTCAACAAATTCAAGAAACCAACCAAAAGACTGGAACTTTCCAACTGATAGAGCTCGAATCTCCTTCTATAATCAAATTGAGAAAAACCCATCAAACTGAAACAACTCAATTGAACAAGAAAAGGATCTTATCTTTATAGCCAATGCTCATGAAACAGAGGGAGCCAAGGCAAGTTCAATCAAAATAACCCCAAGAGGACTTAGAAGAATGAGCAAAACCGTAGGACTCACCTGGGTCTAACTTATTTGTTAAAAAGATCAAGTCTTTTGAGTCCCTTAGCAAGTTGTTTGTGTTATTGCAAGAGTGAGGACTGCGGTGAACTGAGGAAAGCTTTTTCGCAGAAAAACAGGTCACTTCAAGAGACTGATCATAGCAAGCCACGAAAGCAGACCAGGAGTTTGATCTGGTTACTATTTGAGAACGGAAAATCCGACTCCTTCATATATATTTTTTGGACAATTAATATATTTCTTTCCCTTTTTTTGGATTTTTTTCTTTCTTACTTTATGATCTTTTTATATGTTTAATAATAATTTTTTGGTTATTAATATATTTTTTATTTTTTTATTTGTTGAATTTAAATTTATTTGTCTCCCATTTATAGAATTTTTATATTTTTTATTGTATTGATAATTTCAAAAATAATAATATTTTATATACTATATATATTCAATAAGACCTATCACATGTTCTCCTTTGGAAAGTGGTTTAACCTATTTTTATGTTTTTTAAATTATTTTTCATCTAAAAAATATCATGATTTTTCAATAATTTTATATATTAAAAATAAAAATAAAAAAATAATTATTTTAATATATTTTTAATTAAAAGTATTTTTATAAAAGCATTTTACATAATATTATCAAATACACATTAATTATAACGAATCCATCTTTCTCAAAGATATGATTTTATTATTTATATTAAATATTTAATTAATTTCAAATTAAAATTATTCTATTTTAGCTATTATAGGTTTCGATATTTCTTTAAGTTTGGTTTGATCCAAAACTCAAAACCCATCCAATCCATAACACATGCTTTGTATTGGATCAGCACCAAGTCAGGTTTCTACGAAAGAAATCATTTAGAGTTGCTTCTAGAATTATAGTATGTTTGGGAACGCGGTGTAAATTGTATTCCTTTAAATTTTAAATTTTTTTTGTTTAAAATTTTTTTTATATATTTTAAGATCGTTTTGATGTACTAATATCAAAAATAATTTTAAAAAAATAAAAAAAAAATATTATTTTAATGCATTTCTAAGCGAAAAACATTTTGAATAACAATCGCTACAACATTTTCAAATACACCCTTAAGCTTTTACAAGATTTTATAGTTTAGACATGGATTAATTAGTTTGGATATCCTTGTACTTTCATAATTTCTTACTATAGTCCCACATCAAGAAAATTAAGTAAATGATTAAATTTGTGTAAAGTCACAAGCTAGAACAACTTTTTTTTTCATTGGCAAGAAAAAAGATGCTCAAACAATGCAAGCATGTTTAAAAAAATAAAAAAAAATAACTCGGAGTATAAATTTGACTGAGAAAAAAATTATTATAATTTAATTAGATAATAAAAGAATAAATAACAATAACAAATGGATGGATGTAAAAAAAATCATGAGAACATGCAAAAAATAATTACTAAAATAAAAAAAATAACGAAACTAAGATTCTAACCAATCAAATATAGAAAGAAAAAACTTCAAAGAAAAAGAAGAAGAAGACGACCTGAGCCAACATAAAGAGTATGTCAAATATACAAACCATGTCATAAGATAAGCTAATAAATTTTTTCTTCTTCTTCTTCGAGTGGCTGCTGCTAGGAATGAGAGAGGGATGTTATTTTCGGTTTGGAGGGGGTAACGTGAATGGTTGTGGATTGTTGTGATGGTGTGGAGGTGATGGACTGATGGGTAGGTCTCGGTTGAAAAAGATGGTTGCATGTGCGGTGTTGGGAAATTCACGGTTGGATCACGGTGTGTAGTGGTTTCAATCGCTGGATCTCCAGAAGGACAC
>Ga0307515_10007479_pt1 | contig 21580 bp, 17 predicted proteins | sample 17_EM_MG_FD_194513 | JGI IMG/M metagenome (GOLD analysis project Ga0307515, IMG submission 194513) | Populus trichocarpa ectomycorrhiza microbial communities from riparian zone in the Pacific Northwest, United States - 17_EM | ecosystem: Host-associated > Plants > Roots > Unclassified | place...
CCCACGCGGCTGATAGTTCATGTTCATGATCCCTTCGGCTGGCGACAAATTCTGCAGCGTTTGTACGCGCCGCGCCGCCGGGCGCTACCCATCGCGCGGATAACTTGTCACACTTTACAAACTTCCTGTGTAATGCTGTAATAACATTACAAACGACAGGGATTCATCATGGCAACCTCGAATGCCCGCTCGGTCTTCATGGGGCCCCGATTGCGACGCCTGCGGCGCGATCTCGGCCTAACTCAGGCCGATATGGCGGCCGATCTTGAAATATCCGCCCCCTACGTCGCGCTTTTGGAGCGCAATCAGCGGCCGATGACGGCGGATATGCTGCTTCGCCTGGCCCGCACCTACACCATCGACCTGGCTGATCTCGCGGGCGATGGCGGCGCCGATCACACGGCGCGGATGAACTCCATCCTGAAGGAGCCGATGTTCTCGGACATCGATATCCCTGCGCTCGAAATCAGCGATCTCGCCGTCAGCTACCCCGGAATGACCGAAGCCTTCCTTCGCCTCTACACTGCTTATCGCGAGGAGCAACTCGCGCTGGCCGATCGAAGGGCGACGGCGCAGGCGGGCGTCCCGTCGTCTTCGAGTGCGGAGAGTTTTGACGCCAACGATCCGGTCGTCGAGGTCCGGCGATTTCTGGCCGTTCGCCGCAACAATTTCGCGAACATCGACGACGCAGCCGAGCGCCTGTTCCAGATCACCGCCGGTCCGAGCGGGTTCATCGAGCGGCTCAAGGTCCGCCACAACCTGCGGGTCCGCTACTTGCCGCCGGACGTCATGCTCGACTCCGTCAGGCGACTGGATCGCCATCACAAGCAATTATTGCTGGAGGACTCGCTCGATACCGCCAGCCTGCATTTCCAGTTGGGCCAGCAACTCGCCTATCTCGAAATGGAGGATGAGATCAGTTCGGCGCTTGAAGCCGGGAAGTTCAGCACCAAGAACGCCGAGTTGCTGGCACACCGCGCGCTCGCGGGCTACGCCGCCGCGGCGCTGATCATGCCGTATTCCGCGTTCGCGAAAGCCGCCGAAACGCGTCGTTACGATCTGGAAGCGCTGGCGCGCCAGTTCGGCACCAGCTTCGAGCAGACCGCTCATCGCGTCACGACGCTGCAAAGGCCGGGTCAGGAAAAGGTCCCGTTCTTCCTGATCCGCGTCGACCCCGCCGGCAATATTTCCAAACTGCTCGACGGTGCGGGTTTTCCCTTTGCCAAGCACGGCGGTGCGTGTCCGCTATGGTCGGTGCATGGAGTCTTCAGAACGCCGCGCCAGATCGTCACACAATGGCTGGAGCTGCCTGATGGCCAGCGCTTCTTTTCAATCGCCCGAACGGTAACGGCCGGCGGTGGCTCTTTTGGCGCCGTGCGCGTCGAGCGCGCCATCGCTGTCGGCTGCGCAGCCGAGCATGCAGGACAGTTGATCTATACCCGCGATGAATCGGGACCGCGCGCGGACGCGCCCACGCCGATCGGCGTCGCATGCCGTGTCTGCCACCGCCCAAGATGCACGGCGCGGTCGGCACTTCCGATCGGCCGCGAACTTCTGCCCGATGATTTCAGGCGGCTCAGTGTTCCATTCGGATTCTCCGCCGACTGATCAATCGCCCGGCGCAGTTGCTGCTTACAAATTCATCGCAGTGATGAATCTGCAGACGTTGGCGCGACGCGTGCGGGCTCCTTAGAGAGATTCAATTTCAGCAATGTTCTTTTTACGCACGGCGGCTGCTAGAGGCGCCGTGCGTAAAGTTGTTTCTGCATGGAAGTGAATCGAAGTGAATATCAACGCTGATGGCCGGTTCCTCGCGGACCATCGAAATCGAACCGACAAGAACTATGCCCATCTGCTTGTCGGAGCTGCATTCCTGCTCGCTGATTTCTCCTCTTCCACCACGATCGCCAGCGCGCAATCGAGCGTTCCGCTGCCGGCGGTGACGGTGGAATCGCCAACGCAAAGAAACAAGCCCGCGCGCGCCGCGGGAAGCTCTGCGCGGCGCACTCAAGCGGCGGCCGTGCGCCAACGAAATCGAAATGCGGCACCGGCGGAACCAACACCGTCAGAGCGCGCCGCCGCTGCAGCGGCCGCGCAGTACGAAGCCAAGCTCGGCTATCGCGCGATGCCAAGCTCGACCACGCTACGCACGGGCGCCTCCCCGCTCGACACCTCGCAATCCGTCAATATCGTTCCCGAGCAGGTCATCAGGGATCAGTTGCCGCGCAACATCGACGACGCCCTCGTCAATATCAGCGGCATCACCCAGACCAACACGCTCGCCGGCACCCAGGACGCGGTCATCAGGCGCGGCTTCGGCGATAACCGCGATGGCTCGATCATGCGCAACGGCATGCCGCTGGTTCAGGGCCGCAGTCTCAATCCGGCGGTCGAAAGCGTCGAGGTGCTGAAAGGACCGGCTTCGCTGCTATATGGCATCATGGACCCCGGCGGCATCGTCAATACGATCAGCAAGCGCCCGGAACTCTATCAGCACGGATCAGTCACCCTGCTCGGCTCGACCTACGGCTCGAAAAGCGGCGCCGATGGCACGCTGGATATCACCGGCCCGATCGGCAAGGACGGCCTCGCCTATCGCTTTATCGGCTATGGCGTCAGCGAGGACTATTGGCGCAATTTCGGGCGGCATCGCGAAATGCTGATCGCGCCGTCGCTGGCCTGGTATGGCGAGAACACCACGATCCAGCTCAACTATGAGCATCGCGAGTTTATTTATCCGTTCGACCGCGGCACCGCGCTCGACTCCCGCACCAACAAGCCGCTTGCGATACCGTCGACGCGCCGGCTCGACGAGCCCTATAACAATATGTGGGGAACGTCCGACCTGATGCAGGCCTCGATCGAGCACCGGGTCAACCAGGACTGGAAGGTGTACGCGGCCTACAGCTACAACACCGAGAGTTTCAGCGCCAATCAGCTGCGCATCACCGCGGTCAATCCCGTCACCGGGATCATAACGCGCAGCAATGACGGCACCAAGGGCTCGCTCAGCAACGTCAGTTACGGCACGTCCTACCTGCAGGGCGGATTCTGGCTCGGCGAGATGCGCAACGACGTGCTGTTCGGTGGCGACGCCCAGTATCGCACGATCTACCGCAAGGACCTGATCCGGCAGACGACTCCCAACGTATTCAACATTTACAATCCGGTCTATGGCTTGCTGCAGCCGGGCACCACCGTCTCGGCAATGGACAGCGACCAGACCGACAAGCTCGGCACAAGGGCGATGTTCTTCCAAGACACGCTTCACGTAACCAACCGTCTCGCGCTGGTCGGCGGCGTGCGTTGGATGGAATTCGAACAACTGGCCGGAAAGGGCCGGCCCTTCGTCACCAACACCAACCTCACCGGCGACAAGGTGCTGCCGCTCGGCGGCGTGATCTACAAACTCACCGACGAAGTCTCGCTTTATGCAAGTTACACGCAATCGTTGAAGCCCAACTCGACGATCGCAGCTAACGGCGCTGTATTCGACTCTGCAACAAAGCCCGAAGAAGGCACGCAGTGGGAGACGGGCATCAAGTTCGACGTCAACAAGCGGCTGTCCGGCACTATCGCAGTCTACGACATCGACAAGAAAAATGTTATGCTGTCGCAATACAATGCCGCAACAACGACGAACGAGGCTCGGACCGCCGCTGCGGCCCGCTCGCGCGGCGTCGAGGTAGACGTCACCGGCAGACTGACCGACAGCTGGAGCGTGATCGGCAGCTATGGCTATACCGATGCACTGTTGACCAAGGATACACAGTTCACCGGCAACCATTTGCAGAATGTTGCCATGAACACAGCTTCGCTCTATCTGGTCTACGACTTCGGCACTGCGTTGCCGGGCCGGCTTCGGGTTGGCGGCGGTGCGCATTATGTCGGCGACCGGCCGGGCGACGCGGCGAATACGTTCGTCCTGCCGTCCTACGTCGTCGCCGACGTGTTCGCGACTTACGAGACTAAATACCAGACCCTGCCGGTCATCTACCAACTCAACGTCAAGAACCTGTTCGACAACGTCTACTATCCTTCCGCGGTGAGCAATCTGAACGTCGCCATGGGCGACGCGCGGCGGGTGTCGCTGTCGGCGACGGTGAAGTTCTGACGGTGAAATTATGAAAATGGAGCGCGTGTTCCACGATCACGAGCGCGCAACATAGAACTATTACAAACTACGCACGTCCATCCCGGGTAGCAGAACAAACATCTCTTCGGTATTGTTCGGCAACGCTGTTTTGAACAGGCGGCGAATACGACGAGCCCTGCCGATTCCGGCGCTGCCCCCCCACGACATGTTTGTTCCATCCATGAGCACGCTCTCGATCAAGGCCGCGTTGTTGCAGGTCCACTCCGTCATTGGGCTGGCGATCGCGCTGGTGGTGGCCGTGGTCGGGATCACCGGGGCGATGATGAGCTTCGAGGACGAGATCGGTGCCAGCATCAATGCGGGCATCATGCGGGTCGAGGCCCGTCCGGCGCCGATGCTGACGCCGGATGCGCTGGTGGCGCGGCTGCAGGGCGCCCACGATTTGGGCAAGGTCTCGGCGGTGGCGATGACGAGCGATCCGTCGGCAGCGGTGCGCATCCGGTTTGCCCGCAACGAAGGCGGCTCGCGGCCCTCCTCTGTTTATGTCGATCCCTATGATGGCCGCCTGCTCGGCACGCCACGCGGCGAGGACTTTTTCGTCACGGTGCGCAAACTGCATCGCTGGCTGCTGTTGCCGGGCGATGGCAATGGCTATGGCCGGCCCATCAACGGCGCGGTCACGATCGGCCTGATCATGCTGCTGATCTCCGGCATCGTGCTGCGCTGGCCGCGCCGCGCCGGCAGCGTGAAAATGTGGCTGAAACCAAATCTGGCCTTGCACGGCCGCGGCTTTCACCGCTCGCTGCACTCCGTCGTCGGCACCTGGGTGCTGGTGGCCTATCTGGTGATGGCGCTCAGCGGCCTCTGGTATTCGTTCGACTGGTTCAAGGACGGCGCGATCTGGCTGTTGTCGCGCCCCCCGGTCGCCGCGGCATCGGTGCAAGCCAAGGCGCAACCGAAGATGCAGCCGAAGTCGCCGCGGGTGACAGCCGCAGGCGACACCCCGCTTGCGCTCGACCTCGCCTGGTCGACATTCCTGCACGAACGGAACGGCCGCTACGCGACGGCACTGCTGACGCTGCCGGCCGGCGCGGGAACAGTGGTGCGGATCCGCTCCCGGGCGCCCGATGCATCGCAGGATGGCGCGCGCGACGAATTTCACATCGATGCTACCACAGGCCGGCTGGTGTCGTCGGAGATCTACGCGGACAAATCAGCCGGCGAGAAAATCCTGGCACGGGTGTTCGATATCCACCGCGGCAGCATTTTCGGATGGCCGGGCAAGCTCGTATTCATGCTGGCCGCGGCCCTGATGCCGTTATTCGCCGTCACGGGCGTCATACTTTATCTATCGCGCCGAAAGCATCGGCGCGCATCGCAGCCCGCGCTCGGGAGCCTGGTTCCGGGCGAATGAGGTAGTGCACCCGCGCAGCATCGCGACATCCATGATGCCCTGCTCCCCCTCCCACCAACATAAATGAAACGCAGCTTCTCGGCCGGCGGGCTATTCCTTCTTCGCCCGCAACGGTGCCCGGCTTAGTTCGTTGCCAGCAGCTATGGCCTTGCGCAAAAGCCTCATGAACTCATCTGCCTCGTCTGCGGTCAGGCCACGCAACATGATGCGCTGCGCTGCCTCTACCGCCGGCTCGATCCCGGAAAGGACCCGCCGTCCCTCCTCCGTGATCTGCAACTCGCGGACGCGCCTGTCCCTGCTGTTTGCCTGGCGCAACAGCAAACCTTTCTGCGCCAGCCGATCCACAACGCCGGTGATGGTCGTCCGATCGTAGGCGATCAATCCGGCAAGTGTCGCCTGATCGATTCCTGGGTGAGTGCTGACTGAGGTGAGCGCCGCATACTGAACGGGCGTGAGGTCGTAGCCGGCCTCCTCGACCTCAGCATGGAAGATCGCCACCGCGATCTGCTGGAACCGGCGTGCAAAGTGCCCCGGCTTTTCATCGATATTGCTCACCAAATTCTCCAGTCCGCTACTCACTTGACAAGTATACTGATCATCAGCATACTTATTATATACCGCAAGGCCATTTTAGGCCGCGGTTCACGTCTGCTCCAAATCGGGGCCGGCCCGGACGGACCGCTAATACTGGGAGGTTTCGTGCAATTTCATCTGAACGGATTCGAGCCCGGCGACCCAGAGATTTCGGACCCGGCGCAGCGGCATCCCGCTTCGGGAGGTTCCGGCACAGTCCCCGAGGAGGTTGACGTCCTCATCGTCGGCTGCGGACCAGCCGGTTTGACGTTGGCGGCCCAACTGTCCGCCTTTCCCGACATCAAGACCTGCATCGTTGAACAGAAGTCGGGCCCCCTGCTCCGCGGCCAGGCCGACGGCATTGCCTGCCGCACGATGGAGATGTTCGAGTCCTATGGCTTCAGCGAGCGTGTGCTGAAGGAAGGGTGTTGGATCAATGAGGCTACATTCTGGAAGCCTGACGACAAGCAGCGCGAGAACATCGTCCGCAGCGGACGGGTACAGGACACCGAAGACGGGCTGTCCGAGTTTCCACATGTCGTCCTCAATCAGGCGCGCGTGCACGATTTCTACCTGGACGTCATGCGCAAATCGCCGGCACGGCTCGAGCCGTTTTACGCGCGACGCCTGCTCGATCTTCAAATCGACCCGCAGGCCACCGCCGGCGAGAATGCTTATCCCTATCAAGTGACGGCAAAGCTCGAACGCCTCGATCCTGCACACGAGGGACAGATCGAGACGATCAAGGCTCGCTATGTCGTGGGCTGCGACGGCGCGCGCAGCGCCGTGCGCAAATCAATCGGGCGCGCGCTGCACGGAGATTCCGCCAATCACGCCTGGGGCGTGATGGATGTGCTGGCCGTTACCGATTTCCCGGATGTCCGCTTGAAGTCGTTGATACAGTCCGCCAACGACGGCAGCATGATCGTTATCCCAAGGGAAGGCGGCTATCTTTTTCGTCTGTATGTCGAGATGGAAGAGCTTGATGCCGGCGAACGCGTGGCAAATCGCAATATCACTTCCGACGATCTGGTTGCGGCGGCGCGGCGGATTCTCCAGCCCTATACGCTCGAGGTGAAAGAGATTTCCTGGTGGTCGGTCTATGAGATCGGCCAGCGCCTCTGCGACAAGTTCGATGACGTGCCCGAGGAGGACACCGAGCGCCTGCCTCGCGTGTTCATCGCCGGCGACGCCTGCCACACCCACAGCCCGAAAGCGGGCCAGGGCATGAACGTCTCCATGCAGGACGGCTTCAACCTAGGCTGGAAGCTGGCATCCGTCCTGCGCAAGCGCTGCGCACCTCACCTCCTGAATACGTACTCGGCAGAACGTCAGGCCGTCGCCAAGGAACTGATCGACTTCGATCGCCAGTGGGCGGATGTGCTCAGCTCGGCCTCAAAATCCGGAGACGGCAAAGAGGTCGATGCAGCCGAGACGCAGCGATATTTCGTCAGACACGGGCGCTATACGGCGGGAACAGCGACCCATTATCGTCCCTCGATCCTCACCGGTGAACCGACCTATCAGCATCTGGCCGAAGGTCTGACGATCGGCATGCGTTTTCATTCTGCGCCGGTCATCCGCGTCGCGGACGTCAAGCCGGTTCACCTCGGCCACACCATCAAGGCGGACGGCCGCTGGCGCATTTTCGCCTTTGCCGGTGCGGGGGACCCCGCCGCGCGCAACTCCGGCATCCGAGCCCTGTGCGAATTTCTCGCCGAGGCACAGGAGTCACCGGTGAAAAAATACACCCCGGCGGGCGAAGACATCGACTCGGTGATCGATGTCCGGGCGGTTTTCCAGCAAAGTCATCGCGAGCTCGCCGTCGAATCCATGCCGGCCTTCCTTCTGCCGCGGAAGGGACGTTACGGACTTCGCGACTACGAAAAAATGTTCTGCGCCGACCTGAAAAGCGGCGACATCTTCACCATGCGTGGCATCGATCGCGAACGCGGGTGCATGGTGGTGGTGCGGCCAGACCAATACGTCGCGCACGTTCTTCCGCTCGATGGCTATGCACAGATCGCGGCGTTCTTCGATGGTTTCATGATGCCCCGGCGCTGAACGCCGCGCGCAATTTTCACTCCCAAATCAGGATCCCCCGATGAAAGCGCTCCACCTATTGACCGCCGCTGTCGTCGTGCTCACGACCACGATGGTTCAAGCGCAGACATGGCCGACGCGGAACGTCCGGTTCATTGTTCCGTTTGCAGCGGGATCGACGCCGGACAGCGTCGGCCGTATTCTCGCCGACCGGCTGCAGACAAAGCTCGGCTTTCCCTTCGTCGTAGAGAACAAGCCCGGAGCCAGCGGCAACACTGGAACGGATGCCATCGTCAAATCGGAGGCTGACGGTTACACAATCGGCCTGTCGATCGTCGGACCGCTCGCGCTCAACAAGTTGCTGTTCAAGGCGCTTCCTTACGATCCCGCCAGGGATCTCGCGCCAATCACCATCGTGGCCACACAGCCTAGCGTGTTGGTGGTGAGCAATGACCTCGGCGCGAAGGATTTCGCGTCCTTCGTCACGCTGCTGAAGAAAGACTCGGCAAAACTGAATTTTGGCTCGATCGGCTACGGTTCGCTTTCCCATCTCTCCATGGTCGCGATCGCCATGAAGACAGAGACCCATCCCGAACATATCGCCTATGCGGGATCGCCAAACGTGGTTACAGCGCTGACCAGGAGCGACGTTCAGATGTCAGTGCTCCCCGCAGCGTCGGTAGCGTCGCAGGCGCAGGCCGGCTTGTTGAAGATGCTGGCAGTGACCAGTGCGACGCGTTCGGCGTTGCTGCCCGATGTCCCGACACTGCGTGAAATCGGTATCGACGGCATCGAGGCCGGCGCCTGGATCGGTCTCGTTGCGCCTGCAAAAACCCCGGCAGTGGTCCTGGATAGAATCCGCTCAACCGTGGTCGAGATCGTGGCCGAGCCGGCGGTTCGCGAGAAACTGAAAGCACTCTACATGGAGCCGGTCGCCAATACGCCCGATGAATTTCGCGCCGTCATCAAACAGGAGCTCGATCGCTGGGGACCGGTGATCGAAAAGAACAATATTCGTGTGCAGTGAGGCCGGACGGTTTTTCGCAATACCCCTCTCGCTCATCGCTTTGAATACTCAGGAAAAGCCACATGCCGGAACAACCCGAACGTTATGATGTCATTGTCGTCGGCGGCGGAAGCGCCGGAGTGGGGGCTGCGGTCGGTGCCAGCCGGACCGGCGCACGGACGCTGCTGATTGAAAGCGCGGGCTGCCTCGGCGGCGCATCGACGATGCGCAACGTTCTCACCTATTGCGGTCTCTACACGCTTGGGGAACGCCCACGACAAGCCGTCTTCGGCGTCGCCGAAGATGTCGTGGCTAAATTGCGCCGGCTCGGCGGCATCAGTGCACCTCACCGTCATCGCGGCGTGTTCGTGGTGATCGATCCCGAGGCGACGAAGCGCGCGCTCGACGAGATTTGCCAGGAGAACAAGGTCGACGTCATGCTTCACGCCTTCGTCGGCAGCGCCGAACGCGACGGCGAGCGCATCGTGTCGGTGACCTACCATGACCACAGCGGCGCACACCATCTGCACGCCGAGGCCTTCGTCGATGCCACCGGCGACTGCGACCTCGCCTTCTTCGCCGGGGCATCGACACGCTACGGCAATCACGGTGCAGTCAATCTCGGTACCCTCGGCACCCGCTTTGGCGGTATCTCGTCAGACGCCGAGATTTCGGCCGACGCGATCTCACGCGCCGTTCAGGCCGCGCGGACCCGGGGCGTTGGCCCGATGACGAAGGAGCGGAGCGTCGTCGCCCGCCTGCCCGGCTCCGGCGACGTCGTGTGCTATCTCGCGTCCGCCGATTACGACCCCCGGGACGGCGCCAGCCTGACCCGCGCCGAGATGTCTGGCCGCGAACAAGCATGGGCCTATCTCGATGCCATCCGCACCATTCCCGGCTGCGAGCGGGCCTATCTCGCCTCCACCGGTCCAGAATTCGGAACGCGGGAGTCGCGACATATCAATTCGGTGAAACAATTGACCTGGAACGATGTCGAGAGCGACGTGCGCCACGACGACACCATTGCACTCGGCGCCTGGGGCGTCGAATGGCACGACCGCAAGACTTTCGAGAGCACCATGCAACTACCGCCGGGCGGCGGAGCCTTTGACATCCCGCTGCGGTGTTTGATGAGTGCCGACACACCGAATCTTTTTGCCGCTGGCCGGACCGCGGATGGTGATCGTCAGGCCGGAGCTTCTATACGTGTGATGGGGACTGCTTTTGCCACCGGCCAAGCCGCCGGCGTCGCCGCTGCTGCCCTTGCGCAGAGCGGTACGGTCGACCCGACCGCCGTACGCAACACGCTCCTCACCCAGAATGCCATGATTGACCGGGCCGCGATGCCGGCTCCGATCGATGTCTCCTGACGAGCCATCGATCCGAACGAGATCACTCCACATGAAAAGTCTGGAGCGGGTGAAGGGAATCGAACCCTCGTATTCAGCTTGGAAGTCTCGAAATAGTGCAGTGTTTTCAACACCCATTCCGACATTCTGCAGCTTTTCGGGCGATTGCGACCACTACAGAATTTTTCTTTGCCGGAATGGAATTGCGAGCCTCGTGAGTAATCTTCGAGCTCTTGAAGATCAGCGCCTCGTCAGCTCGGCACGCCACCCTTCCGCAAACCCTCAGCGAACAGGGAAAAATCATCTGGTTTGCGAAAATTGATTCTCTCGGCAAGATTGGAAACGCGCAATTCTGGATCGAGCATCTGTAGTCGAGCGAAGTATTTTTTGGCATCCTCCCTCCGCCCGAGAAGACTGGCGCTGACGACCGCGACACGCGTTCCCTGCGAAAAGAATGGATTAAGACGGAGCGCGCTTTCTGCTGCTGCGAACGCTTCATCGTGTCGCCGGGCCACGAAATAGGCCAACGACTCTGCACCGTTCATCACGAACATGTGCGGATCGACCGGGCTAAGGCGCTTGGCGCGTTCGACATGGACAAGCGCCAGTTCGGGTTCACCGAGCCAAGCCCGCACATAGGCGCTCTGGGCCCACACCAACGCCATATTTGCGTTGAGTCCGAGCGCCCTGTCCATGAGGCTTACGGCGGTGTCGAGGTTGCCGAGAATGCTGGCAGTTGCAAAGCCGCAGGAACCGAGTGCCCAGGCATCGTCACGACCGACCTCGGCTCCCCGTAATGTCAGTACTTCGACCTCGGCCATTTCCTTGACGCGATCCGTGGTCCAGCCCGCGGATTTGCGCGTCACGTAACATGCGGCAGCCAGCCCGTAGGCCATGCTGTAATCGGGATCCAGCTTCATGGCTTCATAAGCCAGACGCAACGCCTCGTCGACACCTGCCTTGGTCCACAAATAAAGAGAGGCAATCCCGCGCATATGTATCATATGCGCATCGGTATTTTCCGTGGGTCTGTGCTTTGCGCGTTCGATCTCGGCGTGTCGCATGGTCGGTATCAGTGCGCCCACGACGCTAGCTGTCACCTTGTCCTGCAACTCGAAAATATCATCGAGCGTGCCGTCGAAATTGTTCGCCCAGAGATGGTTTCCAGTCGATGCGTCGATCAGTTGCCCTGTGACGCGGATTTTCGATCCCGACCGGCGTACGCTGCCTTCAAGCACATAGCGCACGCCAAGTTCGCGGCCGATCTGCTTCACATCGACCGCGCGTCCCTTGTAGGTGAAGCTGGAATTGCGCGAGATCACGAACAGGAAGCGGAATCGCGACAGTGCCATCGTGATATCCTCGGTTATGCCGTCGGCAAAATAATCCTGCTCGACATCTCCGCTCATGTTCGCGAAGGGCAGCACGGCAACCGAGGGCTTGCCCGGGAGCGCGAGCATCGGAGCAGATGCCTGCGGCGCTTCCGGCCGGCCGAACTGGATCCGGTAGGCGCGGACCGGTCGCGCAATGTTTTTGAGTTGCTGCTCGCCGCTGTCCTTGAAAACGACGTCGAGGCGGCCCTCGGCGTCTTCCTGAACCCGGGCGGATACGCAGATGCCTCCGGGGTCTGCAATGCCCTCCAGACGGGCAGCGATGTTGACGCCTTCGCCGAAAATGTCGCCGTCATCCGAGATGATGTCGCCGACGTGAATGCCGATGCGCAGTTCAATCCGCTTCGATGCCGCAATGTTGAGATTGGCGCCGACCATGGCAAGCTGGATAGCGACGGCGCAACGCGTCGCATCGACCGCGCTGCCAAATTCCGCCAGCATGCCGTCGCCGGTGGTCTTGACGATCCGGCCCCGGTGTTCGGCAATCTTGGGATCGATCAGGTGGGCGCGATGATTCTTGAGCTGAGCGAGTGTCCCCTCCTCATCCAGGCCCATCAGCCGACTATAGCCGGCCACGTCAGCCGCCAGGATCGCAGACAACCTTCTGTCTAACCTCTCGATTGTCAATTCAGCCTCTCCGAAGCTCCCGCGTAACTATTGTCCGGGTTGGGTGAATCGCGCCGGCACATTCCGACATTCGACAAACTTAAACCCCAGCACTCGGGCCGGGGCCTGTCGTAACTGAGGTGGGGCGATCGGGCAGCTGTTTGCGCCTATCTTGCGCAGCGTTCGCGGAATATTGACGGAAAACATTGCGCAGATTGCTGCGGGCCAATAGGTTCTTAAGGGTTAAGCTGAGGGGAAGCCGTGGAACGGGACGAACTTGAACGCCTTGTCGGCGGCCGGCTGCGGCTGACATTCGACGAGATCTTGAACCATCCCCGCCTGCCAGAAGCGCGGCGCGCCTATCTTGAAAGCTTCGTCCACCTGTACGAAGGCGATCCGTTTTTGGTTCGCCTGCTGCTTGAGGCGGGCCGATTCCTCGTCTTTCTCTGCGTTGCCGTGCTCGAGGCCGCGCAGGATCCGTCGAGACGCGAGACCTGGTTCACTGTGGCTGCGCTCAAGCGGCAGCTAGCCATGTACGGCTATGCCAGCGACCGGCAAGTGGATCATCTCGTCGCGCGATTGCGCGAGGTTGGATTTCTCGAACAATACCGCGCCCCCGGTGACGGGCGCGTTCGGCTGCTTGCGGCCACGGACAAGCTGCGCACTCATCACACCGAGTGGCTCGCCACGCACTACATCCCGCTCGCTGTGCTTTTCCCCGACCATGATTACGGCCCGGTGCTGTCGCGCGATCGCGCGTTTCACGTCCTGCACTGCAGCACGTGCTTCCCGTTCAATCCCGTATCCGCGCGCCTGATGATGACGCTGCCGGACACCCTGCTGTTTTTTACGCACGCAGCGGGACCACTCATCCAGAATGCGGTGCTGAAGGCTGCGATGGATGCCGCCGATCCGGATGCTGCGATACCCTATATCGACGCCGCCGATCGTTTCGGCGTCTCCCGAACCCATGTCCGTAACTTGATGACCAATGCGGAGGCGGCGGGATTGGTCAGGATCACCGGGCGCGGTGGCCATAGCATCGTGATCCTGCCGCGCTTCTGGGCCAGCTACGACCGCGGCCTCGCTGTAGGGATGTATCTTCACGACGCCGTCAACCTCGTCGCGATGCGCCAGTGGGCGAAGGCGGACGCGGATGGTGACACGACTGCCGTGCTCGACCGCGCACTGACCGCTACGGTTTGACTTTCGCTGCTGGCGCGGCTCGCCTCCATCCTTTAGGTTCCCAATCGGGGGCCGATCCTTGGGCTGGATCGGACGATGGTCGGGGCGAACCCTTGAGCAAATGCTTGTGTTCAGGCGGCTTTCAAGCCGTCGTGGATTGGCGTGGCGCGCGCATCTCTGTACGCTTGGCGCTCGGGGTCGCGCTCGTGGCCATTGTTGCATGCGGACCGACCAGTCTGACCCGGGCGGAAGATTTACGCACCGATAACGGTGCCCTCGAATCGCCTGCGCAGCTGCCCCCGGTGACGGTGTATTCCAGGCGCGAGCGGCTCGTCCCACCCGGGCCCGCCAAACCAAAGATTGCGGTTCGACCAGCAGCGCCTACGCCAAAACGCGACGACATCGCGGCGCAACCCGACGTCGTCGCAGCGAATGGCGGCCCACCGGTGACGCAGACCACGGCCGGGCCTGTGATCGGCTATCGCGCCCTGACATCGGCCTCTGCAACCGGAACCGCCAAACCGATCGAGCACATTCCGCAAGCCGTTGCGGTGGTGCCGCGCGCCGTGCTCGATGACCAGCAACCGCTCGGGCAGATGGATGCGCTGCGCAACATCTCGGCCGTGACACCGATGTCATCCAACACTTTCATCGGCTATGCCTACAAGGTGCGCGGCTTTCCGGCCGACCGTTATGTCGACGGCCTGCCGAACTATTATGACGGCGGTGACAATACCTCGCTCCGCAACACCGAGCGGATCGAGGTGCTGAAGGGTCCGGCCGGCATCCTCTATCAGGGCGGCATCGGCCCCGTCGGCGGCATCATCAACACGGTCTCCAAGCTGCCGACCGAAACCCGCTTCGCCGAGATCGGCTTCACGGCGGGCGGTTACAACCTGTGGAACACCTGGTTCGACGTGAACCAGCCGCTCGCGAGCGGCGGCACCGCGCTATTCCGCGTGACTGGCGAATTCGAGAAGTCCGGCGACTTCGTCGATGTAATCGAGCACCGCCGCTACGCGCTCAATCCAACGCTCCTCCTCAACAACAATGACGGCACGCGCCTTACGATCCAGGGCAGCTTTTCGTCGCGCTCGTTCCAGAATTACACCGGGTTGCCCGGCGCCGGCACGGTTGACCGATCACTGTTCACAATTCCGCCGACGCTGTTTCCCGACCGACCTGATCTGGGCCGGAGCTGGACCACCTACAACGGCGTGACAGCGCGGCTCGATCACGAATTCAATACGGTCTGGTCGATGAACGCGACGACGCGCGTGAGCGAGATGCGGCTGGACCAATTCGGACATTTCCTCGGCACCGATACGCCGCTGTTCGGCTCGACCTTCCCGTTTCTCAGTTTCCATCTGCCGGTGGATACGCGCGAGATCGCTTCGAATGCCAACCTGGTTGCCAAATTCGCGGTTGGGCCGACCAGGAACACGGTTCTGTTCGGGGCGGACAGCGATCGTGTGGCCGACAAGATCCGCGACGATGTCGGCTTCGCCGGCCTCGTCGACTTCGCCAATCCGGCGTTTCCCGTCTACACGCCGCCGACCGCGAGCGCATTCAATTCCAACAACCTCTACGTCAACAGTGGGCTGACGGCACAGTGGCAGTCGGACATCTACGAGCGGCTGCACCTGCTCGCGGGCGTGCGCCTCGCCAACGTCTATATCCACGGCACCGACACGGTGGCCGGCAGCGATTTCGTCACCAATGCCTGGAAGGCGCTGCCACGGTTGGGGGCGGTGGTCGATCTCGTGAAAGGCGTAGCGGCCTTCGCGGACTACTCGCAAGGCTGCCGCGGCGTCCCATTCTTCAATGCCGTCGGCGCGCCGAAACCCGAGGAAGCCGAGCAGACCGAGGCCGGGTTGAAGCTCGCACTGCCGTCCGGCTTTGCCGGTACCTTCGCGTGGTTCACCAACACGCGGCGCAACGTGATGAACGTGCTGCCGGGAAGCCTTTTCCTCGCAACCCAGGTCGGCGAGCAGCGCGCACAGGGGTTCGATGCGGACCTGACCTGGCAGCCGTTCGCAGGCCTCTCGATCCTTGCAAGCTACGCGCATGTGACAGCCATCGTCACTCAGGATCAGCTATTCGCGCCCGGCACCGTGCTCGAGCGCGTGCCGCGCGACTCCGGCCGGTTCTGGGTGAACTACAAGTTCCCGGACGGATCGTTGCAGAATATCGCGATCGGGGCCGGCCTTTACGCGGCCTCCGCGCAAGCGGTCGCGCTCGACAATCTCTATTTCACCCCGGGATATGTCACCTTCGACGGCAAGATTGCCTACGAGACAGATCGTTGGAGTATCGGCGTGACCGGAAAAAATCTCGCCGATCGCCGCTACTTCGTGCCGTACGCGAGCGGCTCCGGATACATCATGCCGGCCGACGGACGCACCGTGCTGGCTTTCGGGAAGCTGAGATACTGATCGGGTCGTCGGGGGTAAAGGGTGAAGTCAGCGTCCGCAGAGCAGGTCTGTCTGGTTCTGGTGAGCCTTGCAACCATGGCAGCTGGCGGCGGGTCCGATTGATTCCGCCCGGTCGCCCTGGTGTTTCGGGCTAGACGAGATACGCGCAAAGTTTTCCGAACGCTCGTCGCTCTCCGGGGCTATTTTGCTCTCTCACTGGAGGCTGCCCGCTCGCGAACAGCATCCCTTTTTTGGTATCTTGATTGCTCAAGAGAGACTTTTATGGCCGAAGCCAAAACCCATACTCCCAGTCCCGAACGCTTTCCGCTCTTTGCTCTCGGGTATTCGCTACTCCTTGCCGTCCTGGCGGCCGGTGGCCTGTATGCTATTTTCATCTCCGGCCCTGCGATGCGGATGGCCGCGCAAGAACAGCGTGAGCGCGCTATTGCAGATGAGGATCGCCAATCCTGTGCGATGTTCGGTATACGCTCGGATAGTGCTGCCTTCGCCGCGTGCAGCAAAGAGCTGGCGAACATCCGCCAAAAGCAAGTTGACCGCGATAACGCGGCCGCTCAGGGCATTCTTTAGCAACGCCTTGTCCGAGGCCGAGCGTCATCGTTTCATTTCGCGTTTCGCACCTCACCCATTGTCAGGCGCAGAGTTTCCTCGTCTGCGCCTATTCCGCCGCTTCTTTTCTCGAACCCCCTAAGAAGGAATTTGGTTATGCTTCGACGTACAGTACTTGGTTTGGGCGCAGCAATGATTTGGATCGTGTCCGCCGCGGCACAGGAGTCCGCGCCCTCTTACCAGGCCGACCCAACGGTCTACAAAGTCATCTTCGAGGATCAGAACTTCCGCGTGATCGCTGGCACCTGGAAGAAGGGTACAACCGACAAGCCACACTCCCACCCGGCTGCCTTCGTCGTCTACGCGCTTAACGACTGCGTCCTGCGGCTTCACAATCCTGACGGTACAACTCGCGACTCCAAGAGCACGGCTGGAACGGCCTTTGCAGGACCAATTACATCCTCGCACACCGCAGAAAATGTCAGCGAGACGGATTGTCAGGCCATTTTTGTCGAGCGCAAGTAATTCGATCGGTGGTGCGGCAAACGACGTACCACCCTCCTGCTCCCTTCAGGTCCACCAACCCAAACTTATTCAAGTCGGCCGGGCTTTGCCGATTGATTGCCCACCAACAAGAGGAACTATAATGAACCGACGTACTGCTCTCTTTCTTTCGGCCATCAGCGTGGCCTTGTTGCCGGCTAACGCGTTCGCCCAGCAATCAGACGTGGACGGAGTGAAAGCGGCAAGCCAGGCCTATTACGCGGCCCTTGCCATGGCCGACAACGGTACGGCCATGGAAAAAGTGTGGGCGCACACGCCTTACATCACGTACGTCGGTCCACGCAGCAAATCGATCATTGTTGGTTGGGAACCTCTCAAGAAGATGTGGGAGGAGCTCAATAGCATTACCGCAGAGAGAAAAGTCGCTGTGTCAGATCCCCATATTCACGTGAATGGCAATCTAGCGTGGGAGATGGCGCAGGAGACTGGGTCGGCGAAATTTAAGGACGGCAAGGAGGTCAAGATCGACTCCCTCGTCACGAATGTCTATGAGAAACTTGATGGCCGTTGGCTGATAGTGTCGCACCACGTGCAGCCGAAGCCGCAATAACTGCGCATGGGACTAACGCCACTCTCTCCGCCTGGCTCCGCTCGGCCGTGGGCTGAGTGGAGCGTTTCCTGGCAGCCTAAAGCAAGTTGACCGTGATCACGCGGCCGCTCGGGGCATTCTCTGGCAACGCGCGCCGTGACGTTTCAAAATTGTCGGAATAGCGCCAGGATAGAAGTTTGAAATTCCTGACTAAGCTATTGAAATCGTTTTGGAGCGGGTGAAGGGAATCGAACCCTCGTATTCAGCTTGGAAGGCTGCTGCTCTACCATTGAGCTACACCCGCGCTTGGGCGATCCACTAACACGCCATGCGGGCGGCCTCAACTACCCCAGAAATCGGCAAGAATCCGCCGGGAAACCGCCAAGGGCGGCCCAGCCGCCCTGCAAACAGGTCCGGTTCCGGCCGGAATCGGCGCCGTTCCGCCCCTTAACAGCGGCAGATTCGCTGCCTATACTCTTGTTTCCACAAACAACGAAAGGAGGTGATCCAGTGTCTCTTACCAAGCGCTGTCACCTCGCTGGGATCGCCCGCTAAGCTCTCGAGGCTAGTTTCTTAGGGCTTGGCAACGGGGCGCTCTCAGCCCTGGACCAGCGAGTTCAAAAGTTGGGGCGCGGCAGGAGCAATCCCGCCGCGTCTTTTTGTTGGGGGCGTGACCGGCCGCAATGCCCGGCCGGAACGCAATTCATCGGCACGCGAGGAATTTCCGAAATACCCACCCGATCGGCCGGGAAGCGGCATTGGAAATATAGGCCCATTCTTTTCCGTTTTCGACTGTCTGGTCCGAAATGCGAATGCGTTCGCCGTTGACGATCTTGCCGACGATTTTTCCGTTCGGTGATGTCCGGATGTTGAGCGGCGTTCCGGTTGGATCGGCGACGACGCAAGTATTGCGGGCCTGGTCCGATCCGCCCGACTGCAATTCCTGCCGGGTGCCCGAGAGTGATTTTTCATCATTGCCGATGGTGCCGCCGGCATTGCCCGATTGCGCGAACGCCGTCGCAACAGATCCAGCGCTGACGAACGTGCCAAGCAGGACGATCTTCAGCACGGCGCTTTTAGCGCTTTCGCGAACGCTGCCCCCATCTCTCCCTCCATCGCTGGCGGCATTGTTCCGCAAGCCCGGGACGAGAGCAATAGGCGCAAGCAGCCAATTCAGGGTTCAGAGGATTCGGCGCCGACCGCTTACGCCATCCGGCATTGACACACTGTCATTCCCCGATGCGCAATCGCGCATCTGAGAGCGGGCGCCTTGTCCGCCGTAGCTGGAAGAGCGTAGGCGGAAGCTACCGTCATTGCGAGCCACCGGCTCGCGCGAATGCGCGCCCGATGACAGGCTCCGCGAAGCAATCCATCCCTCCACTTGCCGAACTATAGATTGCTTCGCTCCGCTCGCAATGACGACGTGGCGGCAGCAGGCTCGGCAAACTGGCCACGACAGCAAATAAATTCGGATTGTCCGAAATCATGTCAAGCCCTAAAATCAAAAATATTTCGCTTTATCCGAAATCCAAAGCAACATATATCCACCGCCATCCCGTCCCGCTCTGAGGGGCGTTGGCCATCGTCACGAACGAGGGACGGGTCGCGGTGGACGATGAGGTTGCGATAGACGAGCGCGACCGAAGCGTACGGCGAAGTCGTGTGGTCCTGACGTCGCGTTGCTGGCGTCCATGCACGCGGGAGGCATTCGACTTCCCAAGGCGCAACGGAGGCAAAAGAGCCGTTCTCCGGGGAGAGCACGAAGTAAGCCGTAAAGCCATTGCGCAGGGAATGTCGGATGCTCTCCGCTGAACCTGTATGCTCGTGTGCACTTTCCTTTGTGCACTACGCGCACGAGACCGCGGGTGCAGCGCGCATCCGGCATTCCCTGCGCCCTCTCTCTTTGAAGGGCGCGAATCGAAACGCAAAACTTCGGACGCAACGCGTCGCGAGAGTGCGATGGTGTGACTGCCCGTCATTGCGAGCGGAGCGACTTGTCCGCCGTAGCTCAGCGAGCGAAGGCGGAAGCAATCCACGGAGCCGCAAGTAAGTATGGATTGCGTCGCTCCGCTCGCAATGACAGGTGGCTTTGAAAAATGACGACCGAGAGCAACTCACGCCATCCGGCGCTGCTGGATCCGCTCCGACACCGAAACCGATGCGATGATCATGCCAGTGACCCAGGGAATCACGGCGCCATATTCCCTCACGCTGAGCAGCAGCGACAGAATGCCCGTGACCAGCGTGAGCAATTTCGCCATTCCGCCCTGCCCGGCGAGCGACAGCAGAAACGGCAGCGACAGGATGAAGAGCGTGGTGAGAGTGACGTCGGCCATGGGGAAGAACTCGCCAGGCGAAAGCCGGTCAGAAGCCGCACAGATTGACCGAGCGCGGACGCGCGCCGTGGCGGCTTTCGACGATTCGCTCGCCGCCATTTACGGCCGAACTGCCGTAATAGCGGTGGTGGCCGGAGACATCGTGCCAATCGGCGGGCTGCGACGTCGCGGGCGACCGGGTAGCATCGCAGATGATCGAGGCTGGCTCGCGTGGCATGACCGTCTCCGTGGAATGATGCGCAGTTCCTGCGTTCTGCTCATCAGTCGTGCACGCGCCGCCGCGCGTTCAAGCGCCTTCGGATATATCGTGTTTCCGGAAGGTTTCGTGGCCGCGGCAGCCGGCCGCTTTCTGAAACGCAAATGTCGGAAAAGGCCTTTGCGAAACGTCCTCGGACGTGGCCAAATCCGGCCGCCATAGAGGGAGATATCGATGCTTTACGCCATTCTGGCCTACCATGTGGAAGCCGAAGTGATGTCCTGGACGGCCGAGCAGGACGCCGCCCTGATGACCGATCTGCTTGCGGTTCATGACCGGCTGAACGAGAAAAAGCTGCTGGGGCCGTCGGCGCGGCTGGGGGCGACGGGTAAAGCCCGCACCTTGCGGGGACCGGGCGCCGGGGTCGCGATCGACGGGCCGTTTGCCGAAACCAAGGAGCAGTTGCTGGGGCTTTATGTCGTGGATTGCGCCGATGAGGACGCCGCGCTCGCGGTGGCGCGCGACCTGCGCAAGGTCAATCCGACCGCGGTCTACGAGATCCGCCCGATCGCGCTCTATATCCCCGGCGAGCCGCTCCCGACCACGGAAGGCCCGGGCGGCACAGCCTGAGGCCGCGATCAGCCAAGGCGCTCATAGACCTCATAGCCTTCGTCGACATCGCCGAAGAAAACGCTTTCGCCTTTGTTCAGCACCAGCGCCTTGCTGCACATCGACCGGCACAAATCCTTCGAATGCGACGCCAACAGCAAGATCCGCGCGCGGCTGACGAATTGGTGCACCCGCTCGCGCGCCTTCTCCTGAAAGTGCGCGTCGCCGGCATCGATGGCTTCGTCGATCAGCAGGATGTCCGGATTCTGGGCGGTCGCCAGCGCGAATGCGAGCCGGGCCTGCATGCCCGCCGAGTAAATGCGCGTAGGCAGCGACAGATAGACGCCGAGTTCGGTGAACTCCTCGATGTCGCGAACCAGATCCTGATATTTGTCGCCCGGCCAGTTATAGAGGTTCGCGATCAGCTTGATGTTCTCGTAGCCGGTGGCATCGCTGTTCAACGCAATGCTGCCGCCAAGCAGCGTGAATTTGCTGCCCTTCACGTCGACCGAGCCGGTCGACGTCGGGTAGATTCCGGCAACCACCCGCAACAGGGTGGTCTTGCCCGCGCCGTTATGGCCGATCAGGCAAACGCGGTCGCCCTCTTGCAGTTCGAACGAGAGGTTCTTCAGCGCATGAATGACGATCACGCCGTTGGTGCGGCTGGCCGAGTCGGAGCCGACCCGAGCACTGCTGAACGAC
>Ga0307515_10007480_pt1 | contig 21580 bp, 16 predicted proteins | sample 17_EM_MG_FD_194513 | JGI IMG/M metagenome (GOLD analysis project Ga0307515, IMG submission 194513) | Populus trichocarpa ectomycorrhiza microbial communities from riparian zone in the Pacific Northwest, United States - 17_EM | ecosystem: Host-associated > Plants > Roots > Unclassified | place...
TGGGCCTGGCGGCCTCGGCTGGTGCGCTGCTCGGCGGCTCGGCGGCCGGCTTGCTGGATCCGGCGGCGGGCCTGGCGGCCTCGGCGGGTGCGCTGCCCGACGGGTCCGCGGCCGGAGCGCTGCTCGGCGGCGTGCCCGGCTCGACGGGAGCCGCGGCGGCCGCGGCGGTCTCGGCCGGTGGCGCCGCTGCGGTGCCTGGCTCGACGGGAGCCGCGGCAGCCGGGGCCGCGGCGGGGTCGGCCGGTGGCGCCGCGGGCGGCTCGGCCGGAGCCGGAGCGATCGGCGCGGTCGGTGACGGCCGGGAGGCGATCTGCGAGCCCGGCTCTGCGGGTTGCCTGGTGCCGCTGAACGCGAACGCGACGATCGCGATGATCGCGACGACCCCGAGCGCGCCGCCGATCGCGATGATCAGCCGCCTGCGGCTGGCGCGGGCCGTGTCCACGAAGTCGTCCTCGTCGGCGATCGCCTGGATCGTGCCGGTGGTCCAGCCCCAGTCCGCCAGCACGTCGCGGCCGCCCGTGTTGCGCTCGGCGTGAGGCAGCGCCGCGACCTCGGCCGGCTCGGCATGGGGTGCCTCTCCGGGCTTGCCGCCGTGGGGATGCGCGTCCTCGAACGACGAATCGGCGGTGAGCAGCGGGGCGGGCGGCGAGGCCGGTGCGACGGTGATGCCCGGAGGCATGCCGAGCTCGGCGACCGGCTGGGCCTCGAGCGGCGCGGCGAGCCGGGGCGTCTCGACGGTCTCCGCATTGGCGATCGACGACCTGGGTGGATGGGCAGGAAGCGCCGCGCCCGGCGGGGACGACGCGGCCACCGGCGAGACCGGCGCCGGCATCTCGGGCGGGCCAAACGACGTGGCCTCGCCTACCCCCGGTGAGAACGGCGGCGTGGCCGGGGCAGCTGCGATCAACGGCACCGGGCTCGGCGAGGCGGCGGCCACCTCGGCGATCACCGGCGGCTCGGGAGCGCTCGGAGCCGATGCGGCCGCGGCGGGGTCAGGCAGGCTCGCGGGCCGCGCAGCCTGCAGGGCTGCGCTCGCGTTCGATCCGAGGAACGCCGTCATGGCGAGCGGCGAGTTCTCGGCGACCGCCGACAGCGATCCGACGATCTCGGTCGCGATCCCGGCCCTCGCCGATGCGCGTTCCGGCGTTCCCGACGGGGCAGAGCCAGCGCTCGGCGGGACCTGCGCCGGTGGCCGGATCGGGCTCGCCGAGCCGAGGATCGCGGTCTGAACCGCCTGGCGCGGCAAGAACGGTGGCGGCAGCGTGTCTCCGGGAGGACCCGGCGCGTGCGACGGGGCGGCCCTGGCGGCCGGCGGCTGGCCCGTGGAGGGCTCGGCGGGTGGCTGGATCACCGGCGGCTGCGTGGCCGCGCGCGGCACGACGATCGCCGGCTGGCTCCCGGGCTGCGTGGCGGCGCGCGGCTTGCCGGCCGCAGGCGGCTGGCTGGCTGGACTGGCTGCCGGCGCTGCCGGCGGCTCGACGGGCGGTGGCTGGAGCGCCTCGGGGCGCAGGAGCGGCGGCGACGGCTGCGGTGTGGGTAGCGGATGCGACGCCGCCAGCGGGTGGCGCGCCGCCAGCGGCTGTGGCGCTGCCATCGGCCGCGGCTCGGCGAGCGGCTGGGTCACCGCGGGCGGCTGAAGGAAGGCCGGCGGCTCGGTCGGCGGCTGGCTGGCCGGCGAGCGGCTCGTCGAGGGCTGGTTCGGCGGTGGCTGGCTGGCCGGCCGGCGCGCGGGCGGCTGCGTCACCGGCGCATGGATCATCGGCATCTGCAGCGTCGTGGCCGGCTGGCTCGCGGCGCGCGGCGCCACGTTCGCCATCGGCTTGGCCGGCGGCGCGGCCATCGCGGCGAGGAACCGCGCGATCTGCTCGTTCGATTCGGGGTAGCCGGCGTCGCCGAGCACGGCCTCGATGTCGGCGGCCATCACCCTGGCGCTCTGGTAGCGATCCGCCGGATCGCGGGCGAGCGCGCGCTTGCAGATCGCGTCGAGCTCGGCCGGGACGTTGGCATTGAGCTCGCTGGGTGGGCGGATCGGCGCCTCGAGCACGGCGCGGCGGACCGCATCGTCGTCGCCGCCGCTGAACAGCGGCTCGTGGGCGAGCGCCTCCCACAGCATCACACCGAGTGCGAACACGTCGCTCCGGCGATCGCCGGCGGCGCCCCGGAGCTTCTCGGGCGCGAGGTAGCGCGGCACAGCGGCGGCGGCGGCGGCGAACGTCACCCCGCCGTCCGGCGCAACGACGATCGCCGGCGGGGTCAGCGCGGCGATCGGCTGCCCCGCCTTCTGGGCCGCGTGGACCGCGTCGGCGATGTTGCCCACGACCCGCGCGCAGCTCAGCTCGTCGAGCCGGCGCGCGGCCTCCATCACCGCCTGGAGCGTCGCGCCGTCGCGCTCGCCGGATTTGCCTGGCGCATCGAGACGCTCAGCCTCGGTCGTGGACACGCCTTATCCTAGCGTAGCTGGGACGCGGTGGATCGGGTCCGGGCGGGGAGCGTGCGGCGGTGCACGCGGTGCCAGCGACCGGCCGTGATCGGTTCGACATGCCGGCCCCCGAATCGTTCGGACCTGCAGTAGCATCCGACCGACGTGCCGGATGCCGAGCTGCGACGGATCCTTCGCCTCGTCGCGGCGCGCTCGCTCAACACGTTCGGTCGCGCCGTGCTCAACGCCACGGTGCTGTGGGAGCTCTACGAGCGCACCCACAACAAGCTGATGCTCGCGGCGGTCGGCCTGGCCCAGGTGGTCCCGGTGGTGCTGCTGTTCGTGCCGGCCGGTACCCTGGTCGATCGGTCGGACCGGCGCGCGCTGGCCACGGCGGCAGCCACGACCACCGGCGCGATCGGCCTGGGCCTGGCGCTGGTCAGCGTGCTGCGCGCGCCGATCCCGCTGTACTTCGTGCTGCTGTTCGCCCAGGGCTGCATGAACGCGATCCACGCGCCCGCGGTCGCGTCGCTGTTGCCGCTGATCATCGCGCGCGACCAGCTGACCCGGACCAACCGGATCAGCTCCAGCTGGCAGGAGCTGGCCACGATCGTCGGGCCGATGCTCGCGGGCTTCGCGCTCGGCTATCTCGAGCCCGCCGCGGTCTACGCCGCGCTGGCGGTCAGCGGCCTGGCCGCGGGCGTCTTGTATCGCTCGCTACCCCGGCCGCGCACGGTCGACGCCGCGGCGGCCGCCGGCGCGCGCAAGGACTGGCGAGTCGGCCTGCGCTTCATCTTCCGATCGCCGCTGCTCCTGCCGGCGCTCACGCTCGACATGTTCGCGGTGCTGTTCGCCGGGGTCACGGCGCTCCTGCCGGTGGTGGCGTCGGACGTGCTGCACGTCGGGCCGATCGGCTACGGCACGCTGCGCGGCGCCCAGTCGCTCGGCGCGGTGGCGATGGCGGTGATCGGCGGCCGGCTCCCGGCGTGGCGGCGGCCCGGCCGCGTGCTGCTGATCGTCGTCGCGCTGTTCGGGCTCGCCACCGTCGGCTTCGGGCTGTCGACCTCGTACCCGCTGTCGCTCGTGCTGCTGGTGCTGTGCGGCGGGCTCGACAACATCTCGGTGGTGATCCGGCTGACGCTCGAGCAGATGGTCGCGCCCGACGCGATCCGCGGCCGGGTCAGCGCGGTCCACTTCGTGTTCATCGGCATGTCGAACGAGCTCGGCGCCGCCGAGTCGGGGGTCGCCGCGGCCGTCCTGGGCACCGTGCCGGCGATCGTGGTGGGCGGAGCGCTGGCGGTGCTCGTGGTCGGCGTCGTCGCGCTGCGCTGGCGCGAGCTCGCGCGGATGCCGCCGCTGTCCGAGCTCCAGCCCGGCAGCTAGCCTGACCGGCACGCGCGGTCACAGCTTGCCGGCGTAGTAGCGGGCGCCGACCAGGAAGCTCAGCGCGTCGCCCGGTTCGTTCGACAGATCGGTCGCGATCGACGCCTGGACATCGAGCGCGCCCATCACGTTGTAGACCGCGGTCAGCGCCGCCGGCGTGGTGTCGGCGAACATGAACGCGTTCGCGGAGTCCGAGATGTTGAACCGCGCCAGCTTGGTGTCGAGCTGGAAGTAGAGCAGCGGCGTGGCCTGGTAGCCGAGGCTGATCGGCAGGCTGAAATCGATCGGCTTGGGCCCGTCCATGACGCCGCCGTCGGACACCGCGATGCTCAGCTGCTGGGTGCCCGGAAACCCGGAGATCACCGCGAGCGTGTCGGTGAGGTTGTACTGGACGTGGACGCCGAGCGTCACCGGGTTGGCGGTCTCGGTGAGCAGGTTGTATCCGCCGCGGACCCGCGCGATCGCCTCGAGCTTGCCGTCGACCGCGCCGCGCAGCAGCTTGTAGCCGACGTCGACGCTGAGGCTGCCCTTGGCCTCGAACTCACGGGCGGCGAACGCGTACGGCACCTGGACCTCGAGGTCGTCGGTGATGCCGTAGCCGACGATCGGCGCGCCGCCCATCACGCCGAGGTCGTTGTTCGAGGTGACGTCGGCGCCGAGCATCGCGAGCCCTTCGGGCAAGGTCAGCGGCCGCGCGATCACGGCGCGGGGATATCGCGCGCCGGGCGCGGCGGGCTCGGCGGCAGCCGTCGTCGTGGTGGTGGCCGCGCCCGCACCACCCGGATCGGGAGGCGCGGCGGGATCGCCGGCCGCGGTCGCCACGCTGGTCTTGCCGGTGTCCGCGCCCGGCGCCGCGTCACCGCGTCCGGGCCATGCGATCGCGGTCAATGCAGCCGGCAGCAGGAGAGTCAGGACTCGCTGGTGGTGTGAGCTGAGCATGCTCGCAGGATGGCGAGCTTCGTATTTCGCGTGGATTGCGGGGAAATATCATTTTGGACAATTCCTCATCTGGCCGGCGGCGGCACCGGGCGGTGCTCCATCGAGGATCGTGCCGCGGATGTTTCCTCGTCGACACCGGTCGGAAACAACGCAGATGAGTGTGTCACTCCCGTGATTGCGAGTCATGCGTACGTGAATGACACGCGGGAGTTGATGTATGATCGCGATCGCAATGGGGTATGCGAGGTGATCAGTAATGCAGGAACACCGGCACCGTCGCGCGCTCCACGACCTCGTGGGTGACAGACCCCCACACCAGCCGCGACAGCGCCGACGGGATGTAGCCGCCGAGCACGATCAGCCCGGCGCCGATCCGGGCGCGGCGCGACAGCAGCGCCGCCGCGGTCGGCTCGCTCGACACCACGTTCTCGGGAACCGCGCGGATCCCGAGCTGGGCGAGCAGCTCGCAGCCCCGGGTCGCGGTCTCGAACGCGTTCGCGCCGTCGTCGTCGACCGTGGCGACGTGGACGTCGCCGCGGCGCGCCAGGCCGCACGCCGCGAAGCTCTGCAGCGCGCGGGTCGCCGCCGGGCTGCCGTCGTAGGCGATCATCACCGCCGGGCCCGCGGCCGCGAGCTGCTCGGGCACGAGGATGATCGGCTTGCCGGCGCGCCGCAGGATCCGGTCGCGGGTGTGGCGGTCGTGGTCCTGGGTCTCGAACCGGAAGTTGACGTCGCGGCCGAGCACGGTGAGGTCGTGCCGGGGGACCTCCGCCAGGATCATCTCGGCGGCGCTCCCCGTGATCTCGAGCGCGCGGACCGCGACGCCGGCCGCGCGGCCTCGGGCGACGAAGTCATCGAGCCAGCCGCGGGCGCGCCGGTGCGCGTCGTCGAGCAGGGCCGCGTTGCGGTCCTTGCGGAAGCTCGCGCCGCCGATGCTGGTCGGCGACCCGGCGACGATGTCGGGCTCGTCGACGATCGCGAGGCCCACGAGCGTGGCGGGCAGCGTGCGCGCGAGCTCGATCGCCACGCCGGCGGCGCGCTCGGTGCTCGGCGAACCCTCGAGACAGACCAGGATCTCGTTCACCGGAACACCACGAGCGCCACGGCGGCGAGCACGGGCGCGAGGATTCCGAGCGACCACAGCGTGTAGCCGAAGAAGCTCGGCATCCGGACGTGGTGCTGCTCGGCGATCGCCTTGACCATGAAGTTCGGGCCGTTGCCGATGTAGGTCATCGCTCCCATGAACACCGAGCCGCACGATACCGCGGCGAGCAGCTCGCGGCCGGTGGGATGGGCCGCCAGCGCGCCGAGGTCGTGGACCGAGAGCTGGCCGCCGCTCGCGTTGACCACGCCGGTCGCCAGCGACGCGAACGTGAGGTAGGTCGGGGCGTTGTCCAGCACGCTCGACAGCGCACCCGAGAGCCAGAACAGCTCCCAGGGCCTGGTGATCCCCAGGCTCGCGCCGCGGTCGTGGAGGAACGCGAGCGCCGGTACCATCGTGACGAAGATCCCGAGGAACACCGCGGCGACCTCGAGGATCGGCGCCCAGCTGAACCGGTTGGCCTCGTGGATCCGGCGCGGTGTGGTCGCGATCGACAGCGCCGCGAACCCGACCATGGCGCCGATCTGGACCAGCGGCGCGGCGGACCAGCCTCGCCCGTAGCTGCCGATCGCGACCACGGTGGCGACGATCCCGATCAGCCATACCAGGTTCCACGCGCCCTCGATCCGGAGCGGCTCGCGGATCCGGGGCGGCGGCGGCGGGTCGCGCCGGGAGATCGCGCGATCGACGACCGCGAACACGGCGAGCAGCGCGGTGCTCACCATCGCCCACGGCGCGACCAGGTGCAGCGTCCAGGTGAACGGCACGCCGCGCAGGAACCCCAGGAACAGCGGCGGATCGCCCAGCGGGGTGAGCAGCCCGCCACCGTTGGAGACCAGGAAGATGAAGAACACGACGACGTGGCGGCGGTAGCGCCGGTGCGCGTTGGCGCGCAGCACCGGTCGGATCAGCAGCGCGGACGCGCCGGTCGTGCCGATCACGCTCGCCAGCACCGTGCCCACCGCGAGCAGCGCGGTGTTGACCGCCGGCGTCCCGGGGAGGTCGCCGCGCAGGTAGACCCCGGCGGTGATCGCGAACAGCGCCCCGAGCAGGGCCATGAACGCGGCGTACTCGCGGGCGGTCTCGATCAGCCGGTCGGCGCCGTCGGGCGAGCGCGCGAGCAGGTAGATCGCCACCGGGACCGCGGCCGCGAGCGCCACGATCAGCTTGTTCCGGTTGTGGTCCCAGAACCGCGCGAACACCAGCGGCAGCGCCGCGATGACCAGCAGGTAGCCCAGCAACGGAGCGATGGCGAGCACGGACCACGGCGATTGATCGTTCACGCCGCCGTCGATACCGACGACACGAGCTGGGGGATCTCCTGCTTGGCCGCGGCGATCTCCGCCGCCGGGATGTCGGACACCGCGGTGGCCGGCACGAACTCGGGGTACCCCGGAACTCCCATCTCGGGGACGTCGAGCCCGGCGATCTCGACCTCGGCCGGCACGCGGTTCGAGCCGAACAGCTTGCCGACCAGCCAGAACGCCGCGCCGCCGATCACCACGTTCCAGGCGATCGCGGCGCCGGCCTCGAACAGCTGGGCGAGGAACTGGGTGTGATCGCCGTAGAACAGCCCGGTGACGCCCTTGAGCCCGGCGCCGGTGGTGCCGAGGTATTCGGTCGCGCCGACGCCGTTCCAGCCCTGGCCGTAGGTGCCGTCGGCGAACAACCCGACCGCGAGCACGCCCCACAGCCCGTTGACGCCGTGGACGCTGATCGCGCCGACCGGATCATCGATCTTGATCCGGTCGAAGAAGAACACGGCGACGATGACGAGCACGCCGGCGATCGCGCCGATGATGAACGCGCCGACCGGGGTGACGAACGCGCACGGCGCGGTGATCGCGACGAGCCCGGCGAGCATGCTGTTGCACATCATCGTCGGATCGGGCTTGCCGACCCTGCGCCACATGTAGAGCACGCCGGACAGCGTCGCCGACATGCCGGCGATCATCGTGTTGACCGCGACGATGCCGATCCGACCGTCGGCGCCCGCCAGCGAGCTGCCGGCGTTGAACCCGAACCAGCCGAACGCGAGGATGAACGTCCCGAGCTGCACCATCGGGATGTGGTGGGCGAGGATCGGCTTGACCTTGCCATCGGCGGCGTACTTGCCGATGCGCGGGCCGATCAGGTACGCGGTGATCAGCGCGAGCGCGCCGCCCTGCAGGTGGACCACTCCCGAACCCGCGTAGTCGACCGCGCCGTGGCCGATCCCGAGCCGGTAGCCGAGTTGCGCCAGCCAGCCGCCGCCCCAGACCCAGCCGCCGAAGATCGGATAGATGACCGCGCCGATCAGGATGCTGTAGACGAAGAAGCTCTTGAACTTCCAGCGCTCGGCGCACGCACCGGTCACGATGGTCGCGGTGGTGTCCATGAACACCATCATGAACAGGAACAGCACGATGACGCTGCTGTCGTACGCGCCGCCGCTGAGAAAGAACCCGGTGGTGCCGAACAGGCCCCAGCCATGATCACCGTTGACCGCCTGGCCGACGGTGAACATCTGGTTCAGCGTCGGCGTGCCGCCGAGCGAGGCCGGGCCACCGATCGCCGTGCCGTTGAGGCCGCCGCACATGAACGCGAAGCCGCACACGAAGAATCCAAACATGCCGAGCGCATAGACCATGAAGTTCATCGACATCGTGTGGGCGGCGTTCTTGGCGCGGATGAGGCCGGTCTCGACCAGCGCGAACCCGGCCTGCATGAACATGACCAGGAAGCCTGCGATCAGCACCCAGACGAAGTTGATCGAGAAGATGCCGTGCGACGCGGACTGCGCGACCGCGTCGACCGCGACCGCGAGGTCCTTGGTCGTGGCCTTGTCGGGGTCGGGCTTGGTGTAGCCGGGTACCGAGTACGCTGTCGGTGTGGTCTGGTAGGCGCCGGTGCGATCCGGCGCAGGTCCGTCGTCGGCGCGCGCCGCCGCACCGGCGACGGCGACGAAGCCGACCGCGAGCACGGCGAGCGCGAGCCAGCGCCGCGCGGGCTGGCCCCACATCACGCCGACCACGGCACCGACCTCCATCACGGCGAGGAACACCGCCGCCGCTGGCAGGCGATATCCGGTGGCGATGAGGACCGCGCACGTCACCATCGCGATCAGCACCTGGATCCGCAGGAACGTGTTTCGATAGAGTGCCCACATGCCGAGCACTCTACAAGCCCAATTGTTAGCTGCTTGTTTCGTGCTCGCTAATTCGCGGTAAATGGTAATCCGGATATGGCCGGATATGGCCGGATATGGAATGTAGACGAGTGTCTGATTGGTAACCGGGAGATTTCGGATTGACTGCCGGGACGCATGCCCGAAGTTGCACGCGCGAAACCAGCCGGAAACCGGGACCCCGATGGTTCGTGGAGCGCCGGTGCCCGTGGGTCAGTGGATCAATGGATCAATGGATCCGGGCGGTGGCCGCGCGGCCGGCGAGGATGCCGGCCTCGATCGCGGCGAGCTCGCCGGCGCGGGCCCGCCACGCGGCGGGCGCAGCATCGCGCGCCAGGGCCAGGAACGTATCGCGGTGGCGGACCTCGGCGGTCGCGAGGCTGGCGTAGAGCTCGCGCGCCCGGAGGTCGTCGAGCGCGCCGGCGAGCAGGCCGAGCCGCTCGGCCGACCGGCCCTCGATGATCGCGAACACCAGCAGGCGATCGAGCAGGCGGTCGGGCTCGCGGACCCGGATCTGGCCGCGCAGCGCCGCGGCGTAGTCGTCGCCGTGGTCGTAGCTCGCCATCTGGCCGCGCCGCGACATCAGGCCGGCGACCTGGATGACGTGGCGGGTCTCGTCGTGGGCGAGCCGGGCCATCGCGTCGACCAGATCGCCGCGCTCGGGGTAGCTGCGGATCAGCGACAGCGCCGACTGGGCGGCCTTGCGCTCGCAGTGCAGGTGATCGGCGTGCACGCTGTCGAGGTCGCCGAGCGCGACCGCGAGCCAGGCCGGATCGCTGGCGACCAGGGGCAGCGCATCACCGAGCTGGGGCACGTCATCCATCGCGAACGATGTTACAGTCAGCCACCGACGTGAAGAAGGTCGAGCGGTTCACTACGCAGTGTCTTGCGGGGTTGCGTCGCGCGCAGGCGCTGCGCCCCGAGGTCCTCACCAGCGCGCCGCCCACGGTCGACGAGACCCTCGGCCGCTACAACCAGCTGCTGACGGCGGCGAGCGCGAGCAACGCGCTGGCCGGGCTGATGTCGGAGGTCCACCCCGACGAGGCGATCCGCGACGCGGCGCGCGAGTGCGAGCAGGAGGTCGCGCAGTTCTACTCCGATCTCTGGCTCGACCGCGACATGTACGACGCGCTCGCCGCGGTCGACGTGTCGGGCGCCGACGCCGAGACCCGGCGGTTCGTCGCCCACACCCTGCGCGACTACCGGCGCGCCGGGGTCGACAAGCCGCCCGAGGTCCGCGACCGGCTCAAGCAGATCGACGAGGAGCTGACCAAGCTCGGCCAGAGCTTCTCGAAGACGATCTCCGAGGACGTCCGCGCGATCGAGATCACCGATCCGGCGCGGCTGGCCGGGCTCCCGGCCGACTTCATCGCCTCGCACCCGCCCGACGCCGACGGCAAGATCCGGATCACCACCGACTACCCCGACTACAACCCGTTCATCACCTACGCCGCCGATGACGAGCTCCGCCGCGAGCTCTACGTCGCGTTCCGCAGCCGCGGCGACCGGGGCAACGAGGCCACGCTGCGCGAGATCCTCAAGCTGCGCGCCGAGAAGGCCGGGCTGCTCGGGTTCGCCAACTGGGCCGACTACATCACCGCCGACAAGATGATCGGCAGCGGCGGGCGCGCCGCCGAGTTCATCGACAAGGTGTGGAAGCTCGCCGCACCCCGGGCCGAGCAGGACTACAAGGAGCTGCTGCGCCAGCTCGCGACCGTGGTCCCGGGCGCCACCGAGGTCGCCGACTGGCAGAAGATGTGGCTCGAGAACCTGGTCAAGAAGGAGCGCTACGAGGTCGACGCCAGCGAGGTCCGGCAGTACTTCCCGTACGACCGCGTGCTCGCCGGGCTGCTCGAGATCACCGCCGAGATCTTCGATCTCGAGTACGTCGCGGTCGCCGATCCCGACCGCTGGCACCCCAGCGTCCTGGTCTACGACGTGGTGCGCGACGCGACCCGGCTGGGCCGGATCTACCTCGACATGCACCCGCGCGACGGCAAGTACAAGCACGCGGCGCAGTTCCCGCTCAAGGACGGCGTGCGCGGCATCCAGCTGCCCGAGGGCGTGCTGGTGTGCAACTTCCCGGCGCCGGATGCCGGGACTCCCGGCGAGCCCGGGAGCGGCGGGCGGCCGGCCAGCACCGGGCTGATGGAGCACGACGACGTGGTGACGATGTTCCACGAGTTCGGCCACCTCATGCACCACGTGCTCGGCGGCCACCAGCGCTGGATCAGCCAGAGCGGGGTCGCGACCGAGTGGGACTTCGTCGAGGCGCCGTCGCAGATGTTCGAGGAGTGGGCGTGGAGCTACGACACGCTGGCGCGGTTCGCGCGCCACCACGAGACCGGCGAGGCGATCCCGCGGAGCCTGGTCGACAAGATGCGGCGGGCCGACAAGTTCGGGCTCGGTACCGCGACCGTGCAGCAGATCTTCTACGCGGCGATCTCGCTCGGCTTTCACCGCGCGGATCCCGAGAACCTCGATCAGCTCGCCGAGGTCCAGCGGCTGCAGAAGAGCTACACGCCGTTCGCGTACGTGCCGGGCACCCGGTTCCACACCTCGTTCGGCCACCTCGTCGGCTACTCGGCGATGTACTACACGTACCAGTGGTCGCTGGTGATAGCGAAGGACCTGCTGACGCCGTTCGAGTCGATCGGCCTGATGTCGACCGAGGTGACCTACGCGTACCGCGACAAGGTGCTGGTGCCGGGCGGGAGTCGAGACGCCGCGGAGCTGGTGCGCGACTTCCTCGGCCGGGCCTACGACTTCGCGGCGTACGAGCGATTCCTACGCGACGCCGCGGCTTGAGAATCGTCGCCGGTTAGATACAACTGCCGGTACATCACTCGGCGAGACTGTCGTGTCCTGACGACGCTGTTGCATGGGCGCACGCGCAATTGTCTTCGTCCGGAAGAGATTGTCGCCGCCCGACGACGAATGTGTGATCGGAATCGTCGAAGATCACGCTGGTTTGCTTTGCGCGGGGCGCCGGATGCCACTACAAACGACCAACAACGAGACCTCAACGGAGATACCGATGAACAAGATCGCGATTGCATTCCTGGCCGCTGCTTCCCTCGCTTCGTTTGGCTGCAAGAAGAAGGGCGGCGGCGACATGGCGGCTTTCGAGAAGCACGTCGACGCGGTGTGCGGCTGCAAGGACCAGGCGTGCCTCGACAAGGAGAACGCCGATTTCGCCAAGAACAACCCGCCCACCACGGATCCCGAGGCCGCCAAGAAGATGGCGGAGGATCCCAAGGCCGTCGAGCTCGGCAAGAAGATGGGCGACTGCATGACCAAGATCATGACCGCGGGCGCGGCGGGCGGCGCGGCGGCTGGTGGCACGCCTCCTCCGGCTCCGGCGGCTGACCCCGCGGCTGCCCCGGCGGCTCCGGCGGCTGACCCCGCGGCGGCTCCCCCGGCGGCTCCGGCGGCTGACCCCGCGGCGGGCTCCGGCTCGGCGAAGTAACTCGCTCGTTCGTTCGAACGGAGTTTGAACAGATCAGCTCGCGCCAGACAGCGCGGGCTGTTTCGTTTTTGGCTGGTTCTTTTGCCATCCCGGTGCCATCCCGGTGCCATCCCGGTGCCATCCCGGTGCCATCCGGATCGGAGGTTCGCAGATGAAGAAGATCGTGCTCGTAGCGCTCCTCGTCGCAGCAGGGTGCAGCAAGAAGGGCTCGGACTGCAGCGCCGCGGTCGGCCGGGGCATCGACCGCTACCTGGACGGGGCCAAGCAGACTGCCGCCGGTTCGCCCAAGGGCGAGACCACGCTGAAGCTCGCCGACAAGCTCAAGGCGGCGATGATCCAGCGATGCACCGACGACAAGTGGCAGGCCGACGTGGTGATGTGCTTCGGCAACGCCGCCACCAGTGCGGATCTGAAAGCCTGCCAGGACAAGCTGACCCGGGACCAGCGCACCAAGCTGGACACCGTGGTGTTCCCGATCATGATGGGTGGGATGGGCGTGAACGGCGCGCGGATGCCGACCGGGCTCGCGGGGCACCCGGCGATGCTCGCCGGCAGCGCGAGCGGCTCGGGCGACGGCCCGGGCTCGGCGGCTGCGCCGACTGCGCCGCCCGCGGGCGAAGCGGCCAACCCGGGTGCTGCCGCCGGGTCGGGTGCCGCGCCGGCCGCCGCGCCGGGTGCCGGATCGGCCGCCGGCGGCGGCTGGTAGTGCTCAGCGCTGGGTGAGGTCGCGCGTGATGTTCTTCTGGTGCGCCTCGAGCGTGCCGCCGCCGATCTCGATCAGCTTGGTGTCGCGCAGGAACTGCTCGACCCGGAACTCGGTGCAGTAGCCGTAGCCGCCGAGCACCTGGACCGCGGCGTCGGCCACCTCCTTGGCGGCGGTCGACGCGAACAGCTTGGCGGCGTCGGTGCCGAGCCGGCTGCGCGAGTGCGGGCCGACGGTGGCGGCGACGTTGTAGATCAGCGCGCGCATCGCTTCGACCTTGGCGTAGCTCTCGCCGATGTAGCGCTGGACCTGGCCGTGCTCGGCGAGTGGCTTGCCGAAGCTGCGGCGCTCGGTCGAGTAGTTGACCATGGCGTCGAGGCAGCGCCGCGCCATGCCCAGGCTCATCGCCGCCAGGCCGATCCGCTCGATCTCGAGGTTGCGCATCATGTTGGTGATGCCGCCGCCCTCGTGGCCGAGCAGGTTCTCGGCCGGCACGCGGCAGTCCTCGAAGATCAGCTCGCTCATCGTCGACGCGCGCATCCCGAGCTTGGGGATCTTGGGTCCGGTCGAGAACCCGGCGACGCCGCGCTCGACCACGAACGTGGTGATCCGGTCGGCCAGCTTGGCGTAGACCAGGAACACGCCGCCCTCGGGGCCGTTGGTGATGAAGGTCTTGCGGCCGTTGATGACGTAGCCGTCGCCGTCGCGGCGCGCGGTGGTCTGCATCCCGAGCACGTCGGTGCCGACCGCAGGCTCGGTCATGCCCATGCCGCCGATCAGCGTCCCGGACAGCACGCCGGGCAGGTAGCGCGCGCGCTGCGCCGGGCTCGCCGCCCAGTAGAAGTTGTTGACGAACAACAGCGCGTGCGCGAGGTAGCCCAGCGCGAACCCCGGGTCGCTGTACGCCAGCTCGTCGTGGACGATCACCGACGCGGTCGCGTCCATGCTCGCGCCGCCGTCGGCCTCGGGGATCGTCACGCCGATCAGGCCGAGCGCGCCGAGCTCGGCGAGCAGCTTGCCGTTGAACGTCTCGGACTGATCGTGCTCCATCGCCTGCGGCTCGACGCGGCTTTGCACGAACTGGCGCATGGTCTGGCGCACCATGTCGTGCTCGTCGGTGAAGCTGGGTGGAACCACGAGTGCGACCATGCTCGAGCGTACCCCAAGCTCGATCGTCGGCCAAAACGCGCCGCAGGGAGCGGTGTGGCAATTCGCGCGTGCTGAGGCTCACTCCGCCGAGGCCGAGGTACCATTCCGTCGTGGCTGGAACCGACGCTCTCGAGGACCCGGTACCGACGAACCGGTCGGTCGGGATCACGCGCTGGCTGAACGGCGCTTCGGCCGTGCTGGTCGCAAACCCGACGGCACACAGCGGCAAGGCCGCCGACTGGATCCGGATCGCCCGCGCGCTGCTCGACGAGGCGCAGGTGCCGCATCGCTTCGTGGCGACCGAGCCCGAGGGCCGCACGATCGACCGGGTCCGCGAGGCGATCGACGACGGCGGCGCCCGCGTCGTGATCTACATGGGCGGCGACGGGACGTTCGCCGAGGTCGCCAAGGGGATCTTCGCATCGCGCTGCGCCGGCGAGGTCGCGATGGGCATGCTGCCGACCGGCACGGCCAACGATCAGGGCAAGTCGTTCGGCCTGTCGGCCGGGGCCGGCGCTCTCGAGCGCAACGTCGCCGTGATCGCCGCCGGCGAGGTCGTGGGCTGCGACGTCGGGCGGCTGGTGATCGAGCGCGGCGATCGGACGATCCACCGCGACCTGTTCTTCGACTCGTTCTCGATCGGCCTGGGCGCCGCGAGCCTGTCGACCCGCAACCGCGACCGCGAGCGGGTCGGCCGGATCCCCGGGCTCGGCGCGGTGTACCGCGACCAGCTGGTCTACGCCGGTGCGGTGCTGCAGCGCTTCGTCGAGAGCTACGTCGTCGACATCAAGTTCGACGTCGACGCGGTGATCGACGGCATCGTGCACCACTTCGAGCACGTGCTCGACGTCATCCTCAAGAACACCAAGATCTTCGGCGGTGAGTGGATCTTCGATTCGCGCAGCGAGTCCGACGACGGCCGGTTCGAGCTGGTGCCGGTCACCGGCCGGCGCGATCTCGGCACCAAGCTGCTCGGCAGCCTGCGGCGCAGCCCGGTCGGCGTCGACGATCTGCAGCTGCTCGGGTTCAGCCACGCTTCGGCGATCAGCGGCGCCCGGTTCGACCTCACGGTGCGCAGCGCCGCGCTGCCGGCCGCGCAGTGCGACGGCGAGGAGCTGCCGGCCGGCGAGCGCTACCGGGTCGAGGTCGTGCCGCGGGCGCTGCGGCTGATCGTCCCGCGCGACCATGTCGAGCCGGGGCTGTGAGCGCGGGCCGCGTTGCAGATCGCCGCCAGTTGGACCATCCTCGGCCCATCTACCTGGAGGACCCCGATGGCTGACGTGTTCATCTTCGATGCGCTTCGCACCCCCCGCGGCCGTGGCAAGGCCGGCAAGGGCGGTCTGTCCCAGCACCATCCGCAAGAGCTCCTGGCCCAGACGCTCAACCACATGGCGGACCGGCGCAAGCTCGACAAGAGCCTGGTCGAGGACATGGCGATCGGCTGCGTCACGCAGGTCAAGGAGCAGGGCGCGTGCATCGCGCGCAACGCGCTGATCGCGGCGGACTGGCCCGAGGACGTCACCGGCGTCACGGTCAACCGGTTCTGCGGCTCGGGGCTCGAGGCGGTCAACATGATCGCCGGCAAGATCGGCGCCGGGTTCATCGACGCCGGCATCGGCGGCGGCGTCGAGTCGATGTCGCGCGTGCCGATGGGCTCGGACGGCGCGATGATCGACGGGCTCAACGACAAGCTGCGCAAGCGGCTGTTCATGGTGCCGCAGGGCATCTCGGCCGACCTGATCGCGACCCGCGAGGCGTTCTCGCGCGACGATGTCGACCGCTTCGCGCTGGCGAGCCAGCAGAAGGCGGCGCGCGCGATCGAGGGCAAGCGGTTCGACGGCTCGCTGTTCGGGGTCCGGAACGACGACGGCTCGGTCGCGCTCGCCCGCGACGAGCACCCGCGCGCCGACACCACGCTCGAGTCGCTCGCCGGGCTCCAGCCGGCGTTCCTCCAGCTCGGCGCGACCGCGATGGGCCCGGCGGGCGAGACCGTCGACCAGCTCGCGCTCAAGCGCTACCCCGAGACCAGGCAGATCCAGCACGTCCACACCGCGGGCAACTCGTCGGGCATCGTCGACGGCGCCGCGATCGTGCTGCTCGGCTCGGCCGATTGGGGCAAGGCCGCGGCGCAGAAGCCGCGCGCCCGGATCCGCGCGATGGCGACCGCCGGCGCCGAGCCGCTGATCATGCTGACCGCGCCGGCCCCGGCGTCGGCCAAGGCGCTCAAGAAGGCCGGCATGACGGTCAAGGACATCGACCTCTGGGAGATCAACGAGGCGTTCGCGGTCGTGCCGCTGCAGACCGCGCGCGCGCTCGGCATCGACCACGACCGGATCAACGTCAACGGCGGCGCGATCGCCCTGGGCCACCCGCTCGGCGCGACCGGCGCGATCCTGCTCGGCACCGTGCTCGACGAGCTCGAGCGCACGAACAAGACCACCGCGCTGATCACGCTGTGCATCGGCGGCGGCATGGGGATCGCCACGATCATCGAGCGCGTCTGATCACGTCCCGGCGCGTTGGCCGGGCGTCCGGGACGCGCTACTTGCGGATGAACTGGACGTCGAGCGTCAGCTTGACGTCATCGCCGAGCGCCACGCCGCCGGTCTCGAGCACGGCGTTCCACACCAGGCCGAAGTCCTTGCGGCTGACCTTGCCGGTGACCGAGGTGCCGACCCGGATGTTGCCGAACGGATCCTTGGACTCGTCGGAGATCGCCTCGGCGGTCAGCACCACCGGGCGGGTCGTTCCGCGGATCGTGAGGTCGCCTGTGACCTTGAGCTCGCCGTCGTCGCCGACCTGGACCTGGCGCGACGCGAACGTCATCTTCGGGTGATTGGCGGCGTCGAAGAAGTCGGCGCTGCGCAGGTGGTTGTCACGATCGGTGTTGTTGGTGTTGATCGTCGTGACGTCGATCGTGACCTCGACGCGGCTGGCCGCGAGGTTGTCGCGGTCGAGCGTCAGCGCGCCGCTCGCGCCGGTGAACTGACCGCGCTGCTGCGAGACCATCATGTGGCGCACGCTGAATGTGAGGTGGCTGTGGACCGGATCGAGATCGTAGGTCGTGGTCGTCATGCGGGCCTCCTGGTCGGCAGCGTCGGCGCTGCGGGAACGAGTATGTCACCCCGCTGCGCCGCCGCGATCCCGCCGCGCGGCAAGGTGTGTATCGCGCGCCGTGGTAGGGTGTAGTCGGTGCACCGCTGGGCCGTGTTTGTGGCGCTCGCCGCGTGCGAGCCGACCGCGCCGGCCGATGCGCCGACGGGACCGTGGCCGGAGCCGGGCTCCTGGGTCAGCCCGCCGGGACCGGCCGGGTTTCCGCTCGGTGCGGCGCGCGGCCGGCTGGGCCGCAGTCAGGCGCCGCAGCCGCTGGTCGACCTCGGACTGTGGACCGCGGCCGGCGAGCTGGCGCCGCTGCGCGGAGTCCGGGTGTTCGCGGTGCCGGCGGTCGCCGCGCTCGGCGATGGCGTCGCCCGCGCCGTGCTGTCGGGGCTCGACGGCGGCCGCCCGGCCGTCGACCTGATCGACGTCGATACCGGCCGCGTGGTGTGGCGCGACCGCACCGGGTGCGCGGCGCCGGTCGCCGCGGTCACCGCGGACGCGATCGTGTGCAGCGACGCCGCCGGGACCCGCGCGATCGGGCTCGACGGCCGGCCGCGGTGGCAGGCGCCGTCGGCGTTCGTGGTCGCGACCGCGGGCCGGGTCGTGGTCAGCGAGCGCGGCGCGGCGGTGGTGATCGACGCGGCAAGCGGCGACGAGCTGGCGCGGATCGCGCTGCCCGCCGGCGTTGCACCCGGCGCGGTGATCGCGAGCTGCGGCGACGGCCGCGAGCTGTTCGCGGTCGCAGACGACGGCCGGCTGGTGCGGATCGGCGATGCGATCGGCGGGCCAGCGATCCGCTGGGCGGTACCGCTCGCCGAGATCGCGGCGATCGACGCCTGCGACCCGACCGTGCTGGTCACCGAGTCCGGCGCGGCGGGGCCGGCGCTGGTGGCGATCGCGCGCGCGACCGGCAAGGTCACGGGCCGGGTCGACGGGATCGGCGGCGCCTGGCCGGCGCGCGACGGCAGCGACCGGATCGAGGTGACGACGGCGCGGGGCCTGGTGAGCTATCCGCGCGACCTCGCGTCGCTGCCGCTGCGGCTCGACGGGCCGGCGCTCGGTGAGCTGGTGGCCGCGCGCGGCGAGCTCCGCCTGGTCCGGGCGACGCCGTCGACCGCGGTGGTGCTCGATCGCCGCGGCGTGCGCGCGTACCTGCCGTTCGCCGCGCCCGGCGCCGTGCTCGGCGACGCCGCGCTGATCGCCACGACCAGGGGCGGCTCGCCGGGCGAGACCGCGCGCCGCCTCGCGCTGCCGCCGCGGTGGAACCGCGCGCTGCGCCTGCCGGGGCTGGGTCCGGGGGTCGCGCTCGATGCCGAGCTGCGCGATCTGCCGGCGGTGCGACCGCTCGACCTCGCCGCCGCGGTCGCGCTGCCCGACACCGGGACGCGTGGGGTGATCGCGCACGCGATCGATCCGGCGGACGGCGCGGCGCTGTACGCGATCGCGGTCGATCGCGAGGGCGAGCGCGCGGCGGTGGCGCGCGCCGATCTGGCGGCGCGGCGCTGGCGCTGGCAGCGGGTCGACGGCTGCGGCGCCGGGACGCCGGTCGCGATCGCGGTGGCGCGCGAGGTCGTGGTGTGCGGCACGCGGGGCGGCCGGGGCGAGCCGGCGACGGTGCGCGCGACCAGCCGCGACGGTGCGGCGCGCTGGGCGTGGACCGCGCCGGGCCTCGATGGCGTGACCGCGGGCGGCGACGTCGTCGTGGTGTTCGATGCCGACCGGGCGACCGTGCTCGACGCGCGCGACGGCCGGGTCCGCGGCCGGCTCGCCAGCGACGACGGCGGCGCGCCGCGCGTGGCGATCGTCGCGCTGGGCGACGCGACGCTGGTGGTCGCCGCCGAGCGCGGCCGCGTCGTGGCGCGGCTGGGGCTCGGGCTGTGGCCGATCTGGTCGATCGCCGTGGCCGGCGTGGTCCGCGGGCTGGCGCCGTCCGCCGAGGGCGTGCTGGTGGCGCTCGAGGACGGCGACGGTTACCGGATCGACGCGCGCAGCGCCGCGGTGATCCCGCTGCCCGGCCTGGGCCTGGCCTGGCACGCGGCCGGGGACGTGGTGACCGGGCAGACCGTGGGCGGGCCGATCCCGGGGCTGGCACCGCCGTTCGCGCCGCCGCCGCTGGCGCTGCTGCTGCGCCGGCCACTCCAGATCCTGCGGGGCGAGATCGATGTGCCGCCGCCGATGTCGACGCCGATCAAGCCGCCGCCGCCGCTCGGCGATAGCTGGCAGCTCACGCTGTACGAGCTCGGCGGGGGGCTGCGCGCGCGCAACGACTACGCGCTGCCGGCGCCGATCGCGCTGCCGGCACCGCGCGGTCCGCCGGGCAGCCCGCTGGTCGTGGCCTACGGCCCGGCGCAGCGCGAGGTCTGCGTGCTCGACCCGCGCACCGGGGATCCGCTGCGCCGCGTGGCGCTGCCCGACGACGCCGCGCCCGGCGCCGTGTTCGGCACGGTCGTCGATGGTTCGCCGGTCGCCGGCGCGGTGCTCGGCTCGCCGCTGCGCGTCGTGGTGTTTTGACGTCGATCTCCCGCGCTGGCGTGCGCGACGGTGCCGAGGCGCGCTGACTTACGTGATATACGATCGACAAATGGCCCTCCCGCTCCGCGCCGCGCTGCGTTCCGCAGGTCGTTTCATGGTCCGCAACCCCACCACCATGCTGAGCATGGCACGACATGCGCTGGGGATGCGGGTCGCCGTGCCGCTCGACGCGCTGCGCTGGTTCATCGCCAACACGCCGCCGTCGAAGAAGGCGCCGCAGGACGTGACGATCACGCCGCGGCCGCCGGCGATCGGGCTGGGCGCGACGATCGACCTGATGGGCACGACGGTGCGGGCCGGCGCGTCGATCCGGGTCGAGCAGATCGAGGTCAGCGACACCCAGTTCAAGGTCACGCTGCGGCTGTCGGACGTGACGATGAAGCTGCTGGGTGAGTCGTTCACTCCGGTGGCGGGGCTCATCAAGTCCGGCGCGCTCGATCTGAGCAAGCCGGGCAACCTGGCCAAGTTCATGCCGAAGCGGCCGGCGGTGCTGGTCGAGGCCCACGACGACATCATCGTGCTCGACCTGATGCAGAACCCCAAGTTCGCCGCCAACGACCGGGTGCGCGGCGTCCTGGGCACCCTGACGCCGGTGGTCAACGTGTCCGGGCTGTCGACCGAGGGCGACTTCCTGATCCTGCAGCTGCGCGCGAGCCCGTTCGGGCTGCCGCGTGCGCTCAACGCTGCACGCGCGCTCGCGGCGGGCTAGATTTGGCCATGGAGAGCATCGCGCTCGCGGCGGCCGACAAGGCGGCGCGCTACCGCGAGCTGGTACCGCAGCTCGCAGGGCTGCTCGACGGCGAGCCCGATCTGGTCGCCAACCTGGCCAACGCCACGGCGGCGCTGCGCGAGTGCGTCGGCGCCGCCTCGTGGATCGGGTTCTACGTCCTGCGCGGCGGCGAGCTCGTGCTCGGGCCGTTCCAGGGCAAGGTCGCGTGCGTGCGGATCGCCCTGGGCCGGGGCGTGTGCGGCACCGCGGCGGCCGAGCGGCGCACGCTGATCGTCCCCGACGTCGACCAGTTCCCGGGCCACATCGCCTGCGACGCCGGATCGCGCAGCGAGATCGTCGTGCCGATCGTGCGGCGCTCGGGCGAGCTCGTCGCGGTGCTCGACCTCGACAGCTACGAGCTGGCCGCGTTCGACGAGATCGACGCCGCGGGGCTGGCGCCGATCGCCGCGCTGCTCGGCACGCTGGCATGGTGAGGGCGGCCGTCGCGATCCTGGTCTGCGCGGCCTGCCAGGGCCAGCCGACCGGCGCGGGCGCGGGTGCGGCGAGCGGCCGGCCGCCGGAGCCGCCGGGTCCCGGCGACGCCACCGCCGACACCGGCGCGAGCGACGCGACAGGCAGCGCGGGCGCGGTGGCCGCCGGTCGCGAGCCCGACGCGCGCGGCAAGTCCGACGAGCCCGAGCCGCCGGATCCGGGCCGCGTGATCTCGGAGCTCGCCGCGATCCCGGCGTGGCAAGCCGTGGTCGATCGCGCGCAGCTGCTCGGCCGCCGCGGCCAGCACGGCGTGGTCTACGGCCGCGTCGGCCCGGCGGTGATGGTGCCGGCGCCCCCGCCGAGCGCGGCCGCGGCCGGTGCGGGATCGGGGACCGCTGCGGGATCGGGAGCCGCGGTC
>Ga0307515_10007481_pt1 | contig 21576 bp, 24 predicted proteins | sample 17_EM_MG_FD_194513 | JGI IMG/M metagenome (GOLD analysis project Ga0307515, IMG submission 194513) | Populus trichocarpa ectomycorrhiza microbial communities from riparian zone in the Pacific Northwest, United States - 17_EM | ecosystem: Host-associated > Plants > Roots > Unclassified | place...
CGCGACGGCACGCTCGGCCCCTGGACCGACATCTACGCGATCGGCGCCTGCATCTACGCCTGCATGCAGGGCTACCCGCCGAACGACGCGCCGCAGCGCATCGAGAAAGACCGACTCGCGCTGAGCCTCTCAAGGCTGCGCAATGTGTACTCCGACAACCTGATCGAAGTGACCGAGTGGTGCATGTCGCTAGACCCGCTGTCGCGCCCGCAGAGCGTGTTCGCGCTGCAGAAAGAGCTCGCGCGCGAGACCGAGCGGCGCTACACCAAACTGAGTTTCAGTGAACGACTGAAGCTTCAACTCGAAAACCTGACGACGGGCGCCAAGGCCTGATCACCATGCGCTTCTCCGTCTACCAGGTCAGCCGCAAGGGCGGCCGCGAAAAGAACGAAGACCGCATGGGCTATTGCTACACGCGGGACGCGGGCCTGTTCGCACTCGCCGATGGCATGGGCGGCCACCCGGAAGGCGAGGTCGCCTCGCAGCTCGCCCTGCAGACGCTGGCCGCGATGTTCCAGCGCGACTGCAAACCCACGCTGCCCGACCCGCTGCGCTTTCTGCAAGAAGCCACGATCGCCGGCCACCATCAACTGCTGCGTTACGCGACGCAAAAGGCCTTGATCGACACGCCGCGCACCACCGTTGTGGCCTGCCTGCTGCAAGGCAATGCGGCGTACTGGGCGCACTGCGGCGATTCGCGCCTGTACCTCGTGCGCGGCGATAAGCTGATCGCCCGCACCCGCGACCACTCGTACTCCGAACTGCAGCAGACCATGAGCCAGGTCGTGCCGCTCAACGATCGCTTCAACCGCAACGTGTTGTTCACCTGCCTGGGCAGCCCGGGCAAGCCGGTGATCGACACCGTCGGCCCGCTGATGCTGCAGGCCGGCGACCGGCTGCTGCTGTGCTCCGACGGCCTGTGGGGCACGGTCGACGACGCGGTGATCACCGAGCAGCTGTCGAAGAACATCATCTCCGATGCCGTGCCCGAGCTGGTCGAACAAGCCTTGCGCAACGGCGGGCCGAAGAGCGACAACGTCTCGGTGCTCGCGGTCGAATGGGAGTCGGCCGAAGACAACGACAGCACGACCGGCATCTCGACGCAGCAGCTGGGCGAAGAGGTGTTCGCCTCGACGATCCAGGCCAGCGTGCTCGGCAGCGATGCGCCCGACGAGCTCGACGACGCCGAGATCGAGCGCTCGATCCGCGAGATCAACGAAGCCATTCGGCGCTCGTCGCAAAAGAAGTCCTGATCCGCTGGGAGTTTCCTGCCGCGTGGACAATAGCGGCATGACATTCCAACGCACCCAATCCCGCCGCGCGGACGCCTTGCGTCCGATCACCATCACCCGCCAGTACACCAAGCACGCCGAAGGCTCGGTGCTGATCGAGTTCGGCGCGACCAAGGTGCTGTGCACCGCGTCGGTCGAAGAGAAGGTGCCGCCGCACAAGCGCGGCAGCGGCGAGGGCTGGGTCACGGCCGAATACGGCATGTTGCCGCGCGCCACACACACCCGCAGCGACCGCGAGGCAGCGCGCGGCAAGCAGAGCGGCCGCACGCAAGAGATCCAGCGCCTGATCGGCCGCTCGCTGCGCTGCGTGTTCGATCTGAAGGCTTTGGGCGAACGCACGATCTCGCTCGACTGCGATGTGATCCAGGCCGATGGCGGCACGCGCACCGCGGCCATCACCGGCGCCTTCGTCGCGGCGCACGATGCCGTGGCCTGGCTGCAGGCGCAGGGCAAGCTCAGTTCATTGGCAAACGCGTCGCCGATCCGCGAGTTCGTCGCGGCGGTCTCGGTCGGCATCGTCGAAGGCACGCCGCTGCTCGACCTCGAATACATCGAAGACGCGGCCTGTGATACCGACATGAACGTGGTGATGACCGCTGCCGGCGGCTTCGTCGAAGTGCAGGGCACGGCCGAAGGCGCGGCCTTCTCGCGCGACGAGATGAGCACGCTGCTCGGCCTGGCCGACAAGGGCATCCGCGAGCTGGTCGCGGCGCAGCGCAAGGCCTTGGGACTCTGACGATGCGGCTGGTGCTGGCGTCGAACAACGCGAAGAAGCTCGTCGAGCTGCAGGCGCTGCTCGCGGCGTCGGGCGTCACGCTGGTCGCGCAAGGCACGCTCGGCGTCAGCGAAGCCGACGAGCCGTACCAGACCTTCATCGAGAACGCGCTGACGAAGGCGCGCCACGCCGCGCAGCACACCGGCGGGGCGGCGATCGCCGACGACTCGGGCCTGTGCGTCGATGCGCTCGGCGGCGCGCCCGGCGTGATCTCGGCGCACTACGCCGTGATCCAGACGCGCGTGACGGACCGCGAGGGCCATCGCCGTGTGCAAGATGCCGCCAACAACGCGCTGCTGCTCGATCGCCTACAGGGCACGCTGGACCGGCGTGCGCGCTTTGTCAGCACGCTCGTCGCGGTGCGCTCGGCCGACGACCCCGAACCGCTGGTCGCGGTCGGTCGCTGGCAGGGCGAGATTCTCGACACGCCGAGCGGCGAGGGCGGCTTCGGCTACGACCCGCTGATGTTCATCCCGGCGCTCGGCAAGAGCGTGGCCGAGCTCGACGCCGCAACCAAGAACGCGCACAGCCACCGCGCACTCGCCGCCGCGCAGATGCTGGCGTTGATGCGCGAGGCCTGGCGGCTTGGCTGAGATCCCGATCCACGCGGACCGGGCCGATGGCCCGGCCGAGCCGGTGGCCGACCGGCTCGCGCGCTACATGCGTAGTGGCACCTTGTCGCTCGCGGCCCTTCCGCCCTTGTCGCTGTACGTGCACCTGCCGTGGTGCCTCAGAAAGTGCCCGTACTGCGACTTCAACTCGCATGAGGCCAGAGGCGAGGTCGAACAAGCCCGCTACCTCGACGCGCTCTGCGCTGACCTCGAAGCCGCGCTGCCCTTCATCTGGGGCCGGCGCGTGCACACGATTTTCATCGGCGGCGGCACGCCGAGCCTGTTCGCGCCCGAGGCGATCGGCCGGCTGATCGGCGACATCCGGGCGCGCCTGCCGCTCGAGCCCGGCTGCGAGATCACGCTCGAGGCGAACCCCGGCACCTTCGAGCGCGACCGCTTCCGCGGCTACCGCGCGGCCGGCGTGACGCGCCTGTCGGTCGGCGTGCAGAGCTTCGACGACGCGAAGCTCGCCGCCCTCGGCCGCGTCCACGATGGCGCTCAGGCGCTTGCCGCCGTCGAAGAAGCGCGCGCCGCGTTCGACACCTTCAACATCGACCTGATGTACGCGCTGCCAGGCCAGACGCTGGCCGACTTCGACGCAGATCTGACCCAGGCGCTCGCGCTTGCGCCGCCGCACCTGTCGATCTACCACCTGACGCTGGAGCCGAACACGCTGTTCGCGAAGTTCCCGCCCAAGGCATTGCCCGACGACGATGCTGCGTTCGACATGCTGGACCTCATCACCGCGCGCACCGCGGCTGCCGGTATGGAACGCTACGAAGTCTCGGCCTTCGCACGGCCCGGTCACCGCTGCGAGCACAACCTCAACTACTGGCAGTTCGGCGACTACCTCGGCATCGGCGCCGGGGCGCACGGCAAGCTCTCGTTCCCGCACCGGGTGATTCGCCAGACGCGCTTTCGCGACCCGGCCAAGTACATGGACCAGGCGCTCGCCGGTCACGCCATCGCGCAGGACGACGAGGTCGCGCGCGATCAGCTGCCGTTCGAGTTCATGCTCAACGCGACGCGCCTGAAGGACGGCTTCGAACTGATGCGCTTCGGCGAGCGCACCGGCCTGTCGCTCGGCGCACTGCAGAAGGGGCTGGACCAGGCCGAACGGCAAGGCCTGATTGCGCGTGACTTCGCGCGCGTCTGGCCGACCGAGCGCGGCTTCGATTTCCTGAGCGATCTGCAGGGCTTGTTCTTGCCCTGAACGCTCGGCCCAGCGCCGGGCCGCTCCCAAGCGGGCCGAGACCCGCCCGGCGGGTGGTGGCGTATTCCGCCACCGGGTGCCCCACATCAAACCCGGTTGTGCGACATGCCGGCGGTGCTGCGCAGCCGCTCGATCAGGCGCGGCGCGATCTGGCCCAGCGGCAGCACCTCGTGCGCCGCGCCGGCCGCGATGGCCTCGCGCGGCATGCCGAAGACGACGCAGCTCGCCTCATCCTGGACCAGGTTGTAGCTGCCGCCGTCGCGCATCTCTTTCATCGCGCGGGCACCGTCTGCCCCCATGCCGGTGAGCATGATGCCCAGCGCATTCGGCCCGACCACGCGCGCGGCCGACCCAAACAGTACCTCGACCGAGGGTCGATGCCGGTTCACCGGCTCGCTCTCGGTCAGGCGTGCGATGTAGTTGGCGCCGGAGCGTTCGACGCTCAGGTGCTGCACGCCGCCCGGCGCGATGTAGGCATGGCCCGGCAGAATGCGCTCGCCGTCGCGCGCCTCGGCCACGCGGATGCGGCACAGGCCGTCGAGCCGCGCCGCGTAACTCTTTGTGAAGCCCGCCGGCATGTGCTGGGTGATGACGATCGCGGGGCAGTCGGGCGGTAGCTGCGTGAGCACTTCCTTGGTGGCCTCGGTGCCGCCGGTCGAGGCGCCGATGAAGACGATCTTCTCGGTCGACAACCGGCCCAGCGCGCTCATCGGCGCGGTCGGCCGCGCGGCTTCGGTGGCCTTGGCGGCGTTGCTCGGCGGGCGGCGCAGCGTGGCCTGTGCGGCCACGCGCACCTTGTCGGTGATGTCGTCCGCGAGCATGCGCAAGCCGTCGGCGACACCGACCTTGGGCTTGGCGACGAAATCGATCGCGCCGAGCTCGAGCGCACGCAGCGTGACCTCGGCGCCGCGCTCGGTCAGCGTCGAGACCATCACCACCGGCGTCGGCCGCAGCTTCATCAGGCGCGCGAGAAAGTCGAGGCCGTCCATGCGCGGCATCTCGACGTCGAGTGTGATCACGTCGGGGTCGAGGCTGCGGATCATCTCGCGCGCCACCAGCGGGTCGGCCGCGGTGCCCACGCACTCCATGTCGGTCTGGCGGTTGATGATCGCGCTCAGCAGGCTGCGCACCAGCGCCGAGTCGTCCACTACCACCACGCGGGTCTTGGTCATTGCATCGGGCTCCTGCGTGTCAGAAGAGATCTACCGAGCCGCCGCCGGTGCTGACCGGTGCGGCCTTGCGCGCCGCCTCGCGGTCTTGCGCTGCCAGCATTTCGGGGTTGGCCACGGCGAGCCGCTTGACCATTGCCTTGCCGCTGGCGGGCAGGAAGCAAACCTTGCGCGGGTGCGGGCCGAGCACGTCTTTCGACATGATCGGTATGCGTTCGGTTTTCAGGTACTCGATCACGAACGCCGTGTTGCGCTCGCCGATGTTCATCGTGTTCATGCCGTCGATCACCTGGCCGCCGCCGAAGACCTTGGCCTCCATCGTTGCGCGCGTCGCACCCTGTTTCATCATTTCGTTGATCAGCAGTTCCATCGCGAACGAGCCGTAGCGGCCGGAGTCGGCATCGCCCTCGGGCAGCATGAAGTGGTTCATGCCGCCGACCTTGGCTTCGCGGTCCCACAGGCAGGCGGCGATGCACGAGCCCAGCGTCGTCATGATCAGGATGTCTTCGCGGTAGACGAAATACTCGCCCGGCAAAATCTTGGCCGCGTCGTTCTTGAAGAACGCGTCGTAGAAGAAGAACGATGCCTCGCCGGGCTTGCGTGCCGCGGCCTTGAGCTGGCTCAGGCGCGAGCCGGGCGCAGCGGCGCCCAGCGGAGGGGGCGGGGGGCGCGATGGCGCGGCACTGCGGTGTGGCGTGGACATGATGTGAGCTATCGGTGTGGGCGGAGCAGGACTTGAGCGGCGTGAACAGGTGAGGCTCAGAGCCGTTCGTAGACCGTCTTGCCGCGCAGGCGGAACTGGACCTTCAGATCGGTGAAGTTCTCCGAGTGGCCGATGAACAGCAGGCCCTGGGGCTTCATCACATCGTGGATGCGGGTCAGCACGCGGCGCTGCGTTTCGGCGTCGAAGTAGATCATCACGTTGCGGCAGAACACGATGTCGAAGTGATCGCCCAGCGACCAGCGCTGATCCATCAGGTTGTGCGCGCGGAACTCGATCATCCGCGCCACCTCGGGCTTGATGCGCATGAAGCCGCTGTTGTCGCCGGTGCCGCGCAGGCAGTGCCGGCGCAGCCGCTCCGGGCTCAGGCCGCGCGCATCGGCCGGGTAGATGCCGCGCGCCGCGACGCCAAGCACCTTGGTGTCGATGTCGCTGGCGACGATCTTCACGTCGGGCTGCGGGCCCAGCGCTTCGATCGCCGTCATTGCCAGCGTGTAGGGCTCTTCGCCAGTCGAGGCGGCGTTGCACCAGATCCGGATCGGCCGGCCGGCGCGCGCTTTCAGCGCCTCGGCCAGCACCTCGAAGTGGTGGGCCTCGCGATAGAACGAGGTCAGGTTGGTGGTCAGGCAGTTGACGAACTCCTGCCACTCCTCGACGGCGGCTTCGCCGGTGGCGGCGTCCAGCCACTGCAGGTACGCGCCGAACGAGCGATGGCCGGTTTCGCGCAGGCGCCGCGAGAGGCGGCTGTAGACCATCGCCTGCTTGCCGGCATGCAAGCTGATGCCGGCGCGCGCGTAGATCAGGCTGCGCACGCGCTCGAAGTCGCGCTCGTCGAAGCTGAATTCGCCATTGACATCGCCGGCTGCCGAAGAAGAAGTGGTTTCGCTGACACGGACGGCAGATGAGGCAGCGCGCATGGGTTCTCCGGGTGAATGTCTTGTCGAGCAGCGGCTGGCGAAGCCCAGGCGCTGCTGCATGTTGGTTTATCGGCAGGTCGGCGCCGGCCTTGAGGCGGCAGCGCCGCACCGAGATGACGGGCAAACACCGGTCAATCCGCGGCCTTGCGCGGCAGGCCCGCTGCTAGACTGGTCACAGACCCACGAGCCGCCGTCCGTGCACACCCAGACCGATCCTGCCGCTGCTCCCACCGAAGTGCCCACGCTGCGGCTGGCGCCCGCCATGCAGCTGCTGCAGCAGTCGGGCCGCGAGCTGCCCGACCGCCACGATGTCGGCCACGTCGTGTGGCTGCAGGCGGTGATCGACGGTTTGTGCGAGCTCTCCAGCCGCGACCCGCTCACCGGCCTGGCGAACCGCCGCCAGTTCGAGCTGGCCCTGGCCAGCGAGATCGACCGTGTCGCCCGTGCCGGCGAGCCGGCGCTGGTGCTGATGATCGACATCGACCACTTCAAGAGCGTCAACGACACCCATGGCCACCAGGCCGGCGACGTTGTGCTGAAGGTCGTCGCGCAGGCGCTGCACGAATGCATCCGCCCGATGGACACGCTCGCGCGCATCGGCGGCGAGGAGTTCGCGATGATCCTGCCCAACTGCCCGCCGTCGTTCGGGCTGGCGGTGGCCGAGCGCGTGCGCAAGAAGGTGCAAAGCCGCCCGGTGGCGATCGCGCCGGGCCAGCAGGTCAGCGTGACCGTGAGCCTGGGCGGGGCGTTCGCGCCGCAGTGGGTGCGCTCGTCGGCGCCGCTGTGGATCGACCGCGCCGACCAGCAGCTCTACCGCGCCAAGGCCGAGGGCCGCAACCGGGCCTGCCTCGAGCAGCCAACCGTTTCGCTGGTCAGCCCCGAAGAGAAGGGCTTGCTGTTCGGCACTTCGCAGTTTGCAGACCACGAATGAGCGACACATCCAATGTCAGCACGGCGAGCGGGCCGTCATCCAAACGTGCACGGGTGCAAGCCATCACCAGCGGCAAGGGCGGCGTCGGCAAGACCTTTCTCGCCGCGAACCTCGCGGCCGCGCTCGCCAAGCGCGGCCGGCGTGTGCTGGTGCTCGACGCCGACCTCGGGTTGGCCAATCTCGATGTCGTGCTCAACCTCTTCCCCAAGGTCACGCTGCACGATGTCTTCACCGGCAAGGTGCAGCTCGAGGACGCGATCCTGCACGCGCCCGGCGGCTTCTCGGTGCTGCTCGCCGGCTCGGGGCTGGTCGAGTATTCGCGCCTCACGCCCGAGGTGCGCGAGCAGTTGCTGCGCATCATCGAGACGCTCGCACCCCGCTTCGACCACATCCTGCTCGACACCGGCGCCGGCATCTCCGACGTGGTGCTCTACGCCGTCTCGCTCGCCGACGACGTGATCGTGCTCGCCACGCCAGAGCCGACCTCGATGACCGATGCCTACGCCACCATCAAGCTGCTGGCCACGCAGCAGCGCCGGCACGCCATCCAGCTGGTGGTGAACCAGGTCGGGCGCATCGGCGAAGGGCGCACGATCCGCGGCCAGCTGCAGCTCGTCGTCGACAAGTTCGTCGTGCCGATGCTGCCCGAGGGCTCGCCCGCACCGGCACTCGAGTTGATCGGCGAAGTGCCGCTCGACCCTGGCGTGCGCGAGGCGGTGCAGCAGCGCCGCCTGTTGATCGAGCTGCTGCCCGGCAGCGCACCGGCGCAGGCGATCCACGCGATCGCCGCGAAGATCGCGCCGTGAGCGGCGACGAGCCGAACGCCGAAGAAAGAAGCGCCTTCGATCGCGTCGGCGGCGAGCCCGGCACGCGCGCGCTGGTCGACCGCTTCTACGATCTGATGGACTTGGACCCGGCGTTCGCCGAGCTGCGCGCGCTGCACCCGACCACGCTCGACGGTTCGCGCGACAAGCTCTACTGGTTTCTGTGCGGCTGGCTCGGCGGTCCGCAGCACTACACCGACCGCTTTGGCCACCCGATGCTGCGTGCGCGGCACCTGCCGTTCTCGATCGGCATCCGCGAGCGCGATCAATGGATGGCGTGCATGCGTCAGGCGATGGTCGAGGTCGGTCTCGAGACGACGCTGGCAGCGCGTCTGGCCGAGTCGTTCTTCGGCACCGCCGACTGGATGCGCAACCGCGCCGTCTAGCCCGGGTGCTGGCTCGGCGCCAGCAGCACCAGCAACGCGCCATTGCCGCCATCGCTCGCCCGCGCTTGCGCGAAGGCAATCACTTCCTTCTTTTGCACCAGCCAGGTCTGGACCTTGCGCTTGAGCACCGGCTCGCGCCCGGGTGAGCCGTTGCCCTTGCCGTGGATCACGCGCACGCAGCGCAGGCCGGCGCGCTTGGCGTCATGCACGAAGCGGTTCAGCCGCTCGCGCGCTTCTTCGCGGCGCAGGCCGTGCAGATCGAGCTGGGCCTGGATCGCCCAGACGCCGCGGCGCAGCTTGCGCACGACCTCGGGGCCGATGCCTTCGCGCCGGTACGAGAGCGCATCGTCGGTAGCGAGCAGCGATTCGACATCGAACTCATCCGAGATCGCCTCCAGCATCACCGCTGCCTCGTCGCGCTCGCGCTGACGCGCCGCGACCGGTGGGCGCGGCTTGCGCGCTGGCGCCGCGACCTGGCGCATCGCGACGACCGGGCCGACCGTGAGCGCGAACAGCTGCTGCTCGAGCCGTTCACGCGCGATGCGCTCGCGCTCGACCGCGGCGGCCTGCTCGGCCTGGCGTTGCGCATCGAGCAAGGCTTTGCGGATCGCGGCGAGCTCGCCGAGGTGACGCGCCTTGAGCGTCACAGCAAGCCCCGTTCGGCGAACGAGACGACCTCGTTGCGGCCGACGATCAGGTGGTCGAGGACGCGCACGTCGATCAGCGCGAGCGCGCTTTTCAGCGTCTGCGTCAGGTACTCGTCCGCACGCGACGGCTCGGCGGCGCCCGACGGATGGTTGTGCGCCAGCACGACCGCGCCGGCGTGCAGGTCGAGCGCGCGCTTGACGACCTCGCGCGGGTAGACCGAGGTCTGCGTCAGCGTGCCGCGGAACATCTCCTCGAGCTTCAGCAAGCGTTGCTGCGAGTCCAGGAACATCACCGCGAACACCTCGAAGCCGCGGCCGCCGAGTTGCAGTTGCAGGTAGTTCTTCACTTGCTCGGGTCGATCGAACACCGGTTGCTGCGCCATCTCCTGCGTCAGCGCGCGGCGCGCGAGCTCGATCACGGCGGCGATCTCGGCGCGCTTGGCCGGGCCCAGGCCCTTGATGACCCTCAGATCGTCGACGCCCGCGCGCAGCAGGCCGGGGATGCCGCCGAAACGGTCCAGCATCTGCTGCGCGAGCTGCAGCACCGAGACGCCGGGCAGGCCGGTGCGCAGCAGCAGCGCGATCAGCTCGGCGTCGGCAAGCGCGGCGGGGCCGCTCTTCAGCAGCTTCTCGCGCGGGCGGGCGTCGGCGGGGATGTCCTTGAGCACCATCGGTGTGTGGCAAAGGGGTTTAGGCCATGCCTCGTAAAATCGCCCCAGTCTATCGGCAGCTCGCGCCTGTCTCTTCTTGCCGCACCGGGATTTCCTTTGAACCACGTCCAACCGGGGTCGTTCCTGACCTTGCACTACCGCCTGTCCGGCCCTGATGGCGCCGACCTGATCAACACCTTCAACGACAAGCCGGCGACGCTGTCACTCGGCACCGGCGAGCTCGCGCCCGCGGTCGAGGCCCGCCTGCTCGGCTTGGCGGAGGGCACGCGCCAGTCGTTCGAGCTCGCGCCGGGCGAGGCCTTCGGCGAGCGCAACCCCGAGCTGCTGCAACGCGTGAAGCGCACGCTGCTCGATGAGCTCGGCGACCCGGACGAGTGCTACAACGTCGGCGACGTGGTGCAGTTCCCGACGCCGGACGGGCAGGGCGCGTACGCCGGCGTGGTGCGCGAGGTCGATGGCGATGTGCTGGTGTTCGACTTCAACCACCCGCTCGCCGGGCGGCCGGTGACTTTCGAAGTGCAGCTGATCGGGGTGTTGTGATGATGAACGCAGAACTGCAAGAAATCGTGCTCGCCGAACCGCGTGGCTTTTGCGCCGGCGTGGACCGCGCGATCGAGATCGTCGAGCGCGCGCTCACCAAGTTCGGCGCGCCGATCTATGTGCGCCATGAGATCGTGCACAACACCTACGTCGTGAACGACCTGAAGGCCAAGGGCGCGATCTTCATCGAGGACCTGGCCGAGGTGCCGCCCGGCGCGACGCTGGTGTTCAGCGCGCACGGCGTGTCGCAGGCGGTGCGCCAGGAGGCCGCGGCGCGCGGCTTCAGCGTCTTCGATGCGACCTGCCCGCTGGTCACCAAGGTGCACGTGGAAGTCGCCAAGCTGCACAAGGAAGGCTACGACTTCATCATGATCGGCCACAAGGGCCACCCCGAGGTCGAGGGCACGATGGGCCAGCTGACCGAAGGCATCTACCTCGTCGAAGACGTGGCCGATGTGGAACTGGTTCAGGTCGCGCAGAGCGAAAAGCTCGCAGTCGTGACGCAGACGACGCTGTCGGTCGACGACGCGGCCGAGATCCTGCGTGCGGTGAAGCGGCGCTTTCCGGAGGTGCGCGAGCCCAAGCAGCAAGACATCTGCTACGCGACGCAGAACCGGCAGGACGCCGTCAAGGTGCTCGCGCCGACGGTCGACGTGGTGATCGTCGTCGGCAGCCCGACCAGTTCCAACAGCAACCGGCTGCGCGAACTCGCGCAGCGCCTGGGCACCGCCGCCTACATGGTCGACACGCCCGACGATCTGTTGCCGGCGTGGTTCGAAGGCAAGCGCAGCGTCGGCCTCACGGCCGGTGCGTCGGCACCGGACATCCTGGTGCAGCAGGTGATCGAGCGGCTGCGTGCGCTCGGTGCGCTGTCGGTGCGCAAGCTTGCCGGTGTCGAAGAGACGACGCACTTCCCGCTGCCGAAGGGGCTGGGCGACAAGGCCATGGGGCGCGCGCCCGAGGCTTGAGCCAGCAAGCCAGCGCGTCGGTCAGGTCAGCGCCGCGCGCGCGGATGGAAGGTCACGACCTGCTGTGGCTGCTTCGGTGCGGCGGCCTTGGCGGGCGCGTGATCGCAGCCATCGCAACCGCAGCCTGACGAAACGGTGGCCGTATTGCGCATCTTCTGCGCGAACGCATTCGGCAGCGGCAGCTTCAGCAGCGACAGCGCGATGGCGCGCCGCGCCGCGGCGGGCATCAGCGTCCAGGCCGCGTAGACAAAACATCCCGCGACCAGCATTGCGACGATCAGTGTTTGCATGGCTCGACAAGCTCCGGTTCAACCCGTGAGGGCCAAAGTGACGCGGTAGGTGACGAACGCCGCGGCATACGCGAGCGCGAACAGATAGGCGGCCATCAGCAGCGGGTAGCGCCACGAGTTGGTCTCGCGCTTCACGACCGCGAGCGTCGAGATGCACTGCGGCGCGAACACGTACCACGCGAGCAGCGAATACGCGGTCGCGAGCGACCAGCCTTTGGCGATGATGGGCGACAGCGCGTCGGCCACTTCGCCGCCCGCGGCCGACATCGAATACACCGTGCCCAGCGCACCGACCGCGACCTCGCGCGCCGCCAGCCCCGGCACCAGCGCAATCGAGATCTGCCAGTTGAAGCCGATCGGCGCGAACACGTGCTGCAACGCCTGGCCGAGCCAGCCGGCGATGCTGTGCTGGATCGCCGGACCGGTCGCGCCAGCTGGCGGGGCGGGGTAGCTCGACAGGAACCACAGCACCACCATCAGCGCGAAGATGATGCCGCCGACGCGTGCCATGAAGATGTGCGCGCGCTCCCACAGGCCGAGCGCGAGGTTGCGCGCACCCGGCATGCGGTACGGCGGCAGCTCCAACATCAGCGGCTGGTAGCGGCTCTTGTTCCAGACGCGCTTGAAGACCCACGCCACCGCCATCGCCGACACCACGCCGGCCACATACAGCACAAACAAGGTCAGGCCGCGCAGGTTGAAGCCGGCGATGCTGCGCTCGGGTACGAACGCGCCGATCAGCAGCGCATACACCGGCAGCCGCGCCGAGCAAGTCATCAGCGGCGCGATCATGATGGTCGCGAGGCGGTCTTTCCAGTTGGCGATCGTGCGCGTGGCCATGATGCCGGGGATCGCACACGCGAAGCTCGACAGCAGCGGGATGAACGCGCGGCCCGAGAGGCCGACCTTGCCCATCAGGTTGTCGAGCAGGAACGCGGCGCGCGGCAGATAACCTGAGTCTTCGAGGATCAGGATGAAGAAGAACAGGATCAGGATCTGCGGCAGGAACACGATCACGCTGCCCAGGCCGGCGATCACGCCGTCGACCAGCAGGCTGCGCAGCGGGCCTTCGCTCATGTGCGCGGTGGTCCAGTCGCCCAGGCCGGCCATTGCCGCCTTGATCGCGTCCATCGGCACATTCGCCCACGAGAACACGGCCTGGAAGACCAGGAACAGCACAACCGCGAGGATCGCCAGGCCCCACACCGGGTGCATCACGACGGCGTCGAGCCGGTGGTGAAAGCGCTTCGCGTTCGCGGTGCCGGGGGCCATGGTCGGTTCGACGAGCGCGAGGATGCGGCGCACTTCCTGCTGCAACTCGGCGGACGTGCTGTGCGCGCCCAGCGGCGACGGCGTCAGCGGGGCACGCGCCGCGATGGATTCGCGCTCCATCAGCGCGAGCAGCTGCGCGTGGCCATCGTGCTTGACCGCGACCGTCTCGACGACCGGGCAGCCGAGCTCGGCGCTCAGGCGCTTCACGTCGATCAGCAGGCCTTGTGCGCGCGCGACGTCGGCCATGTTCAGCGCGACCATCACCGGCAAGCCGCGGCGCCTGAGCTCGAGTACCAGGCGCAGGTTCATGCGCAGGTTGGTCGCGTCGACGACGGCGACGACGGCGTCGGGCGCGTCTTCGCCGGCACGGCGGCCCTCGATCACATCGAGCGTGACCTGCTCGTCGGGCGTGGCCGGCGTCAGGCTGTAGGCGCCGGGCAGGTCGATCACCGAGACGCTCTGGCCGTTGCGCAGCCGGGTGGTGCCGATCTTGCGCTCGACCGTCACGCCGGCGTAGTTGGCGACCTTCTGGCGCGCGCCGGTGAGCAGGTTGAACAGCGCCGTCTTGCCGCAGTTCGGGTTGCCAACCAGCGCCACGCTCCAAGTCGCTTGTGCGGTCATGTGGCCACCACCTCGATGCACTGCGCCTCGATCAGGCGCAGGCCGAACATCGTGTCGCCGATCAGCACCGCGAGCGGCTCGCGGCCGCCAGGCCCGCGGCGCAGCAGCTGCACAGGCTCGCCGGGGATGAAGCCGAGCTCGCCGAGCCGGCGCAGCGTGCCCTCGTCGGTGTCGGTCGACGCGGCGACGACGCGCGCGACTGTCGCGTGCGCGCCGTTGGGGAGTTCGTTCAGCAGCATGGTCGTGTGAATGGGAGACGTGCGGCGCGACCACTGTGCGTGAACGCGCATGCAAATGAGATTGTCTCTCATTTAGTACTGCATGTCGGGCCCGCTGCTTTGACCCCTGTCAAAGGAAAGTCAAACGCCGCGCCGATGACCCGCGATCAGCAGGCCCATCGCCACGCCGATGGCGGTGTGGACCCAGCCCAGCGCAGGCCGCACGGCGTCGGGCGCGAAATAGAACAACAGGTAGCCGCTCGCTGCCAAAGCCCCGCCAGCCACGCATAGCAGCACACCCGAGTTGCGCTGCCCAGCCCAGCGCCGCCGATGGCTCAGGCGCCAGCCCTGCGGAATATGGGCCGCGGCCAGCACGCCCATCACGAACAGGCCGGCGAACGCGGCCAAGCCGTGCAGCCGCAGGCTCCAGGCCTCGAGCGGATGCGGCAGTTCACCGGCACCCGCGCCAATGCTGTAGTGCACGGCGAGCCAGACGGCGCCGGTCAACAACAGCGCCGCGCCGGTGCCGTACAGCGCGAGGCGCTGCCAGCGGACGAGGCGATGGGCGGGGTGGTGGGGCGCGCGAATCATGTGTCGATCGTGTGCGGATCTAGTGCAGCCAGGCGGCCGCGCCATAGCGGGCGAGCAGCGGGTGCGAAGTATCGCCGCTGAGCGCCACCACCTTGGTCAGCGCATCGGCCCACAGGCACAGCGGGGCGGCAACGCTGGCGTGGGCGCGCGGCGGCGAGGACGTGCGTGTCGTCAGCTGCGATCGGCTCTCGGGCCCGAAGTGGCTGGTCGCGAAGGCGCCGTTGCGCAGGGTGGCGAACGCGCGTGCGCCGCCGGTCGATTCGTCGCGCAGCTGCACCGGCGTGTCGACGTTGCCGAACGTGCGCAGGTCGCCGCCCGCGTTGACCCAACCGGCGGCCACGCCGTGGGCCATCAGCGTCTGCACGGCCAGGTCCACTGCGTGACCCTTGCCGATGCCGCCGAGATCGAGGCACGCGTCGTCGCTGAGTTTGTCCAACTCGGCGCCGCGCAGCGCCCAGCCGTCGGGCGCGGAGCCGAGGCTGATGTCGAAGGCGGCCGCGGTCGCGGCGCGCAGTTCGTGTGCTGCGGCGAGCACTTGCCGCGTGATTGGCCGCACGGTCAGGCGCTCGCCGCGGCGCAAGGCGTTGAAGCGTGCGATGTCGCTGTTCGCGTCGAAGCGGGACAGGCACGCCTGCGCCTCGGCGACGACCGCGAACGCGGCGTCGACCGCGGCCTGCGTATCGAGGCCGGGTGCGAACACGCCGACCTCGACCAAGGTGCCGAGCAGTGGTCGCGCACGACGCAGCACTGCGGCTCGCGGGTTCACGTCAGCGCGCCTCCGCGCCGCGCCAGTGCGACCACCGCGACGATGCGCCGCACGCCATCGGTCACGTGCGTGCAGCTGAGCGTGGCGCCGCTGATGTTGGAGATGTCGTCGCCGATGCGCAGTGCCGAGCTCGCGCCCTTGCCGACGAATTGCTTGCGCCATGCCGGCAGGCGGATCTCGGCACCATGGCTTTCGCGGTACGACAGGATCTCGACCTGCTTCACCGTGCCGTCCAGAGCGATGCCCACGGCGTAGCTGATCAGCTCGACCTTGCCGACGACGTCGTCGGTGACGACGAAGCCAAGCGCCGCGCCAGCGCGTTTCGCCACCCGTACCGTCCAGTTCGCCGAGCGCGCTCGCACGCCCTGGGTGTCGAGCTGCTGCATCTGTGCGGCGTCGAGCGTGAGGCTGCGCGTCTCGAACGTGTCGGCGTCGGGGAACATCAGCTTCGCGGCCTGATCGGCGCTCAGGTAGTCGACCGCGAACGCGCTCGTCGGTGCCACTGCCGCCGCGATCGCCGAGGCCGCGAGTTTGAGGTGCATCAGAAGCTCCAGCCGAGGCCGAGGTTGAAGCGGTTCAGGTCCGCGTTCTCGCGGAAGCGCTGGTAGTCGGCCTTCAGCACGATGCCCTGCGAGACTTGAAAGTTCGCTCCGACCGTGACGACGCGCTCGGCGCGCGCCGCGTCGGGTGTCAGGCCGGCACCAAGGTCGGCGTAGGACTTGGCGGTGTTGAACTGCTCCCAGCGCACGAACGGCGACAGCGCATAGTCTTCATGCGACCAGACCTTGTATGCGCCCTGCACGTAGAAGCCGTCGAAGGTCTTCGGGATCAGCGTCGGGTTGCCGACCAGCGCGGCGTTGAGCTCCGCGGTGTTGGAGATGCTGCCGCGCGTATAGACGGTCGCGAAGTCCCAGCGGCCCGGCGTCCAGCGTGCGTGCACGTCCCACAGCGTGATGCGTGCCTTCGCGACCGCCTGCGCCTGCGTGGCGTTGCCGGTGAACAGCGAGCCGCCGACCAGCAGCCCAGGCACGCCGCGCCAGTTCACGGCCCCGAACACCGCGAGATCGTGGCTCTTGGCCAGCGCCATTTCTTGGTGGATCGAACCGAGCGGCGACTCCTTGCCTTCGGTCGAGGTCGCGTCCCACTTGGTCAGGTCGAAGCTCGTCGTGATGCCGCCCTGCACGGTCAGGCCGTTGTCGAAGTTGCCGATCAGCTGCGCGCCGCCTTCGCGCCAGGTGCTGGGGATGATCGCGGTCTCGACGAAGTTGCGCTCGACGCCGTAGAACGCGGTCGGCTCGTGGTTCTCGTTCAGCAGGCCCACCGGCATCAGGAACAAGCCGGCGCGCATCGCCAGATTGGGCGTGAGCTGGCGCTCGACATAAGCCTGCTCGACTTCGACTTCGCCGGGGTCGTCGGCCGACGACACGCCGTGTTCGACCTCGAGCTCGGTCACGACCTTGGTCTTGTCGTCGAAGCGGTGCTGGTAGCCGAGCACGAAGCGCCGCATGTCGGCCTGCGCGTTCTGGTTCGCGTGTGTCGGGCGGTTGTAGTTGATCTCGCCGTAGCTGGTGAGCACGGTGGCCGGCTCCGCGGGCGGTGCCGCTGGCGCTGCGGGTGCCGCGCTTGCGGCGGCGGGCGCCGGCGCCGCGGCGGCCGCCGTCGCGACCGGTGCGGGTGCCGGCGCGGCCGAGGCGCGTTGCTGCTGGATTTGCGCGAGCTGCGCCTTCACCGCGGCGAGTTCGGTGGCGAGCTGATCGAGGCGGCGCGCGAGTTCGGTTTCGGTGGCGGTCTGCGCGTGTGCGGCACCGGCCGCGAGCGCGATGCTCGCGGCGATGACGGTGCGTGCGGGCAAGGCGTTCAGACGATGCTTGGGCATGGAGGCTCCGGGATGGGTGTCGTGGGTGTTCGGGTGTGGGCGCGGCAGGCTCAGGGGGTGTACCCGTCGCTGAGCGTCTGGAGAAAGGCGATCACGTCGTCCACTTCGGCGTCGCTCAGTGCCGGCACGCCGCCGAGCAGGCGGTTGTAGGGCACCTCGACGGTGTTGACGTTGGCGTGGTAGGCCGTCGGCAGGTCGCCGAACTTCTTCACCGTGCCGTCGGCGTTCAGCGGATACCACTTCTCGGGGTTGGTGTCGCGCTGCACATAGAACGTGACGACGTCCTTCAGCGTGTTGAAGCGGCCGTTGTGGAAGAACACATGGCGCTGCGCGACGTTGCGCAGCGAGGGCACCTTGAACGCGCCGCACAGATCGGTGCGTGCGTCCATGTCGCCACGGGCGCACAGGCCGAGGTCGTAGTACGCGGGGTCGTCGTTGCGCGCGATCAGCGGGTTGCGCGGCACGCCGAGGTTGTCGAAGCTGAAGTCGGTGAACAGCGGGAAGCTGCCGTCTGCTGCCTTGCCCGACGGGTGGCAGGCCTGGCAGTTGCCCTTGGTCGGGTTGTTGAAGAGCGCAAGGCCGCGCATCTCCTGATCCGACAGCGTCACGTTGCCGCGCAGGAACTCGTCGTACTTGCTCGAGAACGGGCGGAAGTCGGTGTCTTCGCGCTGGTACTGCTGCAGTGCGAGCGTGAGGCGATCGAAGGCGTCATCGGGCCGGGTGAAGATGTCGGCGCCGAAGATCTGCTTGAACTCGTCGGCGTAGGTGGCGCGCGAGAGCTTGTCGATCACGTCGGCTTTGCTCGCGTTGGCCATCTCGAAGTCGGTCAGGAAGGGTTGGCCGGCCTGGTCTTGCAGCGAGGTGGCTCGGCCGTCCCAGAAGAAGCCGCCGGTGGGTGTGCCATCGGACGCGAAATTGAACGCGGTGTTGAACGACAGGTAGTTGATCGACGGCGTGCTGCGCCGGCCCTGGAGATCCAGCAATGCCCCACCGAACTGCGCCGGCAGTGCATTTGTCGGGGAATGGGTGTTGTCCGGGCTGTGGCAGGTCGCGCACGACTGGCGGCCCGAGGCCGACAGTGATACGTCGCTGAAGATCTTCTCGCCCAGCGCGGCCTGGGCCGAGAGCGGGGTTTCAACCGGGACGCTGGCGGTCGATGCCGAGTCGCCACCTCCACCGCCGCATCCGGCCAGCAAGACCACGCCGAACACGCCCACGAACCACGTCAACGACTTGCGAATCAGCACCCGATTGCCCCTGTTGAACATACGACACAAGGGCTTTTGACCCAGATTGCTAATGCGAACGATTTGCAATAATAATACACGGTGTGTGAGGATCGAAGGCAAGAGGACGAGCATGATTGTTTGCGTGTGCCGCAAGGTGTCAGACAGCCAGATCCGCCAGGCGGCGGTTGATGGCGCGCACAGCCTCGAGTGCCTGCAAATGGATCTGGGCGTGGCCACCCAGTGCGGGCGCTGCGCAGACTGCGCGTCGCGTGTGCTGTGCGACGCGCGCGCGGCGGGGAGCCATCAGCAGCACGTGATCTCGATGGTCCGGCCCGTGCAAGCGCAGATGGCCTGAACTGGACAGCTTCGCCGCTGCCTACAATCCGCGCTCCACGCACTCTGACCGGCGCCGCTGCGGCGCGCCGATTGCCATGCTCGACATCACCCTGCTGCGCAAGGATCTGGCGCACGTCATCACCCGGCTCGAGCGGCGCAAGTCGCCGCAGCCGTTTCTCGACGTCGATCGATTCGCGGCGCTCGAGTCCGAACGCAAGACGATCCAGACCCGCACCGAAGAACTGCAGGCGCGGCGCAATAGCCTGTCGAAACAGATCGGCCACCTCAAGGCCAAGGGCGAAGACACCTCGTCGGTGATGGCCGACGTGGGCGGCATCGGCGACACGCTGAAGGCCTCGGCGGAGCGGCTGGACGTGATCCAGGCCGAGCTGTCGGCGATGCTGATGGCCGTGCCGAATCTGCCGCAGGACGATGTACCGGTCGGCGCCGACGAGGCCGCGAACGTCGAGGTGCGGCGCTGGGGCACGCCGCGCAGCTTCGACTTCGCCACCAAAGACCATGTCGACCTCGGCGCACCGCTGGGCCTGGACTTCGACACCGGCGCGAAACTGTCGGGTGCGCGCTTCAGCTTTCTGCGTGGCCCGATCGCCCGGCTGCACCGCGCACTCGCGCAATTCATGATCGACGTGCAGACGCTGCAGCACGGCTATACCGAGTGCTACACGCCGTACATCGTCAACCGCGAGATCCTCGAAGGCACTGGCCAGCTGCCGAAGTTCAAGGAAGACATGTTCTGGGTCAACCGCGGCGGTGACGAGGCGGCGCCGGAGCAGTACCTGATCTCGACCTCGGAGATCTCGTTGACCAACACCGTGCGCGAGTCGGTGCTGGCCGCGGCCGAATTGCCGATCAAGCTGACTGCCCACAGCCCGTGCTTTCGCTCCGAGGCCGGCAGCGCCGGGCGCGACACGCGCGGCATGATCCGCCAGCATCAGTTCGACAAGGTCGAGATGGTGCAGATCACGCAGCCCGATCAGAGCAACGCGGCGCTCGAGGAGATGGTCGGCCATGCCGAGGCCGTGCTACAGCAGCTCGGCCTGCCGTACCGCGTCGTGCTGCTGTGCAGCGGCGACATGGGCTTCGGCTCGGCGAAGACCTACGACCTCGAGGTCTGGGTGCCGGCACAGAACACGTACCGCGAAATCAGCAGCTGCTCGAACATGGAAGCATTCCAGGCGCGCCGCATGCAGGCGCGCGTCAAGAACGCGCAGGGCAAGAACGAGCTGGTGCACACGCTGAACGGTTCGGGCCTGGCCGTCGGCCGCACGCTTGTCGCGGTACTGGAGAACGGCCAGAACGCCGATGGTTCGATCACGGTGCCGGACGTGCTGCGACCCTACATGGGCGGCATCGCGATGCTGAAGGCCTGATCGCGTGGGTTAGAATTCAAGGCTCGGTTCAGACCCGCCGACACACCAGGAGAGGTGGCAGAGTGGTCGAATGTACCTGACTCGAAATCAGGCGTACCGCAAGGTACCGTGGGTTCGAATCCCACCCTCTCCGCCAATATGACGAATGAGAAGGCCCCGGAAGGGGCCTTTTTTCATGGGTAAGCCGTCCATGGGTGCCCGCGCGGGTCGTGTCCCTTTCGGTTGGCGGTGCGGTATGGCTATGAGCCCGACCATAGCGCCGTTTCCACGTTGACCCATTCAACTCAGCGGTAGGAGAATCCTTCTTCGTGCACCGGGCGGTGCACTCGCCGGCCGAGTCGCGGGCTACCTGCGCCGATCGTGTCATCTAGCCCGCGGGGGACGATGTGATGGACGAAGCCAAACTGAACGAGTTCATGGGCAAGCTGGTCGTCGACATGGGCGGCGCGGCGATCATGGCCAATGTGATTCTTGGCGAGGAGCTAGGCTTGTACCGGGCGATGGCCGACGGAAACAAGGTCACGCCGGAGCAACTGGCCGAGCGCACCGGCTGCAACGCGCGGCTCGTGCGCGAGTGGCTCAGCGGCCAGGCGGCGAGCGGCTATGTCGAACACGACCAGGGTCGGTTCAGGCTGCCCGAAGAGCAAGCCATGGCGCTGGCGCAAGAGGATTCGCCGGTCTACGTGGCTGGGGGAGCGGTCGTGCTTGCCAGCATGTACTTCGACAAGGACAAGGTGGTCAGCGCGATGCGTGGCAACGGCGCGCTGTCGTGGGCCGATCACCATCCATGCCTCTTCTCAGGCACCGAGCGGTTCTTTCGGCCCGGCTATCGCGCGCACCTGGTCAGCGAATGGCTGCCGGCGCTCGACGGCGTGGTGTCGCGGCTCGAACAGGGCGCCAAGGTTGCCGACATCGGCTGCGGCCATGGTGCGTCGACCTTGATCATGGCGAAGGCCTATCCAAAGTCGACCTTCCACGGATTCGACTTTCACGACCGTTCGATCGAACAGGCGCGCCAGCGCGCGGCAGATGCCGCGGTTGGCGACCGAGTGGAGTTCACGCAGGCGACTGCGCGCGACTTCCCCGGCAACGATTTCGATCTGGTCTGCTTCTTCGACTGCCTGCACGACATGGGCGACCCCGTGGGGGCAGCCAGGCGCGCGCACGAGGCGCTGAAGCCGGGAGGCACGGTGCTGCTGGTCGAGCCCTTTGCCAATGACGAGCTCGACGAGAACCTGAATCCCGTGGGCCGGCTGTTCTACGCGGCGTCGACTTGCATCTGCACGCCGAACTCGCTGTCCCAGGAGGTCAAGCTGGGGCT
>Ga0307515_10007482_pt1 | contig 21576 bp, 14 predicted proteins | sample 17_EM_MG_FD_194513 | JGI IMG/M metagenome (GOLD analysis project Ga0307515, IMG submission 194513) | Populus trichocarpa ectomycorrhiza microbial communities from riparian zone in the Pacific Northwest, United States - 17_EM | ecosystem: Host-associated > Plants > Roots > Unclassified | place...
AACATAGAAAGAGTATCCCTGCATGCCGTAGGTATGCGTTGTGCTGATCTGATTATTAGCACAACCCGTTCCTCCGGAACGGTAATAAAAAACGCAACCGGTATCTACCCACAATGCCCCCCGCTGGGGTGCCGCTTGCCGGAAATTTGCGCCGCCGTTGTTGGTGTTTGCATCAACAACTCAAAGCTTGTATGCCGCCCCCTTCCCGCCGTTGTTGGTGTTTTCACCAACAACTCAAAGCAAAAGCACGCCGCAAAAAAACAGAATTTCCCGCCGTTGTAGGTCTTTGCATCAACAACTTAAAGCTAGCATGCCGCTCCCTTCCCGTTGTTGTGGGTGTTTGCATCAACAACTCAAAGCAAGAGCACGCAGCAAAAATGCAACCGGTATCTACCCACAACGTTCCCCGCTGGGTGCCGCTTGCCGGAATTCAGCGATTGATGGTATACCGCGTATCGCATATTCAACATCTGATTCACCAACAACCCGAAGCAAAACTGAAATACCGGAATAAAGAATTCAAGTTTTGCTTCCTGCGGATGTGAACACCCTGCGATTGAAACTTGAATTCTTTTGTCGCGTACTGAACCATCGTTTAGGCCATACACGATTATCATTTTAAATCATAACCATCATGAAAATCCGCGTTCCATCAGACCGGCCAAAGCTTTTTCCACCGTAGTGGGTGTTTTCACCAACAACTCAAAGCAAGAGGCTTGCGTGTATTGTTCCGGAATTGTGGGCACAACAGCAACTGCGGCACATATCGCTATTAACTTCTAGCGCTGATCAAAATCGATGCTTACTTTTTCGCTGCGCGGATGCGATTGACAGGTTAGAATATATCCATTGGCAATTTCTTCGGGCTCCAGTGCGTAGTTATTGTCCATCTCCACTTCACCGCTTACCAGTTTTGCACGGCAGGTAGCGCATACCCCGCCCTTGCACGCAAAGGGTAAATCGGCGCCCTGCGCCAAAGCGGCATCCAGTATAGCATCGCCATGAAAGGACAAACCAAATTCAAAGGCAATTCCATCCAGCTTAATGGTTACGGTACTTTGTTTCGAAGACAGGATATTTTCTGCAATGGGTTTACCGGCAAGGTGGGCAGGTATTTTTTTGCCCGGCACGGTAAACAATTCAAAATGGATCTTTTTTTTATCCACCCCATTGTTCTCCAGGTAATCTTTTATATCGAAAATCATGGCCTCCGGTCCGCATAAAAAAAACTCGTCGCAATGCTCAAGCCTGATAATATGCCGGAAAATGGAAGCGCATTTGGCTGCATCAATTCTTCCCTGGTTTAGCGGTGTATCTGTTTTTTCTTTGCTCAGTATATGATGTATGCCCAGACGGTTGATGAATTTATTTTTTAATGCTTCCAGTGTTTCTTTAAATATTATAGAAGACCGGTTTTTATTGCCATAGAACAGCGTAAAACTGCTTTCAGGTTCTGCATCCAGCGTAGTTTTTATGATCGATATAATGGGTGTGATGCCGCTTCCCGCAGCAAATGCGATATAATTCTTTTTATTGGAAACATGCAGGGGCGTAAAAAATTTACCGGTAGGAGGCAATACTTCAATATGGCTGCCTGGTTGTAAATGCGTAGCTGCCCAGGAAGAAAATCTTCCGCCGCTGACCTTTTTTACGGCAATTCTTAATTCATCTTCCGACGGGCTGCTGCAGACAGAATAGGATCTCCGCAGTTCTTCGCCTTCAATAATTGTTTTAATGGTGATGTTTTGTCCCTGCGTAAAAGCAAATTCATCTTTTAAATGCGGTGGAATTACAAATGAAACAGAAATACAGGCAGCCGTTTCCCTGCGAACGTCTTTTACTTGCAGCTGGTGAAAATGTGTTGCCACAGTTATTTATTTTGCAGACCACCGATAAGAATGGCAATCATGTTTTCTTCCAGCACTTCACCACTGATTTTCTGTTTGCTCCGGTGCCAGCTCTCTATGCCGCTAACTGCATGCAGCATAATCAATACCGCCGTGGGCGCATCAATCTTTTTTATTTCATTTTTCCGGATACCATCTTCAATGATAGAAGCAATGCGCTGCCGGTACACCCTGCGCTGGGTTTGTATATTAGAAAGATATGGGTCGGTAAGGTGTTTCCATTCACGGTCGCTCACATATACTTCTTCATAATGATGCACCATTTGCTGTATATGAAAGCGCAGAACGGCTTCAATCTTTTTAATGGAGGGTATATCTTCTGCATCCACTTTATCAATATGGCTCATGAATTTATTGGCTACCTTAAAACAGAGCTCCTGTAAAATTTCTGCTTTGGAGCTGATATGGTTGTACAAACTGGCTGCTTCCACACCTACCTGTTCGGCCAGGTCGCGCATGGAAGTGGCACTGAAGCCGCGCTCCCGAAAAAGACGGGCCGCCGTTTCAATAATGGTTTCCTTGCGGGTACTGTTTTTCCGCTGTCTTATTTTAGCCATAATAAAAACTTAGGGTGCAAAATTAACACTAACTGGTAACAAATGTTAGTTATGCTATTCAATAAACGCTGTTTTCTTTGCAGCCGCCTGATTTTCATGGTTTACCATAGGCACAACAGGTATTTGGTTGCTTCCGGCGATGGTTAGACAACCGCAACCTGGCTTTTTCTTTATACTACAGAACAACGGCAGCCAAAAAACCGTAGGTTTGCGCCGGTTTTTAAGAAGCGTTTATCATAATAATTCATTTAATTAAATTAACAGCATGTCTTTAATAGCAGTAGGTACCATGGCTTTTGATGCCATAGAAACACCCTTTGGTAAAACAGATAAAATTGTGGGCGGCTCTGCCACTTATGTAGCATATGCGGCCAGCTATTTTATAAAACCGGTGCAACAGGTATCTATCGTTGGCTATGATTTTCCGAAAGAAGAAATGAATGAAATGAAACGCCGTGGCATCCAGCTGGAAGGTGTTGAAATTGTTCCCGATAAAAAATCTTTTTTCTGGAGTGGCAAATACCACCTGGATATGAACAGCCGCGATACCCTGGTGACCGATCTGAACGTACTGATGGATTTTAATCCATCTATTCCGGCCTCTTACCAGGGTGCGGAATTTGTAATGCTGGGAAATCTTGACCCTGTTATTCAGAAACAGGTGATTGAACAACTGAACCCCCGCCCGAAGCTGATTGTAATGGACACCATGAATTTCTGGATGGATATCAAGATGCCCGAACTGCAGTCCGTTTTAAAAATGGTGGATGTGCTGATGGTAAACGACAGCGAGGCGCGGCAGCTGAGCGGCGAGTTTTCTATTGTGAAAGCTGCTAAGAAGATAATGAATATGGGCCCCAAATACCTTATTATAAAAAAAGGAGAACACGGCGCCCTGTTGTTTTATAAAAATGAAGTATTCTTTGCTCCCGCCTTACCACTGGAAGAAGTTTTTGATCCCACCGGCGCCGGCGACACATTTGCAGGCGGCTTTATGGGCTACCTTGCTAAAACCAATGATATTTCATTCAATAATATGAAGACAGCCATTATTGTTGGTTCTGCCATGGCCTCTTTCTGCGTGGAAAAATTTGGTCCGGACAGGTTGAAAGAAATTACCAAAGAAGAAATAGACAACCGTATACAGGAGTTTGTAAGCCTGGTAAGCTTTGATATTGAACTGGGGTAACCGCTTATCTCAGTAACGGATTATTCATCAAATAAAGAAGCCTTCAGTATAAAGTTTTAGTATTTTCATGCCTGACCCAAAATCAGGCATATGAAAAAATTGTTTTTTACTGTCAGTACCGGCATCTTGTTTACAACGGCATTTTATTCCTGCCAGACTGCTCCCAAAGCTGCTGTTGAACCGGGTGTATCATTTATTGATACCTCTACCATGGACCCGGCCGTAAAACCGGGAGACAATTTTTTTGAGTATGTAAATGGCGGATGGGTTAAAAAGACCATCATACCGCCAACCGAAAGCAATGCCGGCGCTGCACTGGATATGTACAACCGTACCAAAGTACACCTGCATGCTATTTTGGATAGTGTTGCCAAAGGTGGTTTTGCCAATGGCAGCATCGAACAAAAAGTAGGTGATTTTTATGCGTCCGGTATGGATTCCGTAACCATTGACAAACTGGGATATGATCCCGTTAAACCAACGCTTCATCAAATTGATTCAATAAAAGATGCCGCTTCGGTAATGCAGTTTGTAGCAAAACAAACAACCGAAGGAAACAATATCGTTATCGCCGCAGGCATTGCCCCCGATGATAAAAACAGCGCCAGTAATATAGCGATATTTCAACAGGCGGGCCTCGGTTTGCCCGACCGGGATTATTATTTTAATACAGACCCGGCTACCCTTGGCGTAGTAAAAGCTTACCAGGCATATATTCAAAAAATATTTTCACTTACAGGCATTGACAGCGTAACAGCCGCAAAAAAAATGATGACTGTTTACAACCTGGAAAAACAAATGGCCTCCAGTCACCGTACCAATGTTGAACTGCGCGACCCGCAGAAAAACTACAATAAAATGGCAGTGGCCGATCTCAATAAAAAAATGCCTGTTTTTGGATGGCCTTCCCTGTTTTCTGTCATTGGATTTAAAGTTGATTCTGTAAACGTGCAGCAACCTGGTTATTATGCCAAACTGAATGAATTGCTGAAAACTGCCCCGGCAGACACCTGGAAATCTTATCTGCGTTTTCATGTGCTGGACGATGCCGCCAATAACCTGAGCAGTGATTTTGTAAATGCAAAATTTGCATACGGCAGCGCATTAAGCGGACGCAAGCGCATTAAACCCCGCTGGGAAAGAATGTACCAGTCTGTAGATGCCAACCTCGGCGATGCACTGGGAGAACTGTATGTAAAAAAATATTTTACCGCCGACGCAAAAGAAAGAATGCTGGAACTGGTGAACAACCTCCAGATTGCATTTGAAGCAAGGATAAAACAACTCGACTGGATGAGCGACAGTACTAAAAAAGTATCCATCGACAAACTGCACGCATTTATAAAGAAAATTGGTTATCCCGATAAATGGAGGGATTACAGCAAGGTGACGATCGACAAAAACAAATATTTTGACAACCTGGTATCCTGCGCAAAGAATGAATATGAATACCAGCTGTCGAAACTGGGAAAGCCGGTAGATAAAACCGAATGGGCCATGACCGCACCTACCATCAATGCCTATTACAATCCGTCGTTCAACGAAATTGTTTTTCCCGCAGGTATTTTGCAAACGCCGTATTTTAATCCACTCGCAGACGACGCTATTAATTATGGGGGAATAGGCATGGTTATCGGGCATGAAATGACGCATGGTTTTGATGACCAGGGTTCGCAGTACGACAAAGAAGGCAATCTTAAGACCTGGTGGAGTAAGGAAGACAGTGAAAAATTTAAGACAAAAACAAAAATGGTGGTCGACCAGTACAATAAATTCACCGTACTGGACAGTATACACGTAAATGGTGCATTAACAACCGGTGAAAATATAGCCGACATCGGCGGTATCAGCATCGCTTATGATGCATTTAAAATGACCAAACAAGGCCGGGATACTGTGCGTATTGACGGGTTAACGCCCGATCAGCGATTTTTTCTATCTTTTGCACAGGGATGGAGAAGTAAATTCAAAGATGAGCTGGTGCGCCAGTATATAAATATAGATCCACATTCTCCCGCTATCCATCGGGTAAATGGCCCGTTGATGGAAACCACACCGTTTTATTCGGCATTTGGTGTAAAAGAGGGCGACAAAATGTTTGTACCGGAAAAAGACAGGATACGGATCTGGTAAGAGAAGAAATGTCTGATGTAGGATGTCTGATGTCTGATGTCGCTTGCTAAGATTATCCCTGCAGTGTCTCTTTATCCACGCAGTGTCTCTCCCATCGGGATCTGCGCCATCAGCGTGCCGATGGAGGACACTGCGGATAAAGGCTTATGAATAGAAACCTCTGCCGGAGAGAATGTCTGATGTAGGATGTCTGATTTGCTGCGGGTGTTTCTCCCGATTATCCACGCAGTGTCTCTCCCATCGGGATCGGCGCCATCAACGTGCCGATGGAGTACACTGCGGATAAAGGAACTGCTCTCTTTTCTTCAGTCAGGTCTTATTGCCAACGCGCCTCGTCTAAATACTCAATACTAAAATCTGCATACTCTTTTGCCACGCAGTGTTCTCCGCAAGATGCTTATGAATAGAAACCCCTACCCGAGAGAATGTCTGATGTAGGATGTCTGATGTCGCTTGCTAAGATTATCCCTGCAATGTCACTTTCATTGGGATCTGCGATATCATTAAAATATTTGATGGCTGATGTCTGATTTATTGCGGGTGTTTCTCCCGATGATTTCATTTTATCTGACTGTCCCCGGAGTGTCTCTCCCATCGGGATCGGCGCCATCAGCGTGCCGATGGAGGACTCTGCGGATAAAGGAACCGCATTCTTTTCTACAATCAGGTCTCATGACCAATCCCGCCTCGTCTAAATACTCAATACTAAAATCTGCATACTCTTTTGCCACGCAGTGTCCTCCGCAAGATTCTTATGAATAGAAACCCCTACCGGAGAGAGACTGCTGAGAAATCGTGAAATCATCCCGAATAAAACAAATCAGACATCATCACATCAGACATCCTGCATCAGCCATGATCCCCCTACCTTTGCACAAACATCAGCACTATGGATGTTGAAATATTAGCCCGCATTCAATTTGCATTCACCATTGCTTTCCATTATATCTATCCTCCATTAAGTATCGGCCTTGGGCTGGTGCTGGTTATTATGGAAGGCATGTACCTGAAAACAGGTAATAAGCTGTACGAGCAAATGACCCGTTTCTGGATACGCATCTTTGCGCTCATTTTTGGCATTGGCGTAGCAACAGGCATCATCATGGAGTTTGAATTTGGAACCAACTGGGCCACCTATTCAAAATATGTGGGAGACATATTTGGAAGCGCGCTTGCTGCCGAAGGGATATTTGCATTTGCGCTCGAATCGGGTTTTCTGGGTATTTTATTATTTGGCTGGAACCGGGTCAGCTCCGGGGTGCATTTTTTTTCTACCATTATGGTTTTCCTGGGTTCAATGTTTTCTGCAGTGTGGATAGTGGTGGCCAATTCATGGCAGCAAACGCCGGCCGGTTTTCATATTGTAGGTGAAGGCATGAATGCGCGCGCGGAGATTACCGACTTCTGGGCAATGGTGTACAACCCTTCCAGCGTAGAAAGAATGTGGCATGTATGGATAGGCGCTTTTCTTGCAGGCGCTTTTTTAGTACTCAGCATCAATGCCTGGTATATCATAAAGAAAAAACACCTTGCCATTGCCAAACCCGCTTTCAAGATTGCGCTGGTGGTAGCTACTTTTTTTTCGTTGGCCCAGCTGGTAGTAGGTTCAAAAAGTGCTGAAGGAGTTGCAAGAAATCAACCCGCCAAACTGGCGGCAATGGAAGGACATTACGATACAGCTGCGCGTGCCGATATGTATATCATGGGCTGGGTAAACAAAGACAAACATGAAACATTTGGAATTAAAATACCGGGTGGCCTCAGTTTTCTGACCCAGGGCGATTTTAACGCACCGGTAAGAGGCCTGAATGGTTTTAAAAAGGATGAGCAACCACCACAGGTGAATGCCGTATTCCAGTTTTATCATATTATGATAGCAGTGGGTGTAAGCATGATTGCCTTAACCCTGCTTTCATGCTGGTATTGGAAAAGAGGAAGTTTATTCGATAAGAAATGGCTGATGTGGATTTTTGTCTGGTCGGTATTATTACCCCAGATTGCGAATGAATGCGGATGGTTTACGGCAGAAATGGGCAGGCAGCCATGGGTAGTATACGGTTTGCTGAAAACCAGCGATGCCTTGTCTAAAACAGTTACTGCAAAACAGGTGGCTTTTTCACTGGTTTTATTTGCACTGGTATACGCGTTGTTACTGGTGTTGTTTTTGTTCCTGCTAAACAGGAAAATACAGCATGGACCCGAAACAACCGCAGATGATGACGATGAACTGGATGCTCACACCAAGCGTAACAACCCAATCATCGGGCAGCCATTGCACTAACGGATATCATTAACCGACAGAAATGAAATATATACATGAACACATTCCTGGGAATAGATTATAATGTATGGTGGTTCCTGGTCTTCGGCGCCGTTATCAGCGGGTATGCCATTTTAGACGGTTTCGATTTGGGTGCAGGCGCCCTCCACCTGTTCCTGAAAAAAGAATTGAGCCGCCGTATTGCCATCAACGCCATTGGACCCATGTTTGATGGCAATGAAGTTTGGCTGGTCATTGGCGGCGGAGCATTGTTTGCCGGTTTCCCGGTGGCATATGCAGCTATTTTTTCTGCATTTTATGTTCCATTCATGGTGTTCCTGATGGGCATTATTTTTCGCGCCATATCCATAGAATTCAGAAGCAAAGAGCCGATGCTCTGGTGGCGTACGGCATGGGATATTTCATATTGTGTATCCAGCATTGTTATAGCACTCAGCCTGGGGCTCATGCTGGGCAATATTGCATTGGGCATGCCCCTTAATGCAGAACATGAATTCAGCGGCGACTGGTTATCTTTCTTTAACCCGTTTGCTATTTTAATTGCCATTACCACCCTTTCACTTTTTATGTTGCACGGTGCAATTTACCTTGGCATGAAGACAGAAAGCAGGTTGTACACAAAGCTTACGATACTTGCCAAAAATTTTACGATATTCTTTGTTATCAGTTTTGCGCTGTCTACTTTTTACACGCTTCTGTACATACCGCATTTAAGCGATGAAATAAAAGGCCACCCGGTACTGTTTGTTCTGCCGCTGATAATGACACTGGCCATTGCCAATATACCCCGTTGTCTTAAAAAAAGAAATTTCCGTGTAGCTTTTGTCAGTTCCTCGGTTACGATAGCCGCATTATTAATACTGGTGGCGGTTGAAGTATTTCCTTACCTGGTATATTCACCGCAGTTTCCGGCCAACAGCATCACCGTAGAAAATGCGGCCGCTTCGCACAAGACTATGGGTATACTGCTTACTATAGCGCTCATAGGCACTCCGCTGGTATTAATGTATACCGTTTTTGTTTTCTGGACATTCAAAGGCAAAGTTCAACTGGATGAAATGAGTCTCTGAGTTCACATAACAAAAAGAAAAAGTGAAAAAGAGGCAAACCCACAAACCCGAAAGCGCTGGCACGGGTCTGCAATGCTGATCTTTTATTTTTTGTCATGCTATAGCTGGAATGATTAACGGCATATGACCAACGTAAATATGATTATCTATCGGGTCCGTTAGTCTGCGCGAAAAGTACTTACCACTTTTTTTCTTTCGCTCTTAGCCGAATTTAATGACAACAATGCTTACAATGATCAGAATGACAAGTACAAAAGCCATAAAAAGAAGATAACCGAGAATATTGGCGGCAATACCTTTCAGCACACCTTTCAGCGAACCATCCTGGAAAAACTGGGTGAATGCAAAAACCTGGTAAGCCATTGAAAGCAACCCCACCACAAACCCAAAATATACACCCGGTTTACCAGACCATCCTATCAGCAACATGGTACCCATACCCAGCAGTGTTGCCTGTGCTGTAATAAAAGTATGAAGGGTAAGATGCTCGGCATAGTTGAATTTATATTTGCGGAACATCAGGAACGAACCCAACGCAAAAAAGGGCAATTGCAACAACACCACGAAATTGTAATATTTGGTCATGATTTTTGAGATGCCATGCTGAAAATCGAGTATGCGTTTGGAAGGCGTGCCCCCGGGTCCCATTACTTCCATGGTGGTTTCTGCAAAATGAGAATTGATGGCAACAAAAGCCGCAATGGAACCAATGATCAATATGTACTGGAAGGGGTTAAAATATCTCTTTCGTTTTTTTTCAAGGATGTATTCCCGGGCAACTATACCCGGTTTTACAAACAGCCGGAGCAATAAATGGAGGAAACCTTTATCTGCATGTGTAAATGCATGAGCTACTTCATGAAAAATATGCGGCATGGTAATACGGTGGGCCCGCTTCTGGCCGCAATGGTTGCAAAATGCGTCATTAAACTGGTTGCTGCAGTTTTCGCAGATATGTGGTTCTGTAGTATTACTCATTGGATCTAATATAAACATAAATATAAACCCTTGGTTGCTCTTATTAGTGGTTCCTGAAATACCTTTGCGCCGCTATGATAAATTCATTGTCCAAAGGCCAGAAAGCGGTAGCGGTCTGGATTTATATAGGGGTGGCCATGTTATTGGTACAGGTTGTACTGGGTGGCATTACCCGGCTCACAGGTTCGGGACTCTCCATTACAGAATGGAATGTGCTTTCCGGTAAAGGCTGGCTTCCTCCTTTGAATGACCAGCAATGGCTCACAGAGTTTGCTAAATACAAACAGACACCCCAATACCAGTTGGTAAATGCAGATTTTACCATTTCCAATTTTAAATTCATCTATTTCTGGGAATGGCTTCACCGCGAATGGGCCAAACTGATAGCAGTTGTATTTGTAGCGGGTTTTGTGTACCTGCTGGCAAAAAAATACATGAAGCAGGTCATGATAAGGCCCCTGCTCATCCTTTTTTTACTCGGTGCCGTACAGGGAGCCATTGGCTGGATAATGGTTTTAAGTGGTCTCACAGATGATATGGTATACGTAAAGCCATTAAAACTTGCCCTGCATTTTGTATTTGCACTGTTACTTATCTGTTATGCATGGTGGTTTGCCCTTCAGTTATCGGTACCGGCAACCGGCCTTGTTCACAACAGGTCCGCACGCAGGTATACCTGGGCCATTCTTATTGTATTATTCTTTCAGCTTATTTACGGAGCTTTAATGGCAGGTCATAAAGCCGCAGCGGCAGCGCCCTCCTGGCCCACCATTAATGGCAGCTGGTTGCCGGAGCATTTATTTACGCCTGCAGTTAATGTACTGGAGAATAAAATTTCAGTTCATTTTATACACCGCGGCTTTGCGTACTTGTTGGTTCTTTTAACGATTGTATGGACTATTAAAATAAGACCGGTGGTTTCCGGTTCTCTGCTTATCAGGAAAACCCAGTGGCTGCCAATTGTTTTTATTGTGGTGCAGGCGATGCTGGGTATACTAACTGTTCTTGCCAGCCCGGCTATTGTAGCCAATCATTGGGTGGCATTCGACTGGCTGGCGCAATTGCACCAGGTAGTGGCCATGTTCTATTTGCTTACCATGGTATGGATGTTATATGTTGTCAGGAATACTAAATTAAAAACCTAGTTAAAGCAGCCCGTAGATGCTTTGACATCGAAAGCACGTTTTGAATACCGGCAAATTTTTGTACTTTACTATTTTATTAATATTATGAAGCAACGTGTGCGGGCCATATTCTACTCCTTTCCTGTGCAACTGCTATTACTTCATTTCAAAAAATTTCAAATATTACTGGTATTCTGGTTTATTTTATTTGGCGCCGTGGGTGGCAGTTTTATGAAATCTTACGGGGTGGACTCCCTTTACCTGGCACCGGAATACCTGGGCAATGTAAATTCAATCAGCGCAGCTATCGTGGGATTGTCGGCCGGCGTTTTTATTATGAGCTGGAATATCACCACGTTCATTTTGTTTTGCCGGCATTTTAAATTCCTGGCTACCACTACAAGGCCTTTTGTAAAGTATTGCATCAACAACAGCCTGATACCGCTTTTCTTCCTGCTTTTTTATTTTGGCCATGCTGTGTACTTTAACAAGTTCCGTGAACTGAATAATAACTGGCAGATATTTGTGCTGATCAGCGGTTTTTTATTTGGATTTATATTTATCATAGCCATTTCATTCCTTTATTTTTTTCGCGCAGACCGCAGCATTACGCAGCGCATGGCTACTATCATTAACAACCCCACTGAATTTAAAACTGCATTCCGCCCACAGGTAGCGCTTACCAGTGGCGGTAGCCGCCTGATAAAAGTTTCTTCATATCTCAATAGCCCCTTTAAGGTAAGGCCTGTGCGTGATGTGGCGCATTACAGCGCACTTTTTATAGATACCGTTTTCAGCCGGCACAATTTTGCGGCTATGCTGTCTGTATTCATTGCGTTTATTTTTTTAGTCACCGTTGGCTTTTTTCTCGACCACCATATTTTTCAGTTACCAGCAGCAGCGAGCATCACCTTATTCTTTGCTATACTGGTGGCTGTAGCGGGGGCATTCTCTTATTTCCTGCAGAGCTGGAGTGTGCCATTTTTTGTTTTGCTGATTGTAGTATTAAATATTCTGTATAAATATGAAGTGATTGACCCCACCAATAAAGCATATGGATTAAATTATTCTAAAAATATACAGCGGGCCGATTATAGCCGCGAAGGGTTGCTGGCCCTTTGTACGCCGGAGTTGGTAGACAGGGATAAAAGGCAAATGATACAGGTGCTTGAAAACTGGAAGAAAAAACAAAAAGAAGAAAAGCCCTATCTGTTTGTAATCAATGTAAGCGGTGGCGGTACACGCAGTGCCACTTTTACATTAAGCATTTTGCAGCGGATGGATAGTTTATGCGGAGGCCGGCTAATGGATAAGACTTTTTTAATCACCGGTGCCTCGGGTGGTATGCTTGGCGCCGCTTATTACAGGGAGCTGGCCAGGGAACGATCGGAAGGTAAAAATCTTTACCTGTACAGCAACAAATATGTAGATGATATTTCAAAGGATTTATTGAACCCCACTTTTTCATCTTTTGTAGCAAGGGATATGGCCGCGCCGGCACAAAAATTTAAAATCGGCAACAATTTCTATATAAAGGATCGCGGTTATGCTTTTGAAGAAAAGTTGCGCGAGAATACGCGCAACCTGCTGGACCGGCAACTGAAAGACATTGCAAAGGATGAACACAGTGCAAAAACGCCGCTGATGATGTTCAATGCGGTCATTGTAAGAGACGGAAGAAAAATGATTATCAGTACACAGCCTGTGAGTTTCCTGATGAAACCGCAGGCAGACAGTGTACACAGTGTATCGCCCGACCCCGATGAAATTGATTTTGCAGCATTGTTCGAAAAGCAGGACCCTATGAATATGCGGTTGCTTACGGCACTGCGTATGAATGCTACATTTCCGTATGTGTTACCCAATGTATGGTTGCCGTCTAAGCCGGTAATTGATGTAATGGATGCCGGTCTGCGCGATAACTATGGTCCGGAGACCGCTTTGCGTTTTATTGACGTGTTTAAGGATTGGCTGAAAGAAAATACGGCAGGCGTAGTAATGCTGCAGATTCGCGATCGAAAATCAGGTGGTTGGGATGATCCCTTTGAATCGGGCGATATTTCTGAGCTGGCAACCAAACCCATGTTGCTGTTGCAATACAACTGGTACAAAATGCAGGAATACAACCAGGACAATACCTTCGCGCTTTCCCGTGAATTAATGGGCAACCGTCTCTATAAAATTTCTTTTCAATATGCGGCTAAAACAGCGGATGCCAAGGCGGCCCTCAATTTTCATCTTACCCAGCGCGAAAAAATTAATATTCTGGAAGCGCTCGGCAATGAAGACAACAGCAGGGGATTTGCGGCCTTTTCTTCACTGCTAAAAAAAGATTCTGCCATACAACGGTAAGGAAAATGTCTGATGTCTGACCTGCCTGCCGGCAGGCAGGTGTGATGATGTCTGATTTGTTTTGTGCGGGATGATTTCAAGACCTCTCAGCAATGACTCTCCGGCAGGGATTTCAATTTATGGTCCTCTTGCGGAGGACACTGCGTGGCAAAAGAGTATGCAGATTTTAGTATTGAGTATTTAGACGAGGCGCGTTGGCAATAAGACCTGACTGAAGAAAAGAGAGCAGTTCCTTTATCCGCAGTGTCCTCCATCGGCACGTTGATGGCGCCGATCCCGATGGGAGAGACACAGCGGCGACAGTCAGATAAAATGAAATCATCGGCAGAAACACCGGCAGCAAATCAGACATCCTACATCAGACATCAGACATTTCTCTCTCTGCCGGCAGGCAGGTTTCCACATTTACACATTGTCATTCCGGTTGTATCAGTTTAAAACATTCCGGTAAAACGCGTATGGTAAACTGCCGGGCGGTTTCCCTCGGTTCGCCATCTACGTGCAGGGGAGCGGCATCGGGGTTTTTGATGGTGAGTTTATCGGTTTGAAGGTAAATAATTCCAGATTTTTTAAGGTGATGGGGGTCTGCAACCTTATTACGGCCGGCAATCTGATCCAATATAGAAAGCGGTAGTTGCGCCTTGCTCATTTTTCTTACAATCACAATATCCAGCAAACCATCGCACAAACTGGCCCTGGGCGCAATGGTTACCTGGTTGCCAAACTGATTACTGTTGGCAATACTTATAAAGTAAGATTCGGTGGTAAAATTGGTTTCACCCAGGTTTATTTCGAATGAATACGGTTTTGCTGAAAAGAAATTTTTTATTGACTGCTGTGCATAGGTAAGCAAGCCGCGCTTTTTCTGTTTGGCAAAATCATGCGCTACTTTTGCATCGAAGCCCAGTCCGCAGAGCATACAGGCAAAAGACTGGTTTATCATAAACCCGTCTACAAAAGCCGGTTTGCCTGTAAACACCAGTTCAAGCGCTTTTACCAACACCTTTGGAATTTTTGCGCTCAGCGCCAGTCCGTTTCCGGAACCCAGCGGCACAATGCCAAAGTTTACGCCTGTTTCCCTGACATCCTGCACAACAGTATTAACCGAGCCATCGCCGCCACATATGATGATGTCCGTAAATTTTTCTTCTCTTATTTTTTGCTTTACAAAATGGTAATCGCCACTGGCCACGGTAGGCAGTATTTCATAAAAAGCATGGTATTTTTTAGCGGCAATAGCCACCTGCTCCGGCAGCGATTGCCTGGAACCAGTACCCGAAATTGGGTTTATTAAAAAGATGAATTTTCGCTGCATTTTTTAAAGTCAAAGAAGGTAAAAGGGGGAAGGCAAAAGGCAAAATTCAAAAGTCAAAACAAGTCAGCGCTACACAACACACAACACATAACACGCAACACATAACACATAACACACAACACAACCCAAGACAATAAGCCGTCACCATTTAAGCAATGCACTGGCCCAGGTAAACCCGCTTCCAAATGCCGCCAGGCAAACCAAATCACCTTCTTTTATTTTTCCTTCTTCCCAGGCTTCGCACAAAGCAATGGGTATGGAAGCCGCCGTGGTATTGCCGAATTTTTGAATGTTGTTGTGTACCTGGTCGTCTCTCAGCCCCAGCTTTTGCTGTACAAACTGGCTAATGCGCAGGTTGGCCTGGTGGGGTATAAGCATACCGATGTCGGAAGGCTGAAGTCCATTGGCTGTAAGCGCTTCCACAATGACCTCCGGAAATTTCACCACCGCCTTTTTAAAAACCGCGGGCCCATCCATATTCGGGAAGTTCTGGGCTTTTTCTACCATTTCTTTACTCATAAACATATCGCCTATTTCCGCTCCGTTAAAATCGGCCAGTTTCTGATCTGTCCAGTGATTGGCATGGGTGCCAGGGTTGAACATAGCCAGTATTTCGGCACTTTCCCCATCGCTGTGCAGGTGGGTGCTCAATATACCCTGGTTGGGTTTATCAGTTGGCTGCAGTACCACGGCCCCGGCGCCATCGCCAAATATTACAGATACATTTCTGCCGCGGGTGCTGAAATCCAGTCCAAAACTGTGTTTCTCGCTACCCACCACCAGTATATTCTTATACATGCCGGTTTTAATGAACTGGTCGGCCACGCTAAGGGCATATATAAAACCACTGCATTGGTTTCTTACGTCCAGCGCACCGATTTCTTTCATTTTCATGGCGCGCTGCAACAGGACGCCGCAGCCGGGGAAATAGTAATCAGGACTAAGGGTGGCAAAAACGATAAAGTCGATGTCCTGCGGGGTTAAACCGGCCCTTTCGATGGCTAGAGCTGCTGCGGCCACTCCCATGGTGGTAGTGGTTTCACCGGTTCTGTCGGCATACCGGCGCTCCTGGATACCGGTGCGTTCCTGTATCCAGGCATCACTGGTCTCCATATAACGGGTAAGGTCATTGTTTTTAAACACATTTTTAGGTGTGTACATGCCAATGCCGGCAATTTTACTCAGGCTCATACTATAAGCTTTAGGAGGCAAAATAACGAAAGATACCATGGGTAACCAATAAGTATTGCAGGAATTGCTTTTCTGCCGCAGCGAACCATCCTTTCCGGTTGTCTTTTTGTGCCGCGGGTGTTATTTTCCATTGTCAAATGATTTTTTTTTGTCATTCAAACAATATTTTTATCCCGTAATAGCCAACCCTTTGCAAAAATTTTTCGTTTAATAGGAGTAAAATTATTACTTGAGACTTTTGATCTTTGGATTTTATTTATAGCTTTACTCTCCCAATATCTATTTTGCCTTTACACAGGCAGATTTCTGATAACCTCTTAATCTTCCTTCAAACAAAGCATATAATACACTTTGTTTAATATCCTCTAAAAGCTGGTTTCTTCCATTCCACATCCTTTCGGATCACCGCCTACTTATTACTTACTACATCTGTAATTATTAAAAGAAACAATTCATTAGTTATGTACCAGCGTTTACTCTTAATGTTATCAATCCTGTGTATTTCAGGCATGGCGGTTGCCCAAAATGTAATGACACCCACTGATGGTGACTACATTTACAATACCGGCGCAGCTGCCGGTTCGCTAACGAACCCAACGGCTATTGACGGAATTATTCAGAAATGGGTACACGATCCCACTCAAAAACCCGGTCGTATTCCCTGGACGCAATCTGATTTTAAATCTTACCGTTGGAATAATATTTCCTTCCGGCTGCGTTTCCCCAATAATTACGACCCGCTGCAAAAATACCCGCTCATCGTTTTTTTACACGGTGCCGGTGAAGCAGCGCTTATCTCTAACAGTCACAACACATCACTTATAAGCCGCGAAAACCAGGATCAGCTTTACTGGGGCGCCAAATTATTCCGCGATACCATCAATAATCCGGGAAGCTTCAATGGCTTCCTGCTGTTTCCCCAGTTACTGGCAGGGCCCAATAACGTAGGAACACAATGGGATCAGAACACCATTGACCCGGTGAATAATATACTGGATACACTGGAAAAATACAATGGATTGGATCCGGACAGGGTTATTGCCATGGGGCTTTCGGCCGGCGGGCTTGGTTGCGTTAAATACGCTGCCCGTTTCCCAAAACGCATCGCTTCCGTAGTTACGGCAGGTCCTGAACAGTTGACCGATGTTTTGGCCGACATTGACGGTTTTGTTCATGTTCCCATATATGCAACAATCGGGGGAACGGATGTGAACCCTTATCCTATAACAGTCATCACTGTACGCGACCAGTTTGCCGGCAAAGGAGGTGATTTCTTCCTCGGCTTTTATCCGACTTTGAACCATGACACCTGGGAAACACAATGGCAGCAAAAGAATATCTATAACCGGTTGTTGCTGACTGCTTACTGGAACAAGGCTTCCAAGGCGCAACCACTTGTCTATAACCAGGCATCTGAGTTTTGCAGCGGACAGCCCATCAGCGCAAAAATGGGTATTACGGCTGGCTTCTTTGCCTACGAATGGCAACGGGACGGTGGATCAGGTTTTGTGACCATCCCGGGTGCAACTGCCAACACATATACTGCTACCCAGACAGGTCTCTACCGCGTGCATTTTAAAAGAACAGCTGCTTATAACTGGTCAGACTGGACACCTAACCCTGTTGCAATCACAACCAAGGCCTGTGCAGTAACAGATACTGCTTTTGCCGAGCATTTTGAAAATAGCCCTGTAAATAATTATATTACTTTCAGTGGTAGCGGGTCCGGAAACTCTCCTTATTACCAAAACAATACCGACTGTCAGAATGGTTTCTTTGTAAATGGGTCCGAAGTATTTACACAAGATGCAGCAGGCCGGCAAGGTGGTAAATTTATGTTCAATTGGACCCGTAATACCAACTGCGCTTATTTTGCAGGCGACCAGGTATGGCGTACTTATTTCCCTGCTGATGTAACACCCAATACAGATTACACGCTGAATTTCTATATGGCCAACCAGGGTACATCAATGGGGGCTACTCCCACCAGTACAGTTACCGCACTGGTACCAAAGATTAATAATGTGGCCCTTTCACCGGTTGGCGTAAGCGCAAATGGCGTAGGTCATCTCGGTTGGAAAAAATATAGTTTTAACTGGAATTCCGGTGGAAATACCTCGGCAGAAATTGCCATTACAAATAATGTGGCCACTGGTACGGGTAATGATTTCGTACTGGATGAAATTTCACTGGTAAAATCTAAACTGGTTCCAATGCCTGGTGGGGCTTTAAAAAATGTAGATCTTTGGGCAAAAGGAAGCAGTATCGCCAGTTTCGATGGCGGTCCGGTGGCACTCTGGCCAAACAATGACATCAATGGCAATAGTTTAACGCAAACGCTGGCCAGCAGTCAGCCACTTTATCAGACAGCCGGCACTGATAATATCAATTTCAACCCGGTTACCGCATTCCTTCCACAGACAAATAAATACATGACCGTTCCGGGTGGTTTTGACGGCACTGCAGCCACAACACATACTGCTGTGTACGCATATATGGTATTAAGAACGCTTGCTACCGATCAGAACGCTACTTATCTGCGCGAAGGTCCTACAGGCAATAAACTGGTGATGGCACAAAGTACCGCCACTGTAATGAAATGGAATGGTGGAGAAGATTCTTCAAATATTATTCAAACACCTTCCGGTTCCATCGACCTGAAGCCAACCATCTGGTCATTCAGCAAAAACACCGTTGCAACACCCAGTGGTAACAAAAGGGATATTCGTAAAAATGGATTGGTGCTAGCTTCATCCAATACTGCTACCACATGGAATGGTTCAAACAATACATTTTATCTCAGTGCATTTCAGAATACAACCAACAATTTCCTGGGTTCATATGGTGGAGATATAGCTGAAGTCATATTCATACTGGATTCTAATATGACAGCCAACAAACAAAGCAATATAGAATCTTACCTGGCTTTAAAATATGGTACCACACTGGGCAGCACCGCAACCCCGGTAAATTATACAGCATCAGACAGCAGCATATACTGGACAGGCAGCGCAACTTATCAAAATGATGTATTTGGTATTGGAACAGACAGCGCCAACGGGCTTGTACAAGCGATCTCTAACAGCATAAATACTGGTAATGGAGATGGCAGCGGACAGTTTGCCAAGGGTAACCTGGTTTTGTCTACCCCTACCGCGTTGCTGGATAAACGCTACCTGGTGATAGGTAACGATGGCGTTGCACCCGGGCAATCAGTTATACCCGCCGGCGGCGCAGCAGCCATTGCAGTGGGAAGCACACGGATAAACAGAGAATGGAAAGTATCCAATAAAGGTCTTGTAGGAGCGGTTAACCTGAGCTTTGATACTACCGGTCTGGGCAACCAGCAAGGTGGTGCCAATGTAAGCGAGTATGGTCTGATGATTGACAATGACGGGGATGGTAATTTTAATACCGGAACATTGTCATTCTTTAATGCCAGCAGCGCTTCAGGCAAAAAAATCAACTTTAACGGCGTTACTTTAAATAACAACGTTGTTTTCACCATACTCACCTTTAAACTGAATGCAGCATTGCCGGCAGTTTGGCTTGGCTTTACTGCTGAAGCTGTAAACGGAAACGGGCTGTTGAAATGGAAAACAAGCGATGAAATCAATGTAGACCGTTATGTGGTGGAACATTCATTCAATGGTGTGAGCTACAGTGTTATTGGCAGCGTAACCGCCAACAACAATTCTGGTGTAAATGATTATACACTTACTGACAATGGACTTTCTGCCGGTATTCACTACTACCGCATCCGCCGAATAGACAAAGACGGCAAGAGCGAATACAGCGATATTAAATCAATTAAAGTAAGCAACAGCGGCGGTAATGTGCAGATAATGCCTAACCCCGTTACTGGTTCTACGCTTGTACTGGCAGTGTCTGTACAGCAAAGCACCAAGACAATGGTACAGGTAATGAGTGTAGACGGTAAGGTATTGCTGCAGCAGAAAGTAAATTTAGCTACAGGCAATAACCTGGTAAACCTGGATGTAGCTTACATGCCTTCCGGTATCTATCTGCTGCAAGTGCAGCTGAACGGTGAGTTTGTAACCAAGAAATTCATAAGACAGCATTAGAGTAAACGCAACAATAACAAAATGGCCCCGGTTTACCGGGGCTTTTTGCATTTAAAAGGTTGAAAGGTTTAGGGCGTAGGGTTTAAGGTGATAAGTTTAAAGTGATATGTTTTAAGTCCGCGGGAGGTAGTTTTGCGTGTTAAGTTGTATGTGTTAAGTTCGTTTGCTGATTAACGAGGGCGGCACTTGATTAATTTAATCTGATTTCAATGGCCTGTTTCTTTTAACTTCTAACTTATCAGAGATGTCGGTCAGACGCGGACGTCAGACCGGTGCCTCGCCATTTTTTGCATTTTGACTTTTGCACTATACCTGGCAAACGCCCACTAGCCACTAGCCACTACCCACTCCTAGTCCGGCAACTTGTACTTGCCTTAATAAGGTTGACTTTTGATTAGTTAATTTAATTTGATTTCAATCGCCTGATTCTTTTGACTTCTAACTTATTGGAGATGTCGGTCAGACGCGGACGTCAGACCGGTGCCTCGCCATTTTTTGCATTTTGACTTTTGCATTATACCTGGCAAACGCACACTAGCCACTACCCACTCATAGTCCGGCAACTTGTACTTGCCTTAATAAGGTTGACTTTTGATTAGTTAATTTAATTTGATTTCAATCGCCTGATTCTTTTGACTGGTCTCAACGCGTTAGTTCAAGCTATGGACTTTGGTCCAAGGCTTTAGCTTCTACAAATCTAACGTAAATTGGAGGCATGCAAAATGTAAGGAAAAGCAGCCATAGCATTCATCAGCTGCATGCACACATTGTATGGAGTACGAAGTATCGGTATGAAGTATTGCGTGGCGATATTCAGGTTCGCTGCCGGGAATTGATACGTCAAACTTGTGATACGCTGGACATTCAGGTAATGAAGGGAGTGGTTAGCAAGGATCACATACACCTTCACGTGAGCTATCCTCCAAAGTTAAGTGTAAGCGATATGCTGAAAAGGTTGAAGGGTCGAAGTGCTAAAATATTGCTGGAAGAATATTCAGAGCTGCGGAAAAGATATTGGGACGGCCATTTATGGGGCATCGGCTATGGGGTTTGGAGCAGTGGCAACATCACAGACGAAATGATCCAGGAATATTTGGATCACCACAAAGAAGGCCCGAACAGCGACCAGAATTTTATTCTGGAATGACAGTAAACTTGCAGTTTATGATTTTTAATGGGCTTCAGCCTAAAAGGGGCTTTAGCCCATTCCCCAACCTATGGGTTTTTAACCCATAGTATTTGAGTTTTGACTTATCGGAGAAGTCGGAGACGCGGACGTCAGACCGGTGCCTCGCCATTTTTTGCATTTTGACTTTTGCATTATACCTGGCAAACGCACACTAGCCACTACCCACTCATAGTCCGGCAACTTGTACTTGCCTTAATAAGGTTGA
>Ga0307515_10007483_pt1 | contig 21573 bp, 19 predicted proteins | sample 17_EM_MG_FD_194513 | JGI IMG/M metagenome (GOLD analysis project Ga0307515, IMG submission 194513) | Populus trichocarpa ectomycorrhiza microbial communities from riparian zone in the Pacific Northwest, United States - 17_EM | ecosystem: Host-associated > Plants > Roots > Unclassified | place...
TCGATAGAGCTCCTTAAACTGAGTTGATCTTAGTTCTCCAATTAAAAAAATCTTTTGTTTTGGTGGCACTGAAAACTTTCTACGAAGCGGGTTCAAAACACCCTGGTTAAAGGAGTCCCCCACCATACCCACGTGGAGCATTTCGCTACGACGAAAGGGCGATCATTATAAACTCGTTCATCATTGCATCGTCCTCAAAGAACAGAGGGCCTCCCGTATTGTATTCGTTTCAGCGTCCTGGAAGCAATGCCGCAGTTAAAAAATAACTTGACGTCAAGCTATCCTGTACTAAAGAGCCCGACAGCGTAAAAAAGCATGGTACCTTGAAGTTTAAGGTTACACCGGAAATTCCCTGCATTCCGATTCGTTGACTCATTACGTAGCACACTGTCGGGCATCATGTTGACTTGCATCGCGAAACGAGCCGCAGCTTTCAAGGATCGCACGAATTTTAGAATGCACCCGAACTTTTGCGGCTTTCCCAGCTTTCTTCGGATTTTTCTCAAAAGTCGTGCATATTTTTGAAAGCACCCCGAACTTTGACTACTCTATCTCGCTTGTTACACTATAATTGAAGTTCCGTTCGATTCCAGCTAGCGACTAACCTTCGAGTCTATCTATAGAACATTAAGGTTCTGTTAGACGTTTCTAGCCCGCGACTAGCTGGTGTTTTGCTGCTAAGGGGAAGGGAGCGGCCTTCGCTGTGGGCTGAAAATGACATCATACTACACAGTTCCCTACAAACCCCACCAAAAACCCGCGCACAGAGTGGTTTATACTATCATAGGGACTCAATTTATTAGAAAATATCTTTAATAGATAGCACTGTGCCTACAGACACTACATATATACTAAAGATTTTATATTTTGTGTGGTGTTGAGCAGCTTTACAAAAACCCCGTCGCATGTTGCGGTGTTGCAAGTCACTAACCATTCTAATCTACTCCGTTCTTTCCTTCGCCACCAGCCTCCTCCCCCTCGACCACCACGACAACCACGACCTCTTCCTCCCCCTCCGCCTCTTCGCTCCACCCCTTCCGCGGGATGCAGTCACTCACGCGAGCGGAAATCCGCAGATGAAAGATGGATACAGTTCCTCACAGAGACCGCCCGCTGCTATCGCGGGACAGAAGGCAACCAACCCCGGATCTGCGCAGAGGAGGCAGCAGAACTCTACCTCCTCAAAACCCCGAGCCGAATCGCAGATTTAAAGAGCCGGAGAAGAGGTGGATTACCTATTGCTCCCTTCCCTGCAAGGTTCTGCACGCGAGAGGCAGTCTGAATGTTTGAGAACTCCGCAAGGGACGGATATCTGCAATGTTGGCAGGCGATGCGATGATACGGCTCCTAACGCAACAAAAATGTGTTGTGAGAATATGAGACTGCTTTCAGCCCGCCGATTCGCCTCGGTTCCGCTCCATCAAACGACGCCGACATCGAAAGTCCTGCGCCAGGGATCCTAAGCGGCCGGCTCGGCCAGGCTTTGGCTTCCACTGGGCTGCACTGCAACTTTGGGAGCAAGTGCCGGGCCTGACTGTGCCAGGGGTGGCACCCGCAAGAAAGCCTGCAGATATTTCAGGTACCTCCCGGGAATGAATACTCACTGGAGTTCGGCTTTTGATGCTGAAAGGAGCAGAACACACGAGTCTTATATAAGTTCATTCACCATGTAGACACTAGGTGTCTATAAGCACCGCCCTTATATGTATGATCCGGTTATAGGGGCTAGTCCCCTGGAGTGATGGGGAAAGCTGATGATCAATGAGCTTGTCAGAAGCATGACAGGGCTGCTGTGATGATGCAGCAAAGGGTGGAGAGGGAGAGGGGGGTGTTGCTGTAGGTGCTAGGGGGCAAGGTGTTAGTCCCTGGGATGCGAGATTTTACTCATGACTGTTTCTTCTTTCTTTTATCACAGCGAAGATGGTTCCTTGCTTCTCTTTTTCACTGCCGGAAGATTGTTATCATTTTGTCATCGTGGGATAGATATCAGCGCGACGCTGAAGGAGGAGCAAGGTAGTCAACGGTAGCAACTATGCTCAAAACTCTGCCGCTTCTTTTAGCCTCCAGCAAGCAGCTTGCGTGGGACGAGAAAATCTGGGAACGAGAGCAGGTTTACGACGGGGAAATAATAATTCAGCCATTCCGAAAGCCTAACTAGGAACAGCCGTGATAACGATGATGAAAAATCTACATCAAGGATGAGACTTGTTGGACTGACTTATTTCCGATATCACTTGGTATTGGGTTAGGGTTCGCTGTGATTGCTAGTGTGAAAATGTTTTATAGTTACAAGGCGTGGTGACGGCGTTGCCGCTGATAGCATGTAAGCTTCGCTGCGTTCAGGAGTTAATATGAAGATTTGGTTAGCACACTTGAGCAGTCAACAAAGAAGTTCACAAATCTCAGGTAAAAAAGTAGAAAGGAATAGAGCATGTTTGCTCGTCAGTTGCTCGGCGGTCTCACATCCTACGGCAACTAGCACACGTCCTTGTGTTGTGGCTGAAACGTCGTTAGTAGGGTAACTAAAATTATTTAGTTGGGAGTAGTGACGCCACGGAAGCCACATGCCGAACAATTCTGACCAATCAGCTTATAATTAAGGGACAGCCACACAGAAAATGAGAATGCATTGAGGCGACACAAGATGTGTATATATCTACAATGTGGTATCTTAGACTTAGACTTAGACTTAGACAATCAACCGTCTCAATAGGTTCGTTACAACAAGATTGCGCATACATCTCTCACGCCGCGCCTATGTTAACGTAATGTGACTTTTTTCGAACCTGATATGGCAGTGACTGTAGTTACAAACTTCCAACCGATCCATCTCCTTCATAAATCTCCGAGAAACAATCAGTGTTTTTCTCATGCCCACCCCTCTGCCATTATACTTATTCGACTGCAAACTTATGAACACAGCTCTAGATCGGTCTGTGCGCACTGTTTATAGACTAGTGCGTCTTAGTTCGTTTTTATAACTTTAATATTAACAACGTGGGGATGTGGTCTAGTGGTATGATTCCTCTTTAGCATAGAGGCGGTCCGGCGTTCAATTCGCCGCTTCTCCATTCTTTTGCTATTATATTCACTCTGTGATGCGACGAAGAAAAACAACCAAAAAATGCATGACGTTGGATGAGTGACAAGGTTAGGATTTTATGTTCTTATCACTACTTTGTACGACGTGATTCTGGCCTGTCTTGGTAAGATGTTTTCAGGTGGGAACGGAATGGCACGGTCAGTAGCTGAAATAATCATGGCCACAGTGAGAGCAGGAAACGGAAAACCTAGAATTCTTCTACGTTTCGTACATTTCTGGGTTTGGTCTTGCGAGACGGATGCCTACTACCTTAGCGTGTTGGTACCATGGGGGAAGCAATCGAGTTGTGTACCTGATATAGGGACTAGAGAGGGAACGGATCATTTGTTGCATTTATGAAACTCTCTCTCTCCCGCGATATCATTGCAGTAATTAACACTGCCGTAATCGCTGGTATGGTATACATACATGTACTCCTTGGGACATATGTTCCTCTCGAGATTGAACTAGGGTTGTGATATCTCCGTGAAGGTACGAGTACTATTTAGACCCGTCTTATATTGCTTACGCGTATGTAAATGGGACTGCAAAATGGCACCGTTCAGATAGTGAGACCATTGCTAATGTAGAGTCTGAACGTCAGCACATGGCAACTGCGACTAAGCCTTAGCGTTTCTCAGTCTACGCGGAGACACGGGGAAGTAAGGTCCTTAGTTACGAGAGAGTCCATAGGAGCTGTTGATAGAATTAATAACCGAAGCCTCCGCCACGGGTCATGGGTTCTCACTCACAATTCTAGCAGGTTGCGTTGTTGAAATTGTGATGCTAGAGAAGCTTGATTGTATTCTATCTAAGAGGACCACAAGGCCAATATATATGAGAGTGCAAGTACGGCTGAATGCCATCAGCCCGTACCGAGACATCACCGTCTCCGGCCATACAAGACATCACCGTCTCCGGCCATACGAGACACCTCCGCTCCGGCCATACAAGACATCTCCGCTCCGGCCATACGAGACTCATTTCCGGCTGAGACCTGTATATGCAACATGCGTTGTTGCTTGTGTACCTGCGTCGTGAACCTCAGGTCCATTTGCTGGTTTATATGCAGTTGGTGTATCAGGATATACCTCAGGAGAGCGGCTCATATCAGTGCAAACGGAGATGCAAACGGATGTAGATATGGACACAGGTGTGGATATGGAAATGGGAGTCAAGTCTGTATATATACGGGCCTTCAGGCCTCGAGAGATTAGTCAATCAACAAGTCTTTCTAGCATCCAAAGTAACATGCGTTGTTACTTTGAGATGAAGATGATTGTATTGTGTAGAGAGCTAGCTTGGTTCTCGTGTGAGAATATATGAAGGAAGAGCTGTACAAAGTAGTCACGCACAATAACAGCAGTTTCTTTGTTCCATGCAACGCGTGTTACTTTGGATGCTAGAAAGACTTGTTGATTGACTAATCTCTCGAGGCCTGAATGCCCATATATATACAGACTTGATTCCTATATCCATATCTATATCCGTATCCATATCTATATCCGTTTGCATTGATATGAGCCGCTCTGCACTGATATGACCCGCTCTCCTGATACAGACGAAACACCAACTGCTTAAGAGCCAGCAAACGGAACTGAGGCTCATGATGCAGGTACACATGCAACATTGCGCGCATTGGCGGCGCCTAGGGAAGAAGGTGGTCATTTGTACGTCTGGGGCATGACAATAGCGGCTGCGAAATTGTTCGCAGGATCTACCGGAGATGGCTCCCCCAACGTCGTATTTACGACCAGGGTGGAATTCACTTCCCTGATATGGCGCATTACGGGGAAAGTAGGAGTATTTGGGAAGGGATTGAAAGAGTCCGTTGCGTCATGTGTTCTGGAATAGAGGCTGACATCATTCAGTGCTCCCAAATATTAGGTATAGATTGGAGCGTTCCTGGCTTACTCTGTGTAGCGCGTGGCGAGAGAGGAGGCGGAATGTATGGTTGGTAGAGCTGGCTTGAAGAACTGCGGCGCAATGCACCCAGAATACACTGCAACTGTAATTTTGCCGATTTTGAACGAAGGCGGGTATTTTGATTCGTTGGGGTTAGAGTAGAAAGCTCCAGACGTTATCTAGCATGAGAAAATTAGAACACGACCAGTGATCCACCGTGCTCACATCTACTCGGCTATGCGACTCATTATCTGCCATTTCTACTACTATGTGAATAAAATATGTTTGGTTCAATTGTCGTGTTGCACACAAGATAAGATAGCTAGCATTTTCATTCAAACTGTAGGTTTTCCGTTGTTAAATCGTGTCGTACTGATGAAGTCTCTTGATCTATCTCAAGGTACCACCTATACCATATATACAATGAGAATCGGAGATCCCGTCGGTCTCTGGAGGCTGCTGGGAGTGGTGATCGGAGTAGTGACCGGAGTGGAGCTATGAGTGGCAAGTGGAGAGGGCGGAGGTGGCAGGTGGCGAGAGTGAGAAGTCGTGTAGGTGCGTACCAGTTACTCTAGACGGACCTCGTTCTAGGCCTCATATGTTTGAATATAGGGGACGCGGCGAGCGGATGGTAGATGGTATAAGCAGTAGTGATGATATATCGTAGTAGTGATAGTCATGTCTAAGGGAATAGGAGGAGCGCCAGCTATCTACAGACTATATACCAATAGCACCGGATCCTAATATAAGCAACATCACAGACTTTAGCGTAGCGAGTGATATATATGAGCACTCTCTACTAGGAAGGAACATAAAAAACATTTAGTACTTAACACCTCGGTTCTGTAATCACCGTTGAGTCCTACTGTAAGCATCTCAGTACCGGACAAGGAAGGTAAATATACATATTTAATTGCAAGATAGTCTGAGACCCCCTAGGTCACGATATCTAATTAGAACCATCCGGGCCTCAGCCAGAGTTTCAGACTATGATATGCAAATTGTTGGTGTAGGTACCTTCAGCATGGCCCTAATATTTTATCCGCCGAAACGTGTACCAAGAACAGTTACTTCCTCGTAAATCCGCGTAAATTACATCAAAACTTTCTCTGACATGACGTCCGCAACTTGTTGTCCGTCATATTGACAGCCACTTTCTTTCAAGATCTTATTGTACCATTGCACAGCTTGTACCACCATCGTTCAATAATTGGTTTGCGCTGTAGTGTTCCTTCAACCACTAGCCTTTTGCTCTGAGACCCGTACTGCGCACGGTGTACTGGCGAAGAACTTCAACGTTCGTACTTCCTACCAACTTCCCGCAGTTTCCTGGCTCCAGAGGGAACTGTAACAACTTAATACATGCGTAATCTCCAACGTGTAAGCCGCTAGAGAGGAGCTAAGCTGATATTTTGTGATCTGTAGCAATCTTGTGTGCATCCAACCCTAACCCACTAATGACTATTTTAGTGTAGAGTAGCAGTATGGCAACAGGCAGGGTCCAATCAGTATCGTGGAAGAAAATCATGTACGGAATCCGCAATATGGGTACCAGTCTAGAACGTATCCCTGGCGGCTAAGTTGTCAGGGATGTTTTCATTGAGCATATGTCGCTGGTATAGGTTTCCGGCAAATGCGAAAAGCTGAATGGCTGAAGGCCATAAGAGTACGTGTTAATACTTGTGGTGAGACACTGCTAAAAGCAATCACAACGGATTGTGTGGACAGAAACCGGGAACTCCGGGCCAGGTACAACCAACCCGGAATCAATCCACTGGGATGCATGGAGGTCAGATTAGAGTTGAGACCCAGGCAATGGACAAGTGGGTTAGCTTAGCGTACCGTCTCGCCGGTACTCTAAGTTCCAACGTCCTCATGGTAACAAAAGGATAAAACAAGAAGTTCCTTAGCCAAATTAAATTGAATACTATGTTCCATGCCAAAACCCGAGAAAATATTAACATTTTGTCAAAGGGTGCACAGCAGTGGGCTACTGGATCATTCAGAGACAGGGGTATTATGCACTAGCGAAAGGCCCCGCTGTAACTTTACCGAGGCTGAGTTAATGGTGCAAACCCGATGTCGTCAAAATTAGGAATCTATGCTAATTCTGTGGAAGTGGGGTTAGTGTAAATGCGTCAAAGCCCATTACCTTGAGCACCTGTAGCGCCTGCGCAAGACACATCGCTGCAGACTCATGCAAGGCACCAAATTTACATTGTTTCAGCAATTTGTTGCCTGAAAAAAGAAACGTTTTGTGCGCAGCCACATTCGCATCTGATTGTGGGTTCACAAGAATGTAAAATGGTTGTACCTGGCCTCGAATTAGGCTCTCAATTGTGTACGTGTGCACTAAGATGAAAATGGAAGTGACAAAAAGGGAATAGTGTGGCGAGGGAGCGAGAGGGCCTGGAGACCTCGCTCCACACAAAGTTCCCAGGTCAACCCGGTTTTCAACACCACAGGTTTGAGCTGGGTTTGCACGGAAAGAAGAGTTTAAGGGAAAAGAAATAAACTTATATGGGGCACTAAGCAAGTCGAACAAAATTTGTGGTGTAAAGTGATTGAGAGTGCCCGGGTCAAGCTGATAACAATCCGGATCAAGCCTGGATCAGCTTCGGGTTATGGCTGCAGCGAGTGCATACATGGTGGAATTCTTTAAAAAATGCTCGGCATTGACTCAAGTAGGTGTAAACTAATACCCCCCAAAAGCTCCGCTCTCTGGAGGTAATTTGAATTTTTGGTGGGGTGATGTCTCCAGGCCCCTTCACCTCACTTTTTTTCATGGCCTCAATTTGGATCAGACTCACCATTTCGGCTAGTGTAAAATCATGTGAGATCAAGGGCCGGGTACGAGGCCAGGTTGTATACGTTCGAGTATGCAAGTTTTAGGGGCGATCTCCGGCATTATTGCGGAATTCGATGGTTTCCGAGTTGCTGGTAGCCCCCTGCAAACTGAATTTAACAGTTCTCATTCGTTAGGATAGAAGACTCGAAAGTCTAACGAATAGAAGTTATGAATCTTGCATCCGGTAAACGGATACCGTCAGATTATGCACTAGATGTTCCATTATGCGCCATCGAAATATTTGCATCCATTGGAGATCTTCTCTAAATTTGGATGAGGCGCGTAGTAATTGGACAGGATCCGACTCTTTTCGCATGCGGCATAGGTAGCATGTTGCATTGAGGCAGATAATCAGTCTCTGTGATTGGTTGGCTTTGTCGCGTGGACTTAAATTATCATATATGTGCTAATAGTAGACTCGGCTTGTCAAATTCTTTATGGTGCCCTACAGTGTAGGTTGTAGTCAATTTGGGTTGGAGCATGTGTAGGCTCAACCATGAATGAATGTAGGCAGTATCCACCTTGTGCGACACTGCCAAGAAAGGCTGAAATTTTCTGGAGTTGCACAGGGCTGGTGAGACGTTTCGCAACAGGTCAAATGCAATATGTGGTTGTACACGAATCAAAGCTGACAGTACAGCAGCTTCAACGCTAACTGTATTCAAATAATATAGTGCTAAATGTCAGATAATATTTAAATCAAAATAAACCGTACTTGGCAAATGGATCCGTCATCCAAGCCGAGTACAAATGGGCGCGCAGTGTGAAGGTTATCCACAACAAGGCTCACGAGAGCGATATTTGCGGGCTGCGACATCAGTAATATATTCCAAGATTTCTGTCGGATCAAGTGTGGGGGCAGAAGTAGAGGGCGGTTGAAATCAAGCCCGAATAGTACCAACGATACCATATTGGCCAATTGGTATGGTTCATTACCTTGCCAATAATTCCTGGAACGCTACACTTCTCGATGCTGGATCCCTACCAAAGTAACCTTGTGTCTGCGGCTGAAATTCTGTGCAAATCAAAACCCTTCATTATTCACCTTAGGATATGGTACAAACCTATCCAGTTTCATCCGTAAAAGTGTGCAGTTGCCTGACGCTAGCCTCATAATGGTACGGTATATACCATTGATTCCCAGCGGTCACCCGTCCCAGTTTCTCTGACCTCGCTCTTTGTTCTCTAACATCTGTTCATATGTCTGGTACGAATCTTGATTCTCCCATATTTCATGTGAAATGCTGATCACGGATTCCGGTTAAGTAAACGACACAACAAGAGGCGAATACATGCCTGTCACTTTAGGTACGCCTTTCTCTATACTGTGATAATAAAGTACTAACGGCAATGTTAATGCAGACTCTACAGCTCAACGGAAACGAAAAGAGTACATTCCCGCCACCTTACATACTCTCACACTACTTGGATATGCTGCTATATGTCTTGGACTTATCGCGGTACTGGAGGCGTTGATACGCACGAAAGCTCTACAGGGACACACCTCCGACGGATTTCTGCCAATCAAGCGGGATGCTATCGAAGGGTGGGGAGAACATAGTCCCATCACCTACGAACCATATGGACATGTCATTGGCCGAAAGCTCAGGCAGCGATTCGAACCAGTCAACATTACTCTTGCGGAACCCGCCTCATTCAGCACTACAACTGCCAGCAGCGAAACGCATTTGTCTTCCGTCCACCCACCTACTACCCAGACAGAACTCAGTTCCCTCGAAGAAACGCCAAAAACAGCCACCTTAGGAGGGCCTCCGCCCAGTAAGACCAGCAGCGGAGGTCGTGTGCCGTCATCCACGATGCAACGTAGCATCCAGTCTATCAGCGAATCTTCAAGGCTTCAGGCAGAATCAACAACCCCCATAACCTCACGGACACGCAACTATTACAAATTGAAGCCAACGCTCTATGCTCCGAGCGTAGGTGTAAACCCAGAGCAGGTCACATCTCCAACAACCGCAGCCATTCCTTCAACCATTTCTAGCGATGTGGACGTGGTCTCTGAGGAGACACCCTCCGGCAATGCCAATCTTATCACCACAACACCCGATGTCAAGACTGGAAATGGACCTGATGGACGCAAACCGCCGAAGTTTGGGTATAAGTCGGGAGTTCCTATGTTTCGGCCAGTTGAAGAGTACCCGACGGATGTGGACCTCACACCAACTCCAACAGCGACCACTGTTGACGTGGGCCCTGAGATGTCACCCCCAAACGATGTCATCACTGTCGCGAATATAAAGAAAGTTTCTGCAACCCAGAACAAGCCCAGCCTCCCTCGCACTACCGTGGATACCTTATCTGCCGATTTGAGGGGTGGCGGCGGACAATCCATACCAGCGGTTACACTCGTCCAGGTCAATACCAAGTTTACAAAGACATATGAAGGGCCACTTTTGACTGTAGATACCACGGATAAGAACGGCTTACCAACAAAACTTCTGTTAATTGAGTCGCCGAAACATAACACGCCCCTAGCGCCCGTTACGATCGATGCCGAATTTATAAGGACGTATCGGGGGCCTATTCACACGGTGCTTACGATGAATCGGGATGGCGCACCAATAACTATGTTGATGGTTGAGTCAACAATCCGTCCGATCAACGCGATAATAACGCCTTCTGTTACGATGGTTGCGGTTGATGGCAAGATTGCAGAGACATATCGAGGAGTGATCCAGACATTGGATACCACTGATCAAAATGGCAAGCCAACAACTCATTTGATGGTCGAGTCAACTATCGTTCCCACGCCTTCAGTTACAATGATTACTGTTGATAGCAAGTTTGCAAAGACATATCAAGGATCGATCCGGACTGTTCATACTACAAATAAGGATGGCAACCCGACAACACTTCTCATGATTGAGTCGACCATCGATCCAAATAACGCTCCTTCTGTAACACTAGCTGCTGATAACAATTTTGAAGAGACGTACGTTGCCGATGGACGCCTCCAGACAATCGGCACCACAAATGCGGATGGCTCCTCCACAACCATGCTTATGTTTGAAGTACCAATCACAACGACCGGCACGCAAACCGCCAGCAATGCTTCTGCCACAGCTCCCAGTACCCAACCAACCATATCTTCCACCAATTTAAATGATGTATTAGGCTACCGTGTTATCTACTTCGGCGCACATTACCTTCCAACACTCCTTGCCGTCATTCTTTCGATGTTCTGGAAGATCATCGACACTGACATAAAGCGCATTGAGCCTTTCTACTTGCTTTCGCATCCAGCAGGAACAACCGCCGAGACCCTCACCGAGAACCTACTATTCGGAAATTCGATGATCATTCCCTTCCAAGCGGCATGGAGACGGCAATGGATTGTATGTCTAAGTGCGATCATATACTGTCCACTTCTCACTGGAGTACAATTTCTTGCGTCGTCGGCGATCTCATTAACTACTCACCGCAAGTGCGATGGGTTTGCCAAAAAGAGAACTTGTGGAATCCCATTCGTCATGGTACAAAGTTCAGCGGCAAGAGTTCTACAGGGTGTTTTGGGTGCTGTGGTGCTGGCTGTGATCGCCATTGTACTACTACAGAGACGAAGAAAAAGTTTACTCCATTCCGAGCCCTGGAGCCTCGCAGGATTGGCTACGATGCTTGCAGATTGGGGCGCAACTAGGACCGCATTTTCTCGCATTAGGGTTAGTGACTCCGAGGAGGATTTGAAGCGAACAGTTATGGGCAGGAAGAACAAGTATAGGCTTGTTGAGACAACATACCACGAGAAGCCGCATCTTGGGATCGAGCTTGTAGGGGATCCAAACGAGGCGACATCTACGGATATGGAAGTGATGGACCCCGAATCTGAAACATCCGAAATTTATCGTCGTCAAGAGCGTTCACGGCGCCCGCCAATGTTGAAAACTGCAACACTCATTATTTTCACATTATTTTTGTGTGGCGTGCTCTCCGTAATTCTGATATATAGTCTCACCTACTCGAGCTTGATCGAACATTTTATGAGTGGCCAAGGAAGAGGAGTTAATATCCTTTTCATCGCCCTTGGTGTCACAGTACGATTCGGGTGGGAACCAATAGACCGAGGTGCGTACCATGACTTCCTCCTGCTGCTTCAGCTAACAGTATCGCAGAGGTCCGTCACCTCGAGGTATTCCACGCCCTCTCTCACCGGCACCGGCCAGTGTCAACCCTCTTACAGGACCACCCCCGCTCGTTCCCCGTGGTAACCGAAGTAGTCAATCTTATTAATGGCAACTTTTTCATTGTTGCCATTGGGCTAATTGGTCTCTTCGTTGAAGCACTTGTCGTGAGTTTGACCGGTATTCCATACTCTGGAACTGCAACGTGGGAAGACGCCCGCACTTGCATGATACTATCCTCCTTAATCATAGCTATCATCATTATTACCATAATATTAACCATGATACGAAGAAGACGACTCGAACGGAGGCTACCTCGTGTTCCGTATACCCTAGCCACGGTGATGGGTTATATATATGCAGCTAGGATGTTGGAGAGCTTCGCAGGGCTGTCGGTGTTGCCGACGAAAGAAAGAAATTGCAAAATTGTGGAAATAGGACGAGGAAGGGAGTATGGATTTGGATGGACAGTGGGTAGCGATGAGGCAAGAAGAGTAGGGGTTGATGAAGAGGAATTAGAGGCGGATTACAAACGACAGCAGGCGATAGATTCGAAGTGGTAGTGAACAGGATTGAATAATACATTAATAGTTTTCGTGACAACAAGCGCGCAAAAGACGTCAGTCCAGTGGTTCCAGCAATTTGGAGAAGGTGGTTGAGATAACGCAAAACCGGTTCGACCCGACTCATGGCGGTTCAACAGGTACTCTCCTATATAGACTGGTGACAATGTTTGTTTGTAATCATTATGTTCGGCCGCTTGCGGCTATGACATATTTTTCTTCCTTTCCCCGCCACTGCCCTGAGAACCCTTCGAGTTCAATTTGAGGCTTCCCCAGCCACTGCCACTACACCACGGAGGGCACAATGAGCATCTTCACTTCGAATACCATAGTCTCTAAACTCGTCCGCCTCCCCTTACCGGCAGTAATGTGTCTCCTCACTTAGCTGTCAATCAGTCAGGTTCCGTAGCAGAACTGCAACCCGTAGTCAGGTGAAACGTGGCAGAAGTTTTCAATGACAATGAATGCCACCTAGGCTAGCATGGTAGCCACAGGCCTCTCAATACGCTAGTTATGTGCTTTCAACATTTCCATCATGCCAAAGCACTCGATCACAGCTCATCACTCCTTTTACATACTCGGTGGCAAGTGACATAGAGTGGCGAAGCATCAAAGTTTTCCCTCATGATTCTCTGTATATAAATCGAGTCTTTATCCTTCTCTCCTTCTCTCCTTCTCTTCACTGCATCATAGAATCTACACATATGGCTTTCCCCTAAGTACTATAGATAATTCCCATACATCATTCGTTCTGTTTGTTGAATTGTGTGATATTAGAGAGTTTACGTTTTGAATCTAGATGCAAATGAGGATTGCTAAAGGCCATAGTCTTCACAACATTTGCATCTTGACGAGGTTCAAAAATCCATGTTTTCCATCTTGACTGTTCTAAAACAACCACTATTTTAAGCTGAAAATTTAACGGGAATATCTGTGCTATCTCTTTTGCTTGAATCTTCTGTTCTAGAGAATTTTGCTCCATGGGGCGTGGTCTGTAGCTCGCTGAAGATATGGGGTTTTTTTGGCGGTTTATCCCTACTATGATCGACAATTTCCAGTTTCCATCCAGATGCAAAACGCAAACTCTCTAATGATGAAGTCTCCTGACCTGTCTAAATGTAGAACCTAAGCCTTATATACAACGAGAATTGGAGATCCCGCGGAGATCATCGGACGCGGGGATCATCGGATGCGGAAATCGGAGTGGTGTGTACAGAGTGGTGAAGTGGCGGGTGGCAAGAGTGAAAATTGGTATAGGCGCGTACCGGTGACTCCGAGAGACCTCTATAGACTTCGTTCTAGGCCTTATAGTAACACTGTTCCCTAGGGTACATGCTTTTAGTATGCGTCGTGACAACCGTCGTGTTGAGCGTCGTGGAGGCTGTCGTGGATGCTTGTTGTGGAGTCGAACTTTGGAAAATATTTCGGAGTTCGTCTTTGTATGGGAATAGGAAAACGTAAAGGTACTGCTCATGTAACAGCTTAGCACTTTTCTAATACTACCCGCCTATATGGCATACTGGGCGACTGCCTCTAGCTTCCTAACTTCCAATTCCAGCACCAAGAGTCAATGAAAAAGTCAAAGTCCATGAATAATAAAAAACAATATATGAATAGATAGGGTAGTTATATGACAGAATAATGTGTTGTGGGGTTTGTATAATGGTGGTGGGGTTGTGGAAACCGGTGGTTGACGAAAGATGTGAAATGGCAGTGGCGATGGCAGGGGTTACTACACAAAAAAACATTATTTTTCATTTGACTTTTGACGCTGGAATATTGGCAGTTAGGAAGCTATAGGCTACCGGTTATGGGCTTGTAGCTGTGACCTGCGGTTCAATTCCGTGCGCGTTCCTTTTAATGTTCAGCACTGTGGCTCCTTAGGTGGATGTGGCGCACCTGTTGAGCCTCGCAAGTTTGGGCGCCAAACATCCACCGGACGAAGTGAGGTACGAGCTAGTGTGCGGCTAGGCACGAGACAACTCTAATTGCACGAAACATGTTACAAACATGGCTACGATGTTGTGGTGTATATATACGATAAAGTTGTGAAAATATTGTGCATATGCACTACAAACGTGTATCTCGTTACATGTGGTGTATTGAGTGATATAATCATTAGGCGGAGGTAAGGTTATCTTACTGCGAGCAATCCTTCGTTTACTCGTATCCCCCATCTCAACACCTCCCTATGCCCACTAATGCACTGTTATTTTTTCGTATTCGTTGATGTCTTAGTTATACCTCTTGCGAAGTACTCTACTCGCTAGAAAATAAAGTCTCCGGACATTTTAATATTACTCAACCAATTACTTAGAAGGGACATTGTCTGTGCACATCATCCTTGACATAATTAGGATACTATTCTTAATTGGGATACTGAATGACTTGATGCAGGAACCTACAGGCAAGGTAAATACAGTTGATGGTCCGTGCAATGTCTCAATGCGCAGTAGCGAGTGTCTGGAGACTTTATTTTTTAGCGAGTATAATCTCGTCCCTTAACTTTTTTTGAGTATGCAACTTATATACTTATCTGTATCAGGTATCAGTCAAATTTTAACAGATCACCCCCTTTGCCAAGAGAAGTCCAAGTCAGGGTTTTCATCTACTCCATCCCATTGATATTTAAGGAAATATGGTCTAAGTTGACTTAGGAAGGAAGGCCGCCTGAGGGTGTTAGTACTAGTAGTGTTTCGCCATTATAGTGACTTAGGGTGCTTACCAAACGCTAGCAAAGCCTATCAGACCGTAGGCAATGCTAGAACACTGCCAATCGAATAGTTTTCCTTCCAAAGCTGGTAATCCGCAAAGTTCACTTTGACGCCCTAAAATGTAGCCTTATCAGCAAGAGCCGTACAATTTTATTTTGGATAAATTGATTCCAGACCGGTATTGGTAAAGAATTGCATCTGTTTAATATGATAATCATCCCCATGTCCGATGACTCTAGTGATATATTCGTTTGGTAAAAGATCGAATGATTGCTGTTGACAAAAGCCATGATTCATGCCGTGTAGAGGATGTATTATATCATTAGGCCTGTAATGGAACTATAAACACTGCCGTTAGTTGCAATAATTGTAGCTGGGCTTTCTCTGCGAGCAAACCTGTATAGCCTTGATTGTGGTATCATAATAAACTATAACCTTGTCAATCCCTGTGATTAATCGACCTCGAAGTTGAAATATATCGTCCGAGTCTGCGTGTTGTCCATGTAATACGCGGGGGACAACGTGCGGACTATGATGGAGAATTTCGCCCGGCCACATCTTACACATTCCGGCGTATGAGTGCACGTCTGGACCAGAGGGCGGCTCAAACAGCAGCTTTAATAGTGCTGTATGATTTGAGCGTGCCGCCCACACGAAAAGTGATTGGTATGGACGATCACTTGGTCCAAGATTTTCGCAGTGGTTGAAATCGAAAGCCATCTGGTTTTCTAGCACTAAATGTCGCAATAGAGGCCAGACTTCAGTGTTATTAGGTGTAAACTCCGTTGTGTGCCATAACCAATATTCAGTGATATAATCCAACAGCCGGTATTTCGTTTCAAGTAAAGGCGGAAGAGTCTTCTTTGGTGGAAGATAATCAGTGAAGTTGATGTCAGGTTTCCGTTGACGTTCATTATGACTGTGAGTGAGCCAGTGCATACTCCGACACATAACTGCAGCGACTTCTGTGATACCATCTGGATGCGATATCTGATCATCTACAGCCGATTGGAGAGTTCTCATTGCATCTAGTCTGTAATCCGGCAGTTGTCTGATGATTTGAGTCTCAAAATCCGAGAAAGATAAATAAGAAACACATATTTCGCCGACTTCTCGATCTGCATCCGAAAACGAGAAATGAAACTTCTCTAGTGATGCATCCTTTGGTTCCGATACCAGAAATTCATGGACCGTATAATGAATGAGGCGAAGTGTCTTACCATCTTCGTCAAGAGTAACAAGGTTTCCACAGGCCCGAATGAGTTTTAATCCATCTGTGGGGATCTTAGATGCATCCCAGAATCTATCGGTTCGTTGAAAAGCGACAGCTTCTTTCAATTCCTCCACTGAGAGAGGACGCTTTGCGCAGACTAACCACCTTAAGGCTCTGCAAGCCACTGACTCTCGTTCATGGTGCCCGACTATCTTACGTAATATACGCCTGTATGTCTCAGCCAAATCCTCGGGAAGTTCGAGAAGTAGCTCTCGGATACGACTTTCATCCAGTGCCTCGCATATCTCATCAAGTTGCAAGGTTACCCAGAGAAACCTAGATCGCTTAAAATATTAGTCGGCAGCTGTATCGGTCTGAAGTTCGAAGACGTACATTCCGCGGGCACCATCAATGAGGGCATTCATAATTTCATGCATTAACTTAGGATCCGAAATCGTTAGAATGCTTTCTTTCTGTCGTTGTTCAACGGTGTCTTTAACAAAACGTGTTATATCGCTAGTATTTCTACGGTCGCTTATGCAAATAGAAGGGAAGTCCTTTAGCTGTTGCATGGTATCAACCTCCTCTCGAGTTGAAACGAATATTTTGACAACTTGATCATTGAAATCGACTATATTCCTCAGTATTGGCAAGATTTTGGACCTCTCTGGGAGTGGACACTCATCAAGACCATCAAGGACGAAATAGATAGTATGCCCAGCGAAAAGTCCAAAGGTTGTTCGGAGAATTGTTTCAACTTCCTCTATAACTGGCTTCCTTTCGTCTGCACCGTCATATGTGTACGCCTGTTGTATTAGGCCTTTTATGACCGCTGGTATCTCGAATCGATATAAAAGCTGTTTCACAAAGCTTCCCAGTATTTGTATGGCCTCCAGTGATGCTGATTCTCCATAATCGCAGTAAAAGTAAGCGACTGGAATCTGAGGGTCAGATAAGAGCATATCGACAACTCTTGTTGTAACTATGGATTTTCCGGACCCAGCTAATCTCAAATACATATTAATATTATACACCTTATGGCTACAACAGGATTTGTTACGCACGTATTCCGTAGCACCAAAGATATGACGAAGCCGCACCATAGTACCAATTATTATGTTCATCTGTGTCTAGAATCCAGTTTGCGGTGGATGGGTGACGCTTTGCAGCCAGGTTATTATGTTTGTTTCTATGGTCCACTGTTGATAGCATTCGGAAGAGCCGTCGACGTATATCCTCTATGGTTATCGAGTCAGATCACCCAGTCCCAAGCAATCTCGGAATGGAATAATAGAAGTACCAGCGGCAGAAAGTTCAACTGCTCCCCCACGTGCTCGTACTATTGCACGGAAATCTGCCTCTTCAACGATGTGCGCATGTCCTACTTCGTCCGCAACTGCATTCCGATATGCTTGCAACTCGCTCAAAATATCGTCGAACCGCTGAGAAAACGGTGACCAGAACTTTCGGAAGGACTTAACCCGTATCGAACCCCACCCTTCAAAGTATGCGAATGGTGTCAGCGTGGGTTCCCATCACTCATAGCCATATTGGTGAGTAACTCACAAGATAATTCTATGGTCTCGATTTGCCCAGTTTTAAATACCTGCTTGGCTTCCATGCAAAAGTTTATAATCCCCAAATACGCACCGGAAATCTTGTCGAGCAAACGCTGGTGGTTTGGGAATAATCTTGTGTAAACTTGCAGTCTCGGGAGTACCTCTCCAATCTTCTCAAACATATCGATAAGTTTGTCGAAATATTTGTCGAAATCGCTAGCAATCTGCCATATGTTAGTTTCATGATTGCAACTTATCCTTTGTTCGTCATGCACAATTAACAAAACTCGGATACTGCCCCACAAAGGACTCAGAACTAGTGGCGAGACAGCGGAGAAGATATCGATCGCCTTGCCATAATTTTGTATAGCGTTGACAACAGGTCTTAGTTTCCTTGCGGCAGCCCGAGATTTACTACTATCTTGATGCAACTTTTGTGCGGCACTGGCGCTGTAGAATAGGTTTTCAACTGTCGCGCTTTCAAATGCTCTCTTCTCGCCATCAGTCAAATCGCTCAGATATCGGTTTTTCGCCACCTCCCAGGGATCGGTATCAAAGGGATTGCTGTAAATCTGATTAGCATCACATATCTTCCACCAGGCACCCCTAACCCTTACCCTGACATTGTATCGAGAAGGTTCCTAATTGCAAGAAGATAACTACTGCGGGCAACGTCCTGGCTTATGTTCCATCACTAGGATTGTAGCTTGCTGCGTGCGTTTCGTGAGTCATTTGCATCGGTTGGTTCAAAATCGTATCTGCAGCTGCATGCAGGTGAATATGCAATCTGCACCCCGATATAAGGCTCTATTCGTTCTGAAGCCTCACTTTCAGAACTAAATATGACCTCAAAAGTGTGCCACACCACTGAAACCTGCGTGTATGTGGTACGAATGGCGAGGGAGACTTATCCACCGAGTTATCGATTCTGAGGAAACAAAGCAAATAAATGAGTTTGGTTAAACCCGCGTGACGCACAACCTTCGCCACCAGAACTTGTTCAATTTCGTACAGAGAAGGCTTTTCGGGTGCAGCGCTATAGTTTTACTTCCTCTTAAGAACCCTCGCTGTAAGTGTGTACTCACCTCTTCAGCGCAAGTGTTTCGAAACTTTGTCACACAGTAAGCGCAGAACAAAAACGAAGTAGGAGTCAGTTTGACTAAGTACACGGAGGAATGAGTGCATCAAGGCTGCAAGCCACGATGCAGGCCAGTTACCTGAGAAGGAATGAGATATCCTGATAACGAAATATGGTGGGCGGGCAAATTGTTGTATTGGCTGATCGGTGTACGTGCTCAGATTCTTTGAGCACCGATGCGAGTATGTGGCTAGTATCTATAGAATGTAAGTAGGGAGCAAGACACAGCAGTTCAAATGAATCCTGATGAGGGTAAAAAGCTTTGGGCTGACCGATCTAGAGAAAAATCCCTCAACTACAATGTTAGTACTGTGTCGCGGTCAGACCGACGGGTTGGTCTTGGAATTTCTACTTGGCGGCTCAATTGTTGTTTGAAGATTATGTGTAGGGCTGTGTTAAAGGTGTGGGAGTAGCGACTGGAAGGGCTCACTTTCCGCCGATCCACATCAAGGGGTAGGGTAAAGAATGTTGAGTCCATTGTGACAGGTTTGAGTGCGATAGAAGTTTCGACAGGTTCTGGATAGAGAACGTGTAGTTTTGGTCGGCAATTGGCATTACTGCTACATAAGCATCTGATAATTGGGCTGTACTGTGTGTGAGAATAAGTCCTTGGGCACCACTAATTTGCAGGTCCACAGATTGAATTCAAATCAATCCACCAATGAGCCCTTTGGGATTTTAGAGTATAATTGAAAAGCTGAATTATTCTTGGTTCGGCTACCTATTTGAACCAATTATGTATTATCATTGTTGCGGCCGTTCTGTCACTTCCAGTCAGGGGTGGAACAAGTCCGTCCCAGGCGTCCAATAGCTTACCCGAAACCGAATTGTGAATTTCAGGGCTTCAAAATCATGGCCCAGATGCCTACCTTTTCATTGATAAGACAATATACCCACAGGTACCTGCAGTCTCCGTGGGCGTCGGTAGAGGGGAGTCATCGCAAATTATTATTTTGCTGCCAAGCATATTCCCTCCGTAGCATCTGGGCTGGACACCCAGAGGCCTTTGTGTAATCGCTAGTCTGCCGTAAGCCCAGATAAACCCAAGTCATCCATCTCGGTAGCACCCACCGGGGCAAAAACCCCTGTAAAATACCCTTCCGACTTCCAGAGATATCAGGACAGACCCCCTAGTCACCTATATCAGTGCTAAGTCATTTCGATGGAGCCTGAGACTGTCTAGGTAAGCAAAAGATATAGCCTATGTTACTATGTTACAATAGTAACTTCGTTTCAGAATAGAGTCTACCTACGTGGGGGCCTGTATGCTCTGATATACGGCATCCAGAGTATGCCTTGCACGCATGCATGCGCACTCAGCTGGCATCTCCAGCTGAGTCCTGAATGACCGTCCGCTCAATGATATCATGATCTCCAGCAGCCTATAAGCCTTACAAAGGGCGGCGATCCATATATGCAACAGCCTAGCCTAGATGGCGTTGTGGTCACTAGTCACCCGTTAGACTGGCGAGCGGACGGACTGTTTTCCATTCCTACTTCCCGTATGTATTAATTATTAGTACTTGCCCGAGAAGTTATCCTTTCCACACGTAATTCGCAAAATTCAATCAAAGCTGCGCTCTAGCATACTAATTTGACAAAGTCCCGAGCCCCCACCATGAGCTTCGCTCGCACAAACTTCTTTCGTAGACCTGACACCAGTCAGTTCCATTTCTCGTGCCAGACTTAGGTGGATGAGTGGCGCGCCTGGTGAGCCGCAGTCTCGCAAGCTCGGGTGGGCGGCAGCCTGTTAGGACCTAAGTGCCAAAACCTCGCGACCTCGCGACGGTGCACCTGTGCAGCAACAACAATGAAAAAAAGTTCCTCCCTAGCAACTAAAAATTTAGAGAGAGCGATAGAGAGGATAGTTAAATAAATAAATTAGGTGTTAGCAACTCTCTTTAATTTGTGGTTGCAAATATTTGTTGTTGCCAGTGCACTGGTGTTAACCATCAGAGATCAGAGGTGCCGGGTTTTTTTTGATGTGGTAGCGGGGGTTGCAGCTTAACCATTGTTGATGACGGTTTTTGTTGAGGTGGTAGCGGGGGTTGCAGCTTAACGATTGTTGGTGATGGTTTTTTTTTGAGGTGGTAGCAGAGGTTGCAGCTTAACCATCGTTGATGACAGTAATTTTTGGTGGGGTAACCCCGCTTTCCATCAACAACCCCGCTTCCTATCAACAACTACACTCACTCTGAAAGCCAGTAAGTAGCACAGGCAATACATTACAGATTCCTACTAATTGATTGTTAATTTAGTGGCTCCTAGCAAGGCTGTATCTAAGAGGGGCAAAAATGCGGTAGCTTCCAGTTCTACTACTGGCAAGAGAGGAAAAAAAGCGCCACCACAACATCCCCAGTGCCCAGCAGAAGGCTGCACTAAGCAGTTCAAGGGAAAGGACCCTGAGAGGGC
>Ga0307515_10007484_pt1 | contig 21573 bp, 17 predicted proteins | sample 17_EM_MG_FD_194513 | JGI IMG/M metagenome (GOLD analysis project Ga0307515, IMG submission 194513) | Populus trichocarpa ectomycorrhiza microbial communities from riparian zone in the Pacific Northwest, United States - 17_EM | ecosystem: Host-associated > Plants > Roots > Unclassified | place...
CCGGCCCAGTCCCGCAGCTTCCTCATCGACGCTGGCGCTCAGGTGAACGGTTATGCCAGCGACATCACGCGCACCTGGGCGGCCTCCGGCCACGACGAGTTCGCGGCGCTGATTGCGGCGATGGAGGTCGAGCAGTTGGGCCTCGTCGACGAGGTGCGCGAAGGCGTGGATTACCGCGACATCCACCTCAGCGCCCATCGCCGCACGGCGCGCGTGCTGGGCGGCGCGGGCATCGTCAACATGAGCGAAGAGGCCATGGTGGCCGAGGGCGTCACCAAGCCCTTCTTCCCGCACGGCATCGGCCATCTGCTGGGCCTGCAGGTGCATGACGTGGGCGGCTTCATGGCCAGCGAGACCGGCGGCGTGGCGGACAAGCCCGAGGGCCACCGCTACCTGCGCCTGACGCGACCGCTGCGGGCCGGCATGGTGGTCACCATCGAGCCGGGCCTGTACTTCATCCCGATGCTGCTGCGCGAGCTGCGGGCGTCTAAAAACGCGGGCAACGTGGACTGGGACTGCGTGGAGCGCCTGTCGCGTTACGGCGGCATCCGCATCGAGGACGACGTGGCCTGCCGCTCGGGCGGCGAGGCGCCGGAGAACCTGACGCGGGACGCGTTCGCGACTCAGCCATGACGAGCGAATCCTGGCGCGTGCCTCAGCGCCGGGATGCGTTGAGCTACTGGCTGCGGACTCGCTTGCTCAGCCTGCGGGCCTGGCTGATGGCTCGGTGGCTGCGCCCCGCCGCTCGCTGGCCTGCGGCCTCAACGCTGGCCGACGCACCCGTCGTCGCCGAGCATCGCAGCCCGCTGTGGTCTGACGGCGATGACGCCGAGTTCGCGCTGGTGGCGGGCAAGGTCGAGAACCTGCGCGTGGCCATCGCGGCCTTTCGGGCCGTGGAGGTGCCCGCGGACGGCGTGCTGAGCTTCTGGGCTCAGCTGGGGCGGCCGAGTGCGCGGCGCGGCTTTGTCGTCGGCCGGGAAATTCGCGAGGGCTGTGTCGTGCCCACGGTCGCGGGCGGCATCTGCCAGTTGTCCAACGCGCTGGCTGCCGTGGCCGCGCAGGCCGGCCTGGCGTTTGTCGAACGTCACACCCACAGCGCGCGGGTGCAGGCCGGGCCGCCGACGGCGGCCGATGCGACCGTGTTCTGGCGCCATGTCGACCTGAGGTTGCGCGCCGGCCATGCCTGGCGGCTCGATGTCGCGATGGACGCGAACGAACTCGTCGTCTCGCTGCGTGCCCACCTGCCGGCAGCGCCGCGCAGCGTTGCGGCGTTGCCACCGCAGGCCTCGCGCGCACCGGCTCGTGGCTGCCTGAGCTGTGACCAGAGCGAGTGCTTCCGGCATGCCCGGCATCAGGGCCTGCGAGGTCAGCAGGGCCGCACGGCCGCGCTGCTGGACGCCTGGAGCCCCGAGTTCGCCGGCCACCTCGCCGATCGGCAGGCCGATCGCTTTGCGCCCTTGCCACTGCGCCTGGCGTTTTGGCGGCCGACGTCGCGCGCGTGGACCGACGCGACCCGGCTGGCGCGCTGGGCCAGCCTGCGCGGCGCGCTGTGGCGTCGACGTTGGGCGCGCCACAGCGGTGGCCGTCGCCAGGCTGCGGTGCTGGACGCGCAGCGCTGGCTGGCGCAGGCCTACGCCGCCGCGTTGACGCCGCTGCACACCCGCCTCATCGTCGACCAGGCGCTGCTGCCCCATCTGGCGCAATGTGGCGTGCTGGCAGGCCGGGAGGTCGAGGTGCTGGCGCACTCGCTGCCGCTGGGCGAGATCCACGCCCGGCTGGACCGCGCAGCACAGCAGTGGCCGCTGGACGAGAGCCTTCGCGACTTCCGCGCGCCGCCCGGGATGGTCGCGGCCGAAGCGCAGGCGCTGGCGCGTGCGCATGCCGTCGTCACGCCGCATGCCGACGTCGCCGCCGTGCTGGCCGGCCGCAACCTGCGGCGCCTCGATTGGGCGATGCCGCCTGCGCAGCGCTTCTCGGTAGCCGCTCCATTGCTGGCACCGCTGCTGCTGTTCCCCGCATCGGCGCTGGCGCGCAAGGGAGCGCGCGAACTCGCGGCGGCCTTGCAGGGACTGCGCTGCCGCTTGCGCGTGACGGGCCAGGGCGACGCCTGCGCATGGTCGGGCATCGCGTTGGACACCGCCGAGGTGGCGGACCCGCTGGAGGGCGTGGCCGCCGTCGTGCTGCCGGCCCATGTGGAGCATGTGCCGCGCATACTGCTGCGGGCGCTGGCCTGCGGGCTGCCTGTCATCGCGACGCCGGCCTGCGGTCTGGCGTCGCAGGCCGGGCTCGATCTTGTCGAGGCTGGCGATGTGGCGAGTTTGCGCGCCGCGCTCGTGAAGCGGATCGGCGATGGTTGAGCGGCGCATCGCCCTGCTCGTGGCGCTGCTGCTGATGGCGCCTTGCGCGCAGGCCCAGCCTGAGGCGAAGCTGGGCCGCGTCGAGGTTCAGGGCGAGTCGGCAATAGCGCGGGAGAAGAAGACGCTGGGCCAGCTCTTCAAGGCCGAAGCGCTGTTCGCGCAGTACCACGCGCTCGCGCCGGCCGCCGCTCTGACCTTCAAGGTCTATCCGCGCAAGCAGGCGGAGTCGGCACCCAGCCTGGAGTTGGGCCTGATGACGCCAGCCGGCAGGCAGCCGGTTGTGCTGGATGCCGACGACCGCTTCGTCGTCGACCCGGCCTGGCGCGCGTTGCCTGAGCGCACCGAGCTGCGCAGCCGCCTGGCCGATGGTCGGGTGACGTGGCGGCCCGACATCCGCACGCCTGGCGTGGCCGATGGGGAGCGCCGGCTGGGCGACCTGCGCCTGCAATGCCGCGTGGGTTTTGGCAGCGGCGTGGCGCGGGGCGCCACCGGCTTCGGTTGGCTGCGCTCCCTGGTCATCGACGACTGCGAGGACCGCGAATGGAGCCCCAGCAACTTTGCGGACCGACCCGTCTTCGCGGTGACGCTGGTGCACGGCGAGCGGCGGCTGACGCTCAGCGGGCGCTTGCTGCATGGCTTGCGCGACAGCGACGCGAAGGACTACGACTGGGGCTATTCGCTGCGCGAGCGCATGTTCCGCCTGCCGATTGGCGACACGAGCTGGCCAGACGACACGCGCGTCGTCTTCGAGGCCATGGACGACCCAGCCGTGCCGCCGGATGCAGCTGTGCAGACGCTGACCGACGACTGGGCGAAGACCGCGCTGGCTCTGGTGCCCGGCCTGACGCCCGCCGAGGTGGCCCAGCAACTGGGCACGGCCAGCGACGACACCCGCTTTGAATCGGGGCGGCGGCTGCAGCGCCATTTGCGTGAGATCAAGACGGCGGCCGATCCGCTGCGACTGGAACTGGTCAGTCTCTTCGGCGCGGATGACCGGCTGGTGAAGACGTCGCTGCGGCGGGTTGACGGTCAGCGCTATTGAGGTTTGGGATCACCGTACTGCACGCCCCGCCCGTGCGTGCCGACATAGACGCGGCCGAACAGCTTGGGGTCGCCGCTGATCTGCAGGATCAGGCCCCACTGGTGGGCGTCGTCGTTGATGCGCTGCCAGTTGGCTGCGCCGTCGGTGGAGCGGAAGACGCCGTACTGGCCCGACACGGTGCCGACGAGGTAGACGGCCGGCTCAGCAGCGCCCGGCGCCGCGCGGCCGAAGCCGAAGGCGTGGATCTCAGAGACGGCCGGCAGGCGCTTGAAGGCCTGGCCGCTGCCGGCGCGGTAGAGACCGTGGAAGGCCGCCACCCAGAGCTCGCCCTCGCGGCCGGGCGTGGCGTAGAGCCGGTCCTGGCCGCCGCGGTTGTCGCCGCGGCCGGTGATGTTGTGGCTGCCTGTCGCGGTGCGGGCAACGGCCCCGTCGGACAGGGCAAGCGGCTGGGACTTGAACGTCAGGCCGCCGTCATCACTCGCGTAGAGCTTGTCGTCGAACAGCGCCATCGCGTGGAAGCGTCTGGGGTTTACGCGGTCGGCGATGACGCGGGTGCCCGCAGGCAGGCCTTGCACGGCGGTCCAGGTGTCGCCACGGTCGTGGCTGACGTGGGGGACACCCCAGTCCTTGGATTTCGGCGTCCACACCCAGGCCTTGCCGTCGGCGGACACGGCGATGAAGCCGTCGCCGGACTTGGGGTCGGGCACGGTGGCGGGCTCGCGCCAGGTCTTGCCACCGTCGAGCGAGTAGCCGAGGTTCTTGGCGCCATCGCGCGGCTTGCCGATGCGCACGATGACCTCGGGTGCCGCGTCAGCGCCGGTCACGTCGTGCGTGTTGCCGAAGAAGGGCGGCTTGGGGTTGCCGGCGGGCGGCTTGTCGAGATCGGTGTGGACGAAGCCGGAGTAGTCGCCGATGGCCGTCACCAGCGGCACGCCCTTGGTCGGGCTGTGCAGGGCCAGCGCCACGGTCTCCTCGATGCCGGTGGCCATGACGCGCCAGGTCGTCGGCTTGCCCTTGTCGGCCTGGGTCAGGTCCAGCGTCTCCCAGCCGCCGTAGCCGGTGGTGAAGAGGGCGTGGTCGGGGTTGGCGGGGTTGATCTTGACGTCGTAGAGCCAGTGCAGGTGGGTGTCGGCGGCGTAGGGCGCGGCGGCGGCATCGAAGCGGGCTGCGGGGAAGAGCGGCGTCCATGTCGAGCCACCGTCGGTGCTGCGAAAGAGTTGGTCGCCGCCGCCACGGCCGGCGGTGCTGGCGAGCAGACGCTGCGGGTTCTTGGGGTCGACGGCAACGGTGGGATAGCCGAACTGCAGCGCGGTGCTCGGGCGCTCGGGCGTGATGTCGGCCCAGGCTTGCTTGGCAACGTCGTAGCGCCATACGGAGCCATCCTTCATGCGGTGCGGGCCGGGGTCGCTGGCGTAGGCGACGTAGAGGCGGCCGTCGCTGGCCAGCGTGGCGCGCATCGGCCGGTGCTGCGTCGGCGCGTCGGGCACGGGCCCCCAGGTCGCGCCGGCATCGCGGCTGACCCACAGGTTGGGCCGGCCGACGACCGAGACGCCCGCGTAGAGGGTGCGGCTGGGCTGACCGCGCGCGCCGCTCGTGGGGTCGAAGAGGACGAAGTTGATCGTCGCCTTGCCGTCGCTGCCGCCCCAGCTGGGCGGCGGGCCGTCGGACTCGTCGCGACGCCAGGCGGCGTCGGGGAAGGCGTCGACACGCTGGAAGCTGGCCGCCGCATCGCCGCTGCGCCACAAGCCGGCGAGGCGGCTGGCCAGGTAGATCACGCGGCCGTCGTTGGGGTCCACGGCCAGGCGTTCGCCGTTGCCGCGCCCGCCTTCGTTGCCGCCGAGCTTGAAGGGCAGGTCGGTACGCTGGAACGTGCGGCCACGGTCCTTGGAGCGCAGCACGGCGCCGTTGGGCACGGCGGGGTTGGTGTAGGTGCCGCAGGCCAGATAAAGCGCGTCCGGATTGTTGGGGTCGACGGCCAGGCTCTCGACGCCCATCAGGTTCACGTCGGCCAGCGGCAACCAGTCCAGCAGCGGTTGCCAGGCGCCGGTGGCCGTGTCGCGGCGGTAGGCGCCGCCCATGTCGGTACGGGCGTACATCAGGCCCGGCACGGCAGGCTGGAAGGCAAAGCCGTCGACAAAGCCGCCGCCGACGATGGCGACCGGGCGCCATTGGTAGGGCGCGTCCTTGAGCGGCTCGGCCTGGGCTGCGGCACCAGCCAGCAGCAGGGCGCCAAGCAGGGGCTTGATGGGGTTCATGTCTCCGACACGTCTTGTTCGAGTATCGGTATCGTCGTTTTGTTCGACGGTCGAACAAATACGGTTTACCCGGGGAAACCAGACGTTCCCTGCGGCCAAGCTCACCGCCGGCCAGGGTTCACGGCAGGTCCCAAAGCATCCGGAAATGTGATACTTGCGTGCTGGAACAGTAGGCCACAAAAAATGGAACGCAATTCCATGTGAATCAAGAGGCAGCAAGAGTCATGAGCAAAACGATCTCGATGAGGCACACGCTGAGCTACGGCAGTGCCAACCTGCTGGGCAGCGGCGCCCTGGCCATCGCGGCGGCATGGCTGCTCTATTTCTACACGACCTTCTGCGGGCTGACGGTCGTCGAGGCTGCCACGATCTTCTCCGTGGCCAGCATCCTGGACGCCATCAGCAACCCCGTGATGGGGTATATCAGCGACAACTTCTACAACACGCGATTGGGCCGCAAATTCGGGCGCCGGCGGTTTTTCATCCTGCTCGGCATCCCCGCAGTATTGCTGTATCCGCTGATGTGGATCGAGGGTTTCGGGTTCTGGTATTACCTGAGCATGTATGCCCTGTTCGAGCTGGTCTATACCATGGTCATGGTGCCCTATGAAACCCTGGCGACGGAGATGACCACGGATTTTTCCGTCCGCTCCAAACTCACGGGCGCCAAGGCCATGTTTGGCAAGGGAGCCAACTTCCTGGCCGCCTTCATCCCGGCCCAGCTGTTCCTGGTCTACAGCAAGGAGTCGGCCACGCCCTTCCTGCTCACCGGCATCATCTACGCCCTCATCATGTGCGTCGCCATGATCGCCCTCTACCTCTCCTCCTGGGAGCGGCCCGTGCACGAGGTGGTGCAGGAGCGCGCCGGCAGCCTGGGCCAAGCCCTCAAGAAACTGGCCAGGGACATGATGTCCACCTTTCATCTCAAGATCTTCCGCAAGCACCTGGGCATGTATCTGTTGGGGTTTGGTGCGGAATGGCTGTTCGCTTCGATATTTACCTATTTCATCGTCTTCTGCATGGGGCAGGACAAATCGGTTGTCGGCTACCTGAACAGTTTCAGCTCGGTGATGCAGCTGATATCGACCATGCTGTTCATCGGCCTGTGCATCAAATTCGGTTTTGCCCGGCCCTACCGTATCGCCCTGTTCGTCGTTTGCGGCAGCGTGCTGGCCTATGCCGCGCTGTTCTACCTGGGCTGGTCCAAGCAGACCACGGTCATCGCGCTCTTCGCCATCACGGCCGTGTTCGGCCTGGGTACCGGCGGGGTCTACTACATCCCCTGGACGGTCTACACCTTCCTGGCCGACGTTGACGAAGTGCTGACCGGCCGCCGGCGTGAAGGCATCTATGCCGGCGCCATGACCTTCGCCGGCAAGATCACCCGTTCGGCCGTTGTCTTCGCCATGGGCTGGCTCCTTGGCCAGTTCGGCTTCCTGTCCGGCCAGGCCGCGCAGCCGGACACCGCAATCAACGCCATCATCGGCATTTTCACGCTGGGCGTGATCGGGCTGGGCGCGGGCGGCGTCTACTACACCTACCAGATGAAACTCGACCGCAAGAACCACGCCGTCCTGCTGGAAGAAATCGCCCGCATCAAGGCCGGTGGCCTGATCGCCGACGCCCCGGCAGAGGCCCGCGCCGTGGCCGAGGAGCTGACCGGCTGGAAGTACGAGCAGTGCTGGGGCAACAACCCCCTGATGCCCAAGGGGATGGACCAGCAGGCGCGGGCCTGAGGTTCGCAAAGCATCGGCTTGCCTCCGGGAAACTCGACGTTCCTTCGAGGATTCCGCACGCTGGCTGCGCATTCCATCGGCGCAGGGCCTGGACCGCGCGGCACAGTGCTGGCCCATGACCCCGCTGACGCTTTGCCGACACATCGGCGCCGCCTTGACCTTGGCCCTGGGCTTATCGCCGGCCTGGGCCGCGCTCATCGACCACGAGCGCGCGCAGATCGTGCTGATGCCCTTGCTGCAAGCGCCCAAGCTGGCGCTGGCCGCGCCGCCTGAAGAACGCACGCTGCGGGCCGGCGACCTGATCTCGCTCTTTGTGCCCGACAAGGCCACGCTCAAGTTCGTCGAGAAGGGCGAGCCGTCAGCCACCCTCGTGGCGCTGGATGAAGCGCGCTACCGCGAGCTGTCGGTGCAAGGCGGCGGGCGTGTCCCCGAGCCAGGTTTCCCGCCCGTGCGCGGCCATGGCTGGAAGCGCTTCGGTGCAGCCAAGCCGGGCGTCGTGCATTTGCAGATCAGCCAGGCTGGTGAGTCCAGGTGGTATCGCTTCGACATTGGCGCGGCGCCGGAGTTCACCTACGGCCGGGTGGTCAAGCGCAGCGACGCGGAGCAGCACGAGGCGCTGTACTTGACCGACTACGACGAACTGGTGCTCGACCTGCCCGGCGAGGCCGGCGATGGCTGGACGGTCGGGCCGGCAAGCACCAGCGGCCTGAAACTGGTCTCGGTGGCGCAGGCGGCCGAGCATCGGGTCATCCTGACACTGGCGGTGGTGCGCGCGGAAAGAGTGCCGGCCGAACCGTCACTGGTCGTCACCTGTGGCAGCCAGCAGTTCGTCTTTGCCTGGCGCCGCGCAGGCGTGCCCTTGTCGCGTTGACGTCCCATGAAATTCGCAACCGCCTTGCCCCTGGCCCTGACGCTCTTGATGAGCGTGGTCCATGCCCAGCAGTCAACCCAGGAAGTCGACCGCCCACGAGCCGCCAAGGCGCGTGAGGTGCAGAACAGCGACGCCGCCGTCCACGCGCAGCACGCGGCCGACGCACCCCGGCGCGAGGCGCAGCGGCGCTGGCACGAGAGCCACAGGCCCTGGCGGCTGCTCGTCTTCCATGCGTTCCGGCCCGGCATCCTGTCGCTGTGCGCGAACGCCCACCAATGGCTGGATTTCGAGCGCCTGGCCCTGCCCGACGCCGCCGACCCGCTGAAGGCGCGCTGGCTGATCGAGGCGGCCTCCATCCAATGGCCGGGCGGACGCTTCTCCCAGGCGGCCGCCGGCGATGCGCCTGCCAAGCCTGGCCTGCTGAGCGATGCCTGCTTCACGCTGTTTGTCGATGGCAAGCCCGTGATGTCGGGCGCCGTGGTGTCGAGCTACTCCGCCCGGCGCTTCGACTTCCCCGCCTTGATCGTCGCAGAGCGCGCGCCTGCCGAAGGGCCTCTCAGGCTGACGCTGGCGCCACGCTTTCCTGCACCGGCGGGTGCGCCGGTGCCGGCAGGCTGGGCCGAGTTGTTGAAGGGCCTGGCGGGCGCCGACTAGGCTTTGGTCCTGGGCAGCCCGGTGGCGATGAGCCCGTCGCAGGCGGCCTCCACCAGATCCAGCACTTCGTCGAAACCGGCCGAGCCACCGTAGTAGGGGTCGGGCACGTGCGGATTCCCGGCATGCGGTGCGTAGTCCATCAGCAGCTTCAGCCGGTGGCGTTGGCTGGTTGGGCAAAGCCGCTCGGCGTGGGCGAGGTTGTCGTCGTCCATGGCCAGCACGAGGTCGAAGCGCTCGAAGTCCGCAGCCATCAGCTTGCGGGCGCGCAGGGTGCTGAGGTCATAGCCGCGCAGCGCCGCATGCTCCTGGCTGCGTTCGTCGGGCGGTGCGCCGATGTGATAACCGTGCGTGCCAGCGGAGTCGACCTCGACGTCCAGTCCGGCCGCGGCCAGCTTGGCGCGCATGACGCCCTCGGCCGTCGGGCTGCGGCAGATGTTGCCCATGCAGAAGAAGAGGATGCGGCGTGTCATGGCCGCATTCTCCTCGGGCCGAGTGCCGAGCCGCTCCCAAGCCGGCCCGCCGTCCCCGTGGGGGACCGGCCAAGGTATGCCTTGGCCGAGGGGCGCTAATTCTTCAGAAGCGCATGTCGGCCCGCAGGGAGATCACGCGGAAGGTCTTGTTTCGCGACCAGCTCTCGGTCAGGTACTCGCGCAGGGTCTCGCTGTTGGTGCTGATGCCTTCGGAGCGCGATTCGGCATCGCGCGGCGTCAGGTTGGCCATGGACAGGCGCCAGTTGATGCCGTCGCGCACGGCGCCGCTGCTCCAGGACAGGTAGGCGTCGAACTGGCGGCGCGCGGTTTCATCGCGGCGCAGCGTCGCGGTCTGCTGCACGCGGGTGGCCGGCACATAGTTCGCATTGAAGCCGCTGCCGAACTTCTGGCCCCAGGCGGTCCAGCGGTGGTCGATGCCGAAATTGAAGCTGCCGCGTGGCTGCTGGTCGATGCGGTTGCTTCTACCTGGGATGCCTTCCACCGCGCTCTTGAAGACGGCGGCGTTGAAGCGCAGCAGCATCATCTGCAGCTCGGCCGGCGCATCTTCCCAAAGCTCGTCCATGCGGGCCTTCACTTCGAACTCGAGCCCCATGGTGCGGGCGCGGCCCGTGTTGCGCGGGCGGCTGACCCAGCGCTGGACGCTGTCCCAGCTCACCGTCTCCAGCAGCACGTCGCTGCGGATCATGTGGTTGATGTTCTTCAGGAAGGCGCTGCCGGAAATGATGCCGCCCGTGGGCAGCCAGTGCTCCAGGCTGAGGTCGAAGTTAGTGGCCAGCTCGGGCTTGAGGTCGGGGTTGCCGGCGCGGTCGGCATGGGTCTGGTAGTTGGGGCCGTCGGGATAGGTGGTGTTGATGGTGGGTCGGGCGACCAGGTCGTTGAGGTTGGGTGGGCGGTAGGCGCGCGTCACGGACATGCGCACCTGGTCCTTGGGGAAGGCCTCGGGCTTCCACAGGATGTGGAACAGCGGCGAGGTGACCTGCGACACGTTGTGCGTCTCGGGAAGGGTGCCAGCGGCGGCGGCCGTGGTCGCGATGCGCTCGTAGCGCAGGCCGGCGTAGAGCGACCACTGCTTGCTCGGGCTCCACTCGTCCTGCGTGAAGGCGGCGAAGCGCTCGTTGCGTGTTTCCAGCGTGTTGCCGAAGCGCACCAGGCCCGGCAGCACCTTGCCGTCAACGAGCGTGTCGGTCACCTGCGTGCGCTGGCTGCGCTCGGTCTCCAGGCCGCTGACCCACTGGTGCTCCTGCGCGGTCTTCAGGTTCCAGCGGCCACTGAGGCTGGTCTGGTTGTCCTCGACCGAACTGTGGTCCTGCTGCGCGCGGTCGGTGGTGATGCCGGCGATGGCCATCTTGTCGCGGCGATCGCTGTTCCTGGTGTTCCTGGAGGTGCCGGTGCCCAGGCGGACGGTGAAGCTCTCGCCCACCTTGGGCCGGTAGTCGGCGGACAGATTCAGGCGCAGGTTGTGGTTGCGGGCGTCGTTCTCGCTGTGCACGTCGCGAAAGCGCGTGCCCTCGGAATTGAACTGGCTGCTGCCCTCGTTCTGGGACAGGAAGAACGATGGCGTGAGGTTGAGGGTCAGCGTGTCGCTGTACTTCCAGCGCAGCCGGGCGTTGCCGTTGAGGCTCTTGGTGTGGTTCTCGCTGGTGCCGAGCTGCGTGTTCTCTTCGACGACCTCGCCGGTCTCGGTGTCGGTGCGGCGGTTGCCCGAGTCAACGTTGTTGTAGAAGCGGCGGAGAGCGCCGTTGGTGGAGATGGCGCCCACGAACTCGTCGCCGTTGGGGCCGCCCCATTTCAAGTTGCGCGTCCAGCTGGCGTCGAACTGGGGCTCGTTGCGGTCCCAGCCGGCGCCCACGCGCACCTCGTGGTTGGACTTCTGCAGCGGCTCGCGCAGCACGATGTTGATGGTGCCGGCGATGGCCCGCGTGCCGGTGGCAGCGGTGGGCGCTCGGTAGATCTCGATGCGCTCGATCTGGTCGGGCGGCAGGTCCTCCACGGCGAAGCCGGGCGGTGGGCGTTCGTCGTCGATGGTGATCTGCGTGTAGCCGTTGCCCATGCCGCGCATGCGGATGTCACCGCCGCGGCCCGGGCGGCCGCCGATGGTGACGCCCGGCAGGCGGCGCAGCACGTCGCCCAGCACGGTGTCGCCGTACTTTTCCAGGTCCTCGCGCTCAATGACGATCTTGCTGGCCGTGCTGTTGCGCCGCCGGCTGTTGGCGGTCGGGCCGGTGCTGACCTCGACGCGGTCCAGGCGGTTGCCCGCGCTGCTGGCGGCGGGCGCCGGGGCACTGGCTGCTGCTGCGACGGGCTTGGCAGGTGTGGAAGGGGCGGGCGGTGTCTGGGCCGCGCACAGGGCGCTAGCGCAGAGCGCAGCCAGCGCTAGAAGGGAACGGCTCATGGCCGCGATTCTCCGTACGCTTGGTTACGTTGAATCACGTAAAGCGCTCATTTACATGAGCGGAGGACGAGTCAGCCGTTGAGGCCCAGGCGCTTGCAGAGCTCCAGCGTCAACGCCGATTGGTTGAGCGTGTAGAAGTGCACTCCCGGCGCGCCACCGGCAATCAGGCGTTCACAGAGCCGCGTCACCACGTCCAGCCCGAAGGCGCGGATGCTGGCGGCGTCGTCCATGAAGCCTTCCATCTTCATCTGCACCCAGCGCGGGATCTCGATGCTGTCGCGCTGCGCGAACTGGGCGATGCGGCCGTAGTTGTGGAAGGGCATGATGCCCGGCACGATGGGCTGGGTGACGCCCAGGCGCCGTGCCTCGTCCACGAAGTGGAAGTAGGCGTCGGGGTTGAAGAAGAACTGCGTGATCGCGCCGTCGGCACCCGCCTTCATCTTGTCGGCAAAGTGCTGCAGGTCGCGCGCGGCATAACGCTGCTGTGGGTGGGTCTCGGGGTAGGCGGCCACTTCGATGTGCCAGTCCTTCCCTTGGGTCTCGCGGATGAAGCTGACCAGCTCGGAGGCATAGCGGAACTCGCCCGCCGTGGCCGTGCCGCTGGGCAGGTCGCCGCGCAATGCGACGACGCGACTGATGCCGCGCTCGCGGTAGGTGGCCAGGATCTCGGCGATGTTCTCGCGCGTGGAGCCCACGCAGCTGAGATGAGGCGCGGCGTTGAAGCCAGCCTCGGCGATGTCCATCACGGCGTTCAGTGTCTTGTCGCGCGTGGAGCCGCCAGCGCCGTAGGTGACGCTGAAGTACTGGGGCGTGAGTGCGCCCAGTTCCTGCACAACGGTCTTGAGTTTCTCGACGCCGACCGGCGTGTTCGGGGGGAAGAATTCAAACGAAACAGGCGTGCTCATCGAGAGGCCCACAAAAAGAATTCGCGATTGCCATCACCGCCGGTGATGGGGCTGTCGAAATAGTCCAGCACCTTCAGCCCGAGGGCCGTGCAGGCCAGGCGCACGCGGCCTTCCAGGCGCGGGTAGTCGGCCTCGTCCTTGACGAGACCGCGCTTGTCCAGCGCCTTCGGGCCCAGCTCGAACTGCGGCTTGATCAGCACCAGCAGGTGGCCGTGTGACTCCAGCCAGGGCAGCAGCTCCGGCAGGCTGCCCACCATGGAGATGAAGCTCAGGTCGCCGACGATGAGCGTGAAGCCGCCCGTCGGTGCGTGCGAGCGCAGCCCGGCCAGCTCACGCACATGCACGCCTTCCAGCGCCGACACGCGTGCGTCGGCCTGCAGGCGTGGGTGCAGCTGGCCGTGGCCCACGTCGATGCCGACGACATGGCGTGCGCCACGCGCCAGCAGGCAGTCGGTGAAGCCGCCGGTGCTCTGGCCGACGTCCAGCACCGTGTGGGTGCTGACGTCGAAGCCGGTGCGGTCCAGCGCGCCTTCCAGCTTGAGCCCGCCGCGCGACACATAGCGCAGCTCCGCGTCGTCGGTGACGCGCAGTTGCGCCGTCTCGGGCAGGTCCTCGCCGGCCTTCTTCAGCACGGCCCAGCCGGTGGGCGAGGCCCATTCGGCGGCGCCGTTCTGGATCAGGCGCTGCGCGGCCGAGCGCGTGGGCGCCAGGCCAAGGCCGACGAGGATCTGGTCTGCGCGCATCAAGGAGCGATCAATAGCGGTAGGTGTCGGGCTTGTAGGGGCCAGACTTGTTCACGCCGATGTAGGCAGCCTGCTCCTCGGTCAGCTCGGTCAGCTGCGCGTTCAGCGTGGTCAGCTGCAGGCGGGCGACCTTTTCGTCCAGGTGCTTGGGCAGCACATAGACCTGGCCGACAGCGTAGTTGTCGCGATGGGCGAACAGTTCGATCTGCGCGATGGTCTGGTTCGCGAACGAACTGGACATGACATAGCTCGGGTGGCCTGTGCCGCAGCCCAGGTTCACCAGGCGGCCCTTGGCCAGCAGGATGATGCGCTTGCCGTCCGGGAAGATGACGTGGTCGACCTGCGGCTTGATCTCTTCCCACTCGTACTGCTCCAGCGCCGCGACCTCGATCTCGTTGTCGAAGTGGCCGATGTTGCTGACGATGGCGTTGTTCTTCATCGCCAGCATGTGCTCGTGGCGGATGACGTTCTTGTTGCCGGTCGTCGTCACGAAGATGTCGGCCTTGTCCTGGGCGTATTCCATCGTCACCACGCGGTAGCCTTCCATCGCGGCTTGCAGCGCGCAGATGGGGTCGATCTCGGTCACCCAGACCTGGGCCGACAGCGCGCGCAGCGCCTGGGCCGAGCCCTTGCCCACGTCGCCGTAGCCGGCCACGACGGCGATCTTGCCAGCCACCATCACGTCGGTGGCGCGCTTGATGCCGTCCACCAGCGATTCGCGGCAGCCATAGAGGTTGTCAAACTTGCTCTTCGTGACCGAATCGTTGACGTTGATGGCGCGGAACAGCAGCGTGCCCTTGGCCGACATTTCCTTCAGGCGGTGCACGCCCGTGGTCGTCTCTTCGGTCACGCCGATGATCTCGGCGCTCTTGCGGGTGTACCAGGTCGGGTCTTGAGCGACCTTGGCCTTGATGGCCGCGAACAGCACGCGCTCTTCCTCGCTGCCCGGGTTGGCCAGCACCGACAGGTCCTTCTCGGCCTTCTGGCCCAGGTGCATCAGCAGCGTTGCGTCGCCGCCGTCGTCCAGGATCATGTTCGGGCCTTCGCCCGGCTCGTTCTTGCCGGCGAATTCGAAGATGCGGTGGGTGTAGTCCCAGTAGTCTTCCAGCGTCTCGCCCTTGTAGGCGAACACCGGCGTGCCGGCGGCGGCCAGCGCGGCGGCGGCGTGGTCTTGCGTCGAGAAGATGTTGCACGAGGCCCAGCGCACTTCGGCGCCCAGGGCTTGCAGCGTCTCGACGAGCACGGCCGTCTGGATGGTCATGTGCAGCGAGCCGGTGACGCGCGCGCCCTTGAGCGGCTGGGTCAGGGCGTGCTCCTTGCGGATGGCCATCAGCGCCGGCATTTCATGCTCGGCGATCTTGATTTCCTTGCGGCCCCAGGCGGCGAGGGACAGGTCTTTGACGAGGTGGTCGGTGGTGCTCATGCAGGGCTCCTTCAAGCGAATGAAGCCGCTGACAGACGTGCGAGGGGAGTGGACTCCTCACCCAGGCACGGTCGGCCAGCGGGTGAGCGCAGTTGCAGGGTGAAGTCTCCGAGCCTGGCCTCAATGGGTGCTGAGGTTGCAACGCTCCTCGGAGAGCCGTGCATTCTAGGCGTCTCCGCCAGGGTCTTGTCGATCGGGCGATGATGAAGCGAAGGAGTCCAGTGATGACAAATCCCGTTTCCCCGCAAAACCTACCGCGCCGCCGACTGGGTGCGGCCGGCCCCAAAGTCTCGGCCCTGGGCCTGGGCTGCATGGGCATGTCCGAGTTCTACGGCCCTGCCGACGACGCCAAGTCGCTGGCTGTGCTGCACCACGCGCTGGACCTCGGCATCGGCTTCCTCGACACCGCTGACATGTACGGCAGCGGCAGCAACGAGCGCCTGCTGTCCCACCTGCTGGCCATGCGCCGTGACGAGGTCGTGCTCGCGACCAAGTTCGGCCATGTGCGCGCGGCGGATGGCGCCGTCGTGCGCATCGACGGCAGCCCGGCCTATGTGCGCCAGGCCTGCGACGACAGCCTCAAGCGCCTGGGTGTGGACCACATCGACCTCTACTACCAGCACCGTGTCGACAAGACCGTGCCCATCGAGGAGACCGTCGGCGCGATGGCCGACCTGGTCAAGGCCGGCAAGGTGAAGCACCTGGGCTTGTCGGAAGCCTCAGCCGCCACCATTCGCCGTGCCCACGCCGTGCACCCGATTGCGGCCGTGCAGACCGAATACTCGCTGTGGAGCCGTGACGTCGAGGCCGAGGTGTTGCCCGCCTGCCGCGAGCTGGGCATTGCGCTGGTGCCCTACAGCCCGCTGGGCCGTGGCTTCCTGACCGGCGCCATCCGCTCGGCCAGCCAGCTGAGCCCCGACGATCGACGCCGCGTGCACCCGCGCTTCCAGGGCGAGAACCTGGATCACAACCTGGCCCTCGCCGACGCGCTCACGGCCTTGGCCGAAGAGTGGAGCTACACGCCCGCCCAGCTCGCGCTGGCCTGGCTGCTGGACCAGGGCGACGACATCGTGCCCATCCCAGGCACGCGCAGCGTCAGCCGGCTGGACGAGAACGCGCTGGCGGCGCACATCCGCTTCGACGCCGGCCGGCGCGAGCGCATCAACGCGCTGCTGGCCCAGCATGCCGTGGCCGGCACGCGCTACCCGGCGGCGCAGATGGGTTCGGTCAACGTCTAGTTGACCGTGGTGCTTCGGTAGGCCCAGAACCGCGGCAGGCAGAAGCCCGTCGCGATGACGCCCACCAGGCAGATCGCACCGCCTATCCAGATCGAGGCCGACACGCCCCAGGCATCGGCCATGAAGCCGGCGCGCGCATTGCCGATCAGCGGGCCGGTCAGGTAGCTGATCATCTCGATGCCGGCCAGCCGCCCGCGCAGCGTGTTCGGGATGGTCTCGTTCCAGATCGTGCCGCGGAACACGCCGCTGACCATGTCGGCAGCGCCCGCCACAGCCAGGCAGGCCAGACCCAGCATCAGGCTGGGTGCAAAGCCTAAAGCGACGATGCCCAGCGCCCACACGGCTGCGGCGATGACGACGGCCCGGCCGTGGCGCGAGACCTTGCTCGTCCAGCCGCTGAACAGGCCGATGAGCAGCGCGCCGACCGACATCGCCGACAGCAGCCAGCCGACCGACTCGGTGCGCCCGTCGGCCGCCGCCATCGCCGGGAACAGCGCGATGGGGAAGGCGAAGGCCATGGCGACGATGTCGACGATATAGGTCCCCATCAGCACCGGCCGTGCCCACGCAAAGCGCAGGCCTTCGGCCAGGTCGGCCAGCAGGTGCGGGCGTTCGGCGGGGGCGTCGACGTGACCGATGCTTTCGCGCGGAATGCGGGCGATGAAGAACAGTGCCGCGATGAAGGTCACGAAGTCGAAGATGTAGGCGCCGACCGCACCCCATTTCGCCAGCAGCAGGCCCGCGAGCGCCGGCCCGGCCACCATGCCGACCGTGCCGCGCACGGACGACAGCGCCGCCACGGCCGCGTACTCCTCGGGCCGCGCGAGCTTCTGCGTCAGCGCCTCAAGTGCCGGCCGGTGGAAGCCGCTGGCGCCCTGCAGCACGGCCACCAGCGCGTAGATTGCCAGCACGCTGGGTGCGGCGCTCAACGCGTTCAGCAGCAGGCCGGCCAGGCACAGCGCCATCAGCATCTCGGAGGCTATCAGCAGCCGCTTGCGGTCCATCCGGTCCGCCACCGCGCCGCCCAGCAGGCCGCAGACGACGACGGGGATCAGCTGCACCAGGCCCAACAGCCCGACCTGCGCATTGGAATGCGTCAGCTCATAGAGCTGCCAGGGCACGGCCACATAGCTGACCATGGTGCCCAGGCCCGAGATGAACTGGCTGGCGAAGAGTCGCCGGAAGGCGGTGTTGCGGCGCAGCGGGCCGATGTCGAGAAGCATGCGGTCGTGAAGAGGTCAGTGGAGGCCGGCATCTTCGAGCAAGGCCTGTCGGGACGAAAAAAAACCGGCTCAGCAGAGCCGGTCGTTCACAGCGAGCCGCTAGGTTCAGTAGCGACCACCGCCGAAGCCGCCCGTGCCGTAGCCGACATCCGGTCGCTTGGATGCGGTGTAGCCATTGGCGCTATAGCCGCTCGAATCTTTGCTTGCTTCGCGCGGGCGGGCCAGGCTCACGACGATGGCGCGTCCATCGACGGTCATGCCGTGCAGGGCGGTGATGGCGGCCTGGGCGACTTCGGCAGACGCCATTTCCACAAAGCCAAAGCCCTTGGACGTGCCGGTTTCCCGGTCCATCATGACCTTGGCGGAGGAAACGCTACCGAACTCGGCAAAGTTGCTTTTCAGGCTGGAATCGGTCACGGAGTAGGGCAGGTTGCCCACGTAGATTTTGCTGCTCATGAACGAGCCTTTCTGAGTATTGGCGCACCGTCAGGATGCGCGTCTGCGAATCTGCGAATCGGATGTCCGCAGTGAGTGGGACGTGTGGACAGGACCTGGCGGGACCAGATCGTCAGCACGCTTGGCGGGTCGGCATGCACGCTTGCAGCCAGCCCTGGGTAACGGCGAACAGCCGAGCGGCTTCGCGTGAGGCAAAGGTGGTGTCGAAGCGGAACACGCGGCGGTCACTGCCGTTGCCCTGCGCGCTGCGAACCGAGAAAGAGGCGCGAAAGCGGCCACAGTCGGTCGGGTGTGTCGCGGGCGAAACGACGTACTGGCCCATGGGGATGGTGTTGTTCGAAATCTTGATCAGTCAGGACTGCGGGCTTGAATCGCCCGACAGGGGCACTTTTCAGCTCGGTTCGCTACTGCTGTGCCGGCCAAAAACGTGTGGAAGGTGGCGGAGTGCGCCCGGGTATGTCGTGAACAGCCATTAAACAAGCTTGTCTCGACGATTGAGGATTATAACTTTGGAGAATATTTTGTCGACTTAATATTTCCTGTCGGCGTAACCGGCATTCGCGTCAGTTCGCATCGACCCCCAAGAACTCCGCCAGCCTTGCGCGTTCCATCTCCAGCGCCGCCTTGAACCCCGCCTCGCGGGGCGCGCGGCCGGTCACATAGCCGCAGTCGACCTTCAGCGCGCCGCCCTTCACGCTGGCATTCGCCCAGCCGATGACCTGGTCCCGCCACAGCAGCGGCAGCGCGTAATGCCCGCGAACGCGCTTCGCTGCTGGCGTGTAGGCCTCAAAGCGGTAAGCCCAGCCCCATAGCAGCTCGAAGCGGCGGCGGTCCCAGACGACTGGGTCGAAGGGCGCCAGCAGCCGCACCTGCGCCGGGATGCGCCAGCCGCGCGCCGGGTCTTCGCTGGCCGGCCAGTACCAATCGACGCCGTCGACCTTGGCATGGGCCAGCCTGGCCTTGGCGCGCACGATGGTGGGCTTGCGCAGTACCTCCCATTGGTGGGCGGCGTTGAAGAGCATGTTGATGAGCTGTGACAGGCTGCCGGCCGGCAGCGGCGCGTACTTCTGCACCAGCACGTCGGTCATCGCGTCCATGGCGGCCTGCGGGTCGGGGTGGGCTTCCCACTGCGGCGCCAGCCGGTAGACACGCGTGCCGCTGTCGCGCCTCACCACGTCCAGCCGGCCGCGGTAGTGCAGGCCGTCGAGCAGCTCCGTCGACAACCGGCTGTTGCCGCCAAACCAGTTCTTCACCGGCCCATGGCCCAGCGCCGCATCGACATCGGCGGGGTGGGCCTCGCCCAGGCGCTCGACCTCGGCCAGCACGGCGTCGGCCAGCTTCAGGCGCGACGCGTCCCAGGCGCGGCGCGTGCTGCGCGGGTGCATCAGCGCGCGCAGCTCGGGCGTGACGAAGCCGTAGTTGATGAAGAAGTCTTCCTGCAGCGGCAGGCGTGGGTAGCGGCGCTCCAGGTCGCCGGCCTGGTAGCCCTTGACGCGGTGGCGCAGCGTCAGGTCCTGCGCCCGCGCCGGGGCGCGCAGCGGATCGGCCTGCACGAAGCCGCCCAGCTTCTCGACGGCCTTCACCAGCGTCGTCGGCGTGAAGAGGCTGCGCGCGACGGCATGGCGGCGCAGCGCAGCGAGATCAAGGCTTGGGGTCGGCATCGGGGCTTGTCCTGCGGGCCAGCATGTCGACGCTGGCGTGCCTGAGCAGCGCCTCGGTGTCCTGGCCGTCGTCGGGGTAGAGGGCGATGCCGAAGCTGGCGTCGACCGGGGTATCGCCAAGGCTTGGTAGCGGCGCTCGCATGGCGGCCGCCAGATGGGCGCGTGCGGCTTCGGCGTCGGCGCGGTTGTCGACGGATTCGAGCAGTAGCAGGAACTCGTCGCCGCCGTAGCGGGCGACGATGTCGCCGATGCGCACGCCGGTGCGCAGGCGCTGGCCGACTTCCTTCAGCACCGCGTCGCCTACGGCGTGGCCGAGGCGGTCGTTGAGTTCTCTGAAACGGTCGAAGTCGATCAGCATGACGGCGAAGGGCCAGCGGTCGCCGCGGCGGCGCTGCTGCAGGATGCGGTCCTCGATGCGGCGCAGCATGGCGCTGCGGTTGGACAGGCCGGTGAGCTGGTCGGTCAGCAGGCGCTGCTGCATGTCGGCCAGGCTGCGCGCCAGTTCGCCCAGCTCGTCATTGCGGCGCGTCTCGGGTGGCGCGTCCAGCACGCCGTCGCCGACGCGCCGGGCGGCCTCGGAGAGCCGGCGCAGCTCGCGCCTGACGATGTCGAAGGTGGTCCAGCCCAAGGCCAGTGCGGCCAGCGTGGCCACGCCGGCCAGCACGGCGGACTGCATGGCGCCATGTAGCACGCCGGCCAGGAAATCGTCTCTCGGCACGGCGACGACGATGAGCCATCCCAGCCCCAGCGTGGTGTCCAAGCGGGCATGGCCGACCTGCACGCTTCGGCCGTCGGCGCCGTCGAAGCTGAAGGTGCCGGGAGCACTGCTGGCTCCGCCCGTGGTCCGCTGGCGCACGGCCGCGAAGCTGGCGGCGACCAGGGCGTCGGGGCTTTGCTGCGCGTTCAACCGCTCGTGTTCGTCCGCCGCCAGCGTCTTCATGTGCGCGCCGCGCGACACGCCGATGAGGCGCCCATCGGCCTCCACGACCATGGCCACTGCGTTCTCGCCCAGGGCCAGGCGGCCGAGCAGCGCATTGACCTGCTTGAGCGGCAGGTCCGTGGCCGCCACGCCCTCGGGTTCGCCGACGTCGTTGACGATGCGCTTGGTGCGCGTGACGATGAGATCCTGGGTCTTGAAGTCGACATAGACCGGTGTCCAGCCCAGCGCCGCCGGCTGGGCCAGGGCCGCCTGGTACCAGGGCCGCTCGCGCGGGTCGAAGACGCGGTCTTCGGTGACCGGCGAGCGCAGCGCCCCGGTGATACCGCTGAGTCGGTACAGCGTGCGCGGCCCGGCGTCGCCGGTGCGCAGCCGCAGCTCGGCCTCCAGCTCGGAGAAGCGCCACAGGCCGATGAAATGACCTCGGCGGTCGCCGTAGTAGACGTAGTTGTTGGGGTCGCGATGCACCGAGGTGGCCAGCCAGAAGCGCTCGCGCAGCGCGTTCGACGCCTGGGCCAGGTTCTCGGGCACGGGCAGGCCGGTTGGGAAGGCGGCTTCCAGCACCGCGTCGGCGCCGCCGGCATGGCGCTCCAGCTGCACGGCGATGCGGCTGACGGTCTCGACCAGCAACTGGCCGGAGAGGCTGTCCACCGTGTCGCGCCCGGCGCGCCAGGACAGACCACCCATCAGCAGCGCCAGCGCCAGCACCAGCGCCGCATGGGGCAGGGTCAGCAGGCGGCGCAGGCTCAGGCGGTCGGACAGCGTCCTCTTGGGCAAGGGGGCTCCGCAGCGGGGGTTGGGGGCGGCCGGCAGGTTAGCAGGCCGGCCGGCGCCTGAAACGGCGCGGCACTAGAATTCAAGGTTGCTTTGGGTGGCCACAGCCGCCTCAACCCTAGGAAATCACCGTGTTCATCTCCAACGCCTACGCCCAGGCCGCCCCTGCAGCCAGTCCCGCCGGTCCGGATTTCGGATTCTTCGGGATCATGGCAGTTATGTTTGTGGTCATGTACTTGGTCATGATCCGGCCACAGCAGAAGCGCCAGAAGGAACTCAAGGCCATGATCGAGGCGATCGCCAAGGGCGACGAGGTCGTTACCGCTGGCGGCATCGTTGGCAAGGTCATCAAGCTGGGCGACAACTTCATTCACCTGGAGGTGGGCAATGGCGTTGAGCTGCAGTTCCAGCGCAG
>Ga0307515_10007485_pt1 | contig 21573 bp, 15 predicted proteins | sample 17_EM_MG_FD_194513 | JGI IMG/M metagenome (GOLD analysis project Ga0307515, IMG submission 194513) | Populus trichocarpa ectomycorrhiza microbial communities from riparian zone in the Pacific Northwest, United States - 17_EM | ecosystem: Host-associated > Plants > Roots > Unclassified | place...
AGGCTCGTTCATGTAAAAGCCCCAAGGCGTCGAGTTGCGACCTGGCCGCAGCTTTTCAAGATCGGCAATTTCGACGAGGGCCGAATAGGCGGTGAACTCAGGTTCGGTCCCGGGAAACTCAAAGTTGGCCAGCTTGCGCACGGTGCTGCGGCCACCGTCGCAGCCAACGAGCCACTTGGCGCGGATGAGCTGACCATCGGCGTGAACCGTCACCCCGTCGCTGTCCTCGTCGAAGGCGAGGACAGCCGCACCGCGCCGGATCTGAACGCCCAGGGTCGCGGCCCGCGCAGCGAGCACAGTTTCGACCGATTGCATGTCGGCCGCGAAGTTGGGATAGGCCGGGTTTGGCAGCAGGTACTTCCACCGCGAAGCAACGACCTTGTCAGGGTCGATCCTTATGCCTGCGAAGTGGCCCGCGTTGCGCTGCTTGCCCGCACCATCGGCGGGTGCCTTCGACTTTGGTGCGCTGTTTGCAAAGACCTTCTGGACCTCGTCTAGCAGACCGCGCCGGTAGAGCGCTTCGCCTGTCGCGACGGACAGGCCGCGGATGCCCAGCGGCGCTGCCTTGAGGGGCGCTTCGGGGCTTTCGGACCTTTCCAGCACGAGCACCGCGCACCTTGCGAGCGCAAGCTCGCAAGCAAGAAACAGCCCGACAGGGCCTGCGCCGACGATTGCGACATCGTAGGCGTGAGAAGGGATGGACGTAGACATGTTTGAACCTCAATCGACTGACCGTTGTTGGCAGCGACTCAAGCGACGACTGCCTATGCGGTCGTCGCGAAGTTGAGTGGCAATGGCCACGTCGAATCGAGTGTTGGTTCCCTTGAGCTCGGAACGCTCTGGCATAGGCCCGGCAGCAGCGAAGACACCGGGGTCAAGAATGCTGAGAGCTGGCGAAACGCGAGCTGGAGGGCTCACGGCAACACATCACGTACCCACCTCGAACAAGTTTCAGAGGCAAGTTGTCGTTGATCCGACAGTGGCGATGACGTGTGTTGCTAGGTCTATAGGCCGCACCAATTGGTTGCGAGCAGGATGTACAGGATTGTAGATCTGGCGAAACTGTCGCACAAACTCTGTCCGCGAACACGGGCCGCTGCGGCAGTTTTCGTGAACCGTGATGCTAACGAATTAGTTCCATATACATCCTGTAAACAAATCGAGTGATTGCCATGATGATCAAGGCATCGGTCCGCCTCTAGCATCGCCCACCCAAACATCTGCAGGAGTACCACTCATGTCTCGTTCATCATCGCGCCGGCTGCGACAGGCCCTTCATCGGTCCCTCGCCTGCGTCGGCCTCCTGGCCGCATCCACCGCGTTCGCCGCCCCGCCCACCTACCGCATCGAGCTGCTGGACAAAAGCAACAGCATCAAGCCCAAGTACGTCAATGCGATCAGCGACAACGGCAACATCGCCGGCTGCGGGCGCGACAGCCGGACGGGCTCGGACGTTTCCTATCTGAAGCGCAGCGGCGCCAAGTCGATGCCACTGAAAGGGTCGAGCGGCTACTGCAGCTTCGAGGGCGACGTGAACGATGCCGGCGACGTGCTGAGCGAGTACCTGCGCGACGAAGGAAACATCCTCACCGTTCAAGGCGCGCTGTGGACGCGCGACGGCGTGATGACGGACCTGAACAAGCTGGCCGGCTGCGACGCCACGACGGAGGATGACTACAGCGCCATCGGCGCCCTCAACCAAGCCGGTGACGCCGCCTTCAGCATCGACTGCAAGATCCATGGCAACCAGGTCATCAGCGCCGTTCTGTGGCGCCAGGGCAAGCTGGTGTTCCTGGCGCGGATGGGCAGCCGCGGCCTGCCCAGTGTCGACGACCTGAACAACCTGGGGCAGGCGGCCGGCTCCATGGACACGGCGGACAACTCGTCGACCCGCGCGGTCATCTGGGAACCCGACGGCACGGTGCGCATGCTGGGCACCCTGGGCGGCAGCATGTCGTTTGCCAACGGCATCAACGACCTGGGACACGTCGTCGGAACATCGACGCTGCCGAGCTGGGAGTCGCGCGGCTTCGTCTTCGACGGCCTGACGATGAAAGAGCTGCCGACCTGCGGCGGCAAGTTCTCACCGTACCCCACCGGCATCACCAACGACGGCCTGATCGTCGGCGGCTACGGCGGCCAGAAGCATCACCACGTGGCGGTGATCCAGGACGGCGAGTGCTTTGCGCTGGATGCACTGCTCGACGCCAGCGGCGCCAACTGGACCAACCTCGGCGCCAGCAGCGTGAACAACGCCGGCGTCATCCTCGGCAAGGGTCTGTACAACGGCACCGAGCACGCCTACATCGCCACGCCCGTGGTTCGCTGATCACGCTGGCGAAGCCGCAACCCTCGTGTCGCTCCTGCGATCGCCACGAGGGGTCGACCGGCGTGCCGTGACGCTTCGGCCCCCCCAAGGATCGATGTCCGGTTGGGGATGCGTATTGCGAATATCCAGATGCAGGCTCACCACGGCCGCGTCTGGCGCTTCCCCCGGGCGAGACCCGGCTTGCACAAAACCACGGGGAAGCGCCGCGCGCCATCCTTGGCGCCTCACGGGAGCGAACCATGAAGCGACATCTGCCCTGGATTCACCGCTGCGCCCGCATCGTGGCCATGGCGTGGCCCTTGCTGCTGCCGGCACTGCCCGGGTCAGCCCTTGCCCAGCTGGGCTGCTCGCCCGCGCCCTGCGTGCTGCCGAACGTTCGCGCGACCTCAGGCAGTGCCGAGATCAGCGGCGCTGCCATTGCCGTCAACCCGAGGGACACCAACAACGTGGTCGTCGTTTCCACCGATTTCAACTGCTCCTCGGGCCGAGGCATCTACGTCTCGACGAACCGGGGAAGCACCTGGACAACCCAGTGTGCAACGACGCCCCCGGATACGAGAGCCACCCCCACACTCGGCTTCGCGGCGATCTACAACAATCGGGGGCACGCCTTCGTCGCCAGTGTCAATTACGGTTCATTAGGCCCGTTCGGCCCGTCCTCCGTGTCCGTGCAGGCCTCAATTGACAGTGGCGCGAGCTTTGGCACGCCGACGGTGCCTTTGCCGGTTACCGGGAGCTACTACTACTTCCCCTCGCTTGAGGCGGACACCTCCGGAGTCAGCCCCTTTTACGGGTCGTTGTACATGTCGACCACCCGACTCAGTGGATCCGGCAGTTCGGTGTTGATCAGTTATCAGCGCCCCTCCGGCGGCCTCAAGTGGTGGACCACGCGAGCCACCGCGGACTACGCATATCCCGACATGATCGCCTCCAGTGACCTGGCCATCGGTCGGGACGGAACGCTGTACCTCACGTACCTGAAATGCCGCGCCCCAGTCGGCCGTCTTTACAGCTGCGGCGGCACGGTCGGCACGGTGTACCTGCAGAAATCAACCGACGGTGGCGTGCACTGGGGAGGCCCGGTGGCGGTGGCGGCGATCAAGTTGGCGCCCGCCTATTGCGAGGACTGGATCGATTTCATGACCGGCTGCGTGGATGGATTGAAAGGCCCGACCAACATACCGGTCATCGCGGTGGACAAGACCACCGGTCCTGGCGCCGGCCGGCTCTATGTCGCGCTGAATAGTTACAACGGCAGCCTGGCGCGTGTATCGGTCGCCATGTCCGGCACTGGTGGAGCCACCTGGGCGCGGGCCGTCCCGATGAGCGACTGGGTGTCTCCGGGCGATCAGTTCGCGCCATGGATCAACGTGGACGGCAGCGGGCGGGTGGGCGTGACCTGGTTGGACCGGCGCAACGACCCGGAAAACGTCAAGTACGAAGCCTTCAGCGCCGTCTCGACCGACTACGGCGCCAGCTTCTCGCCCAACGTGAGGTTGTCCGAAGTAGCGTCGGACCCGCGCGATGTACACCCATCTTGGCCGATCTATCTCGGCATGAGCTTCGGCAACGCCTGGAGCGGCGACACGCTGCTCATGGCGTACCTGGACCTGCGTGACGACTTCCCGTACAGCAGGAGACAAACCTGGCTGGCCGGAACCAGGCCCTGATGTCCGGCGCCCGGCGGACGAACACACGATCTAGGGACTGATGTCCGGTTTTTCCGCCGCCACTCCGTCCTTCAAGACAGGGAGTGACGGCAGTCGCCACTGAGAACCTTTCCCCAACCGGTTCGGCGTGTCACTTCTCTGGGGACACCGCGCCTGCCATGGCGCCTTCAAGACCTTCAACGGGACACGAGCATGAACGCCAATTTCCAATCCAACGCTGTGAAGCAACTCCTGAGCTGGCTGGCTGTGGCCGGCGCGACCATCGGGGTGGCACAGGCGACACCGCAGCACTTCCCAGCCGTCGACCAGGTCGCCGCGCCCGGGACCTTGTACTCGATCACCTTCTACGACGACACCGCGAGCACCCACACCCAATGGGCGACGCAGAACATCTGCTTCGTCCAGGGCCCCGTGCAGGGCAGCAACACGACGGGGCTGTGGTACTCGACCACCTACAACCGCTGGATCGGGCTCTGGCGCCAAGAGGGCGACCAGATCTTCATGATCGGCGACTTCTGGACGGGTCGCGGCAAGGACGCCATCCAGTGGGAACTGGTCACGACCAAGGACGAAGGCTTCGGCCACTGGAATGAATGGGTCGAGGACGGCGCCTATGGCAACTGGGTCGCCAAGGGCAACACCCGCATCGCCAAGCTCGGCACGTGTTCACAGCTCAACATCGCCGGCGAAGGCACCCAGGATGACGCCTGGGAACAAACCAAGGCGGCCGCGCTGAAGGCGGCTGAAGCGGCACCGGTTCGCTTCCGCAGGGACGGCAGCCTGGCGCAGCCGGGGGACAAGGATCAGCTGCCGCCGAACTGAGGCGATAGCTGAGCCCACGTGGGCGGCGCGGGCGGCCATGTGCCGACTGCGCCGCCCTTGCCGACTGCCGACAACCGTTCAATTCGCGGCAGCAGGCTTGACCACCCCGTCGATGTTGACCAAGCGAACAGTTGGCACGCTGAGTATGGCCATCAAGGCCTCCAGGCCTGGCACCTCTACCAGCACGATCGGGAGAACGGAAAAATCGTAGACAACCCGGGCACCCGCGAGTTGGCCATCGGGAAATGCGGCGTCCTTGACCGCGCGCAGCTGCTTCTTCAGCTTGGCCACGGCGGCCTCGTCACGGACCTTCGCGTCGGCATCGATGGCATCGATGCTTTCTTTGGAGCCGCCCGCAGCGGACCTTCGTCGATCGGTCTCATCGGAAATCGCGACCCGCTCTCTTGCGATCACCGTCGTCAGAAAGCCCACATTCAACTCGACGAGCAGACGCTGCACCTTCCCCGCTTTGGCGTTCTCCCAGACTGCCTGGGACCCCAACTTGTGCGCGTAGGCCGCCGCTTCAGGGTCCGACTGGGCACTCGCGAACGGCACCGATGCCGCCAGTGCAATCACGACCGCAGTCCATCCAAATAGCTTCACGATTCTTCGTCTTCCCATTGGCCCAGGCACCGATCACACAGGCCCCGCCGGCTTCATCGCCTCAGGCGCCTGGGTGACCCCGTTTGTCGCGTTAGGATCATAGGTGAAGCATCAGCGGCCACGCTCGGGCGCGCGTCCGATGCTCGGGGGCGCGGCGAGCGTTGCAACGAACCGAGTCACGGTCCGGGTGGAATGCTCACCCGGCGAAGGCGGAAGATCGTGCCGGCGTCGAAGGTGCCGCCGCGGCTCGTGGTGCCGTAGATCGCACCGTCCTTGGCGCTCAATAGCGCGCCGCGCGGCTCGCAGCCTTCGGACCCGTCTTCGGCAAAGGCATGGTGCACGCCAAGCTTGTTGGCCTTCGACAATGCAAAGACGCTGCCGCAGCCCACGTACGAGAACGCGGTGTCCCAAAACCTCGTCGTGCCCCAGAGAACGCCGTCCTTGTGCAGCACGAGCGCGCCCTCCGGGTGGATGCCATCCACGCCGGGGACCATGTCGTGCGCGAGGCTGACGACGCCGCCGACCGAGACCTTGAACACCGTGCCCCCGTGCTCGCCGCCGCATGCTGGGGCCACGCCGGCCAGATTGCCGCTGGCAATGGGTGTGAGGCCGGCGAGCGGCATGCACCCCAGCGGGTCCCCCTCCTCGAAAAAGAACGAATGCTTGAGTTCGTAAGTACCGGCCGTGGTGATCCTGTACACGGAGCCACCGCCATGCGGGCCTTGGGTGGAGGTGGTTCCGTACAGAGACCCGTCGACGTGTTGCACCAGCGGGCTCTTGGGGCCGGCATACCAGCCCTCGAAATCGGAGAACAGGACGGTGACCACGCCGGCGGGCGTCATCTGGAACACCGTGCCCAGGCCGCCGTAGTTGACGCCGCCGCCCACCGCGGTGCCGTAGAAATTGCCGTTCCAGTGCCGCATCAAGCCCGCGGTGGGGTTCGTGCCCTCTTCCTCGATCAACTTGTGCATCACCTTGAAGCTACCCAAGGTGGACATGCGGTAGATCCCGCCCTGGTTTTCGAGCATGCCGCTCTCCACGGTGCCATAGAGGGTGCGGCCAACGACCAACAGCTCGCCCCGCGGAGACGCCCCATCGCCACCGCGGAAGGTGTGCATCACCACCGGCGAGGTGCCGGGCACGAACTTGAAGACAGTGCCTCTCGCGCCCCGCCCGGAGCCACCGGCACTGGTGGTTCCCCAGAAGGCGCCGCCCGCTTCGACCAAACCCGCCAGCGGGACGGAGCCATCTCCCCTGGCGGGGTTGAAGGAATACAGGTGCTCGAACTCCCAACGCGTGCCGCCGGCCGCCTGGGCCAGGGTGCAGGACACGGCGAATGCGATCAAGGTGATGGTGCGCTTCACGAGGGGCTCCTGAAGGTGTTCAGTTCAACGATCGGAAAGGCCGCTCACACGGCGAAGGCGAAAGATCGTGCCGCCGTTGTAGGTGCCGCCGGCGGTCGTCGTGCCGTAGATGGCACCGTCCTTGGCGCTGAGCAGCCGGCCGCGCGGCTGGCAGCCGTCGATGTCGTCTTCGTCGTCGGTGGGGTGGAAGATGTGGTGCACGCCGAACTGCCCGCCATCCTCTTTAAGGGCGAAGACGCTGCCGCAGCCGCCGAGCTCGGGAAACCTTGACCAGCGCACGGCCGTGCCCCAGAGAACGCCGTCGCTGCGCTGCAGGAGCTCGCCAACCGGCACGATGCCGTCCACGCTATCGACCAACGCGTGCAGCAGGCTCACCGGGCCGAACGGCCCCACCCGGTACACCGTGCCGTACCCGACGCCACCGCCGCAGTTGGTGGCCACGCCGGCCAGGTTTCCGCTGGCCAGGAGCGTCAGGCCGGCGATCGGCTGGCAACCCTGCGGGTCGCCGCTGCCATCCCAAGGCGGGAGGAACGAGTGCACAAGCTGGTAGATGCCGCTCATGCTCACCCTGAACACCGAGCCACCGGCGTGCACGCCTTCACCGTCGGTGGTGCCGTATAGAAAGCCGTTGGCGTGCTGCACGAGCGGCCCCTTGTCGGAGACGAAGCCGCTCTCGAAAGCAGAGTGAATCACGGTGACCGCGCCGGCCGGTGTCATCCGGAACACGCTGCCCCGGCCGTCCGGGCCGGCCCATGTGGTGGTGCCGTAGAAGTTGCCGTCGGTCGCCTGCATCAGCGGCGCGATGGGCTTCGTGCCCTCTGCAGCGCTGAAGGCGTTCATCACCTTGAAAGTCCCCAGGGTGGAAATGCGATACACCCCGCCCTGGTCGCTCACGAGGCCGCCCTCCAAGGTGCCATACAGGTTGCGGCCGATGGCCAGCAGTTCGGACTTCGGGCTCGCGCCATCGCGCCCGCGGAAGGTGTGCATCACCACCGGCTTGCTGCCGGGCACGAACTTGAAGACGTTGCCTCTCGCGCCCTGCCCGGGGCCGCCGAAGGACGTGGTTCCCCAGAAGGCGCCGTCCGCCTCAGTCAGCCCAGCAGTGGGAGCGGACCCATCTACGGCGGGGTTGAAGGAATGCAGCAGCTCGTACTTCCATGTCTTGCCGCCTGCGGCTTGCGCCAGTGTGCAGGCAAGCGCGAGCGACATGAACACGATGGCACTCTTCATGAGCGTCTCCCTGGGCCGACATGGCCACGGAGCCGACTCTAGGAGGGCACGCCCGCGACGGACCAACCGTTCACCAACGGATTCGCCGTAGAGGGCCTTCAATCGTGGGAGCTGCTGACCGCTACCCGAGCTGGATCTCTCCGTCGAACTGCACCTCGAGCTTCAGCCCGGCAATCTCCAACCTCATCGTCGCCGGGAAGGTCTCGCTGCCGCTGATCGCGCCCGCCGCGATGGCCTTGGCCACCGCCTGCTCGATATCGCGCTGGGAACTCACCCCCACCATCTTCAGAAACTTGCGGATGCTGAGGTTGAAGGTCTCGTCGTTCATGCTCGACTCCGGCGCAGGTATGAATGCGATGCTAGCTCGCCGGGCGCCGGCCGCTCATGCCTGAGCGGTTCAAGGGTTCGCGGCGCGGTATGCCGACCGCTTCGCTCGGTGGGCAGCGACGCGTTCCGCAGCGCCAAGCAGGCCGCGCTGTTCGTCGCGCAAGGCTCGCTTGAGACGATCACGCAGGACGTGCAACCTGGTGCGGTGCTTGTGTGCGGCAATGCAATTGGACATTCGAAGGGCCTTCGATAGTGATGACATCGCAGTTTTTACGCGACGAGGCCCATGTTGTCTGTGCGCTGCCGCACGGAGGCGGAGCAAGCCCCCGCCATCAGCTCGGCCGGCGATATTCGTTCTCGGCCCAGGCCTCGGCGCTGGCGGCGCTGAGCTTGAAGCCGGCGCCCACGCGAACCTCGGTCAGGCGCTCGCCGCCCGCATCTTCAACGGCCAGCAGCGCATGCGGCTCGAACTCGTCCGGCACGATGCGCAGTGTTACCGTGATGCCGCGCGAGCGGGCGATGCGATGTCGGGAATTGCAGAGTGTTGCAATGAGAGACCTGACCCCCGCGTGCAATACACAGTGCCAGCTCTCCCGATAAGATGACCTACCTAATGACGTAAGCGGGCGGCGAGCTATGACGATCGACGAAGCGATTGGTGCGACCAAGTTCACCGTGCTGATCGGCAAGAATGGGGCAGGAAAGAGCACGCTATTGCGATCGCTTAATGCAGGCCAAAGGCCGCATGTCAAGTACGTTTCTCCGGAGCGAGGTGGAACGCTCAAGTACGACCCAAACGTCGACAACAACATAACTTCCAACGAGAGCTGGCTGAAGGACACCAGACAGACGAACAGGTTTGAACAGTTTCGCCAACAGAGCGCAGCGCAGTTTAGGAACCTTGAAACGGCCGTGCTTCGAGAAATCGAAAAGGTGGCCGCAAAGCGCACGGATCTAACCTATACGTTTGATGCCATCCTTGAGCAGGTAAACGGACTGCTTCCGGCGATAAGGATGGTGCGCAACGAGAAGGGAGGCTTCTCGATTCAAACCAAGTCGGGGCAACCACTCGATGAAGGGAACATTTCGAGTGGTGAATCCGAGCTAATTGCGCTGGCCATCGAGGTGTTGGTCTTCTCACGCCAGTCTATGGCGAACAAGATCCTGTTGCTGGATGAGCCAGATGTGCATCTCCACCCCGACCTGCAGCAAAGATTCACAGCGTTTGTCGAAGCTGTGGCTGTTGCGCACGACTTTCGCGTCGTGATTGCCACTCACAGTACTGCGATCATCGGCGCCTTCTCGAAGGGCGCCGATCTTCAGATCGTCCCCATTTCGAACAGAGCTCAATCCGATTTCGTCGCTTTCAGCCGATCTGAAGTCTGTGAGGAAATTCTCCCAATCTTCGGCGCTCATCCTCTTTCGACTGCCTTCAATCGGGCGCCAGTAGTGCTGGTGGAGGGAGACGACGACCGACGTGTGTTAGAGCAGGTGGTCCGTTCGGGCGGGGGAAGATTCGCGTTTGCTCCGTGCGTTGTTGGTAGTGTCACTGAACTTACGGAATGGGAAGACTGGCTGAACAGATTCTTACCTGTCTTGTATGACGTGCCCAAGGCCTTCTCGCTGCGTGACCTTGACGACGCTGCGCGGGCAGACATCAATGATCTCGACCATGTAGTCCGAATTCGGCTGAACTGCTATGCAATAGAAAACTTGCTCCTGTCGGATCAGGTCCTCGAGGCTCACGGATTCAATGCCGAAACGTTCAAAGCAGCTCTTCAGGCAAGAGTGGATCGAATTCCTGACCACAAGTACACGCAGGCGCTGCAGGCGCTTGTAGCCGACTTCGAGAACCGCAGAACCCTCAATGTCAAAGATGTTCGCAACATCGTGGTCGCCGAGCTCGGTAGCAACAAGCCTTGGGAAGTCTTGCTTGGTCAGTCGATCGCAGCGAACGCTGCAGCCCCAAACCAAGATCCGCACTCCATGCAAAGCTACCTTGGCCAGAAAGCCCTAAGAAGTCTCTTCCAATGAGCCCGGCCAGTTCTCAGGCTGCGTCGCAACTCAGGGTCGGCAGTACTGTTGACAGCGGTCACTACCGCAAGACAGGCCAGTGACCCCGAATGACCCCAAGCAGCGGAGACCATTGTCTGACCGCAACCGCTGGCGGTCACTCGCTCCCGGAGCGCCAATGAAACCAACGGGTCGATATCGGTTGGCGGTTGGCGGTTGGCGGTTGGCGGTTGGCGGTTGGCGGTTGGCGGTTGGCGGTTGGCGGTTGGCGGTTGGCGGTTGAAGAGCATGTCAGCACGAGGCGCCCTCACGACGACCCACTCGATCTAGGGGCCCGTGTCTGGTTTTTCCGCTACCACTCCGTCCTTCAAGACATGGAGTGACAGCAGTCGCCACTGATGACCTTTCCCCACACGAGCATGAAAGCCAATTTCCGATCCAGCGCTGTGAAGCAACTCGTCAGCTGGCTGGCCGTCGCCGGCGCAACCATCGGAGTGGCACAGGCGACACCGCAGCACTTCCCGGTCGTCGACCAAGTCGCGGCGCCCGGGACCTTGTACTCGATCACCTTCTACGACGACACGGCGAGCACCCACACCCAATGGGCGACGCAGAACGTCTGTTTCGTCCAGGGGCCCGTGCAGGGCAGCAACACGACGGGGCTGTGGTACTCGACCACCTACAACCGCTGGATCGGGCTCTCGCGCCGAGAGGGCAATCAGATCTTCATGATCGGCGACTTCTGGACCGGTCGCGGCAGGGACGCGATGCAATGGGAACTGGTCACGACCAAGTGATGAGGGCTTTGGCCACTGGAATGAATGGGTCGAGGACGGCACGTACGGCAACTGGTTCGCCAAGCTCGGCACCTGCTCCCAGCTCGACATTTCCGGCAAAGGTACCAGGATGACGCCTGGGAACAAACCAAGGCAGCCGCCCTGAAGGCTGCCGAGGCGGCACCGGTTCGCTTACGCAAGGACGGCTCGCTGGCCTAGCCGACGGATCGCGATCAGCTGCCGAGGCGATAGCTGAACCCACGTGGGCGGCGCGGGACGGCCAAGTGCTGACTGCGCTGCCCTCACCAGCTCCACCGCCCCACCTTCGGCAGCGCCGTGTGTGGGCCACGCCACTCAGATGCAGCGCAGTCGGCAGGCGTAGCCGACGAGGTACTTCAGGATTGCCCGCCAATGGACACGTCCATTGCATTGAGGATGTCTGCCGAGCACAGTGAATTCCAGAATAGCGCTGGTGTTCGATCGGCCTCATCTATGAAGGACCATGAGTCATGCACACTGCCGCCGACATCGCTGATTGGTGGGATGAACAGAGGCGAGTGAGCCAACGCGATCTGGACGCATTCGTCGACGAGTATCCCAACTGGTTCGGCGTCCTGGTGGCGGGGGCAGCCGGCACCGCCATGGACCTGGGCGCAGGCTTCGTGGACGTCTTGCGCCTAGGCGAAGGGGCTGCGGACCATAGCCTGAAGGGCTTTGCCCAAGATGGCTTGCGATTGCTGCAGTTCGCGCCGGCCTTGGGTCGCGTCGGGCGCTTTGCACTGGCACGTGCACTGGCTGATCCCGGAGGAGACATTTGCACCTGGATCGCCGCCACGAAAGCCTTGAGGCAAGTCGGCGTCAAAACCTTCGCTGCCATCGAGGACCTGATGCAGGCCGCTGGTTTTGCGTCGATCGGTCAACTCGGCGGCGCGTTTGTCGACGCGCTGATACCCGCACTGAGGAAGCTCGGCGCGCGGGTCACGCCGCTTTGCGCACTTGATTCGATGGAGGCCGTGAGCGCGGCAGTGCTGGGGAAGGGTGTCGTGCTGTTCAGCGTGACCTGGGGAAAGGCGGGGCACACGCTCTACGCATTTCGTAACGCCTTTGGGCGCCTGCTCTTTGCCGATCGCACCGGCAAGGTGGTCTCGAGCCTCGCCGAACTGGAGCGGTACTACCCAGGCATTTCCGGCGCCAAGGTCTATGGTCCGGCGGCATTGGTGGAAGGCCCACGCGTACTCATGGCAGACGGCTTGGCCGTGCTGTCCATGGAGATTCGTGCACAGCTGGCCGTCAACCCCGAAACAGCCGCACAGACGCTTGAGATTCGGAAGACTTTTGCCAGCGGTCAACCACCTGCAGCCGTGCTGGCGAAGGGCCGATGGCACACCGTACAGCCGGGAGACTGGTTGTCGAAGATCGCTCGCACCTACTACCGCGACATGACGAAATGGCCGGCGATTTACGAGGCCAATCGCAAAACGATCGGCAACGACCCGAACTTGATCCGACCGCAGCAGCGACTGTTCATTCCCGAGCTGCCGCGGGTGAGTGCCACCAACAACCGAAGCTCGACGTCCCGGCCCTAGAACCAACGTCGCCACCACGGCCGGGCTACGAGCGGCGCGGTCGCTGAGCCAAGCTGCGGGTCATCCAGCACGCTCTGCTCAGTGGGCGCTGCAATGAACTCAAACTCGTCTTCCACGAGACGCAGCTCAGACGGCTCGCCATCAAGGTAGGCCTCGATATAGCAAGCCCGCTTTGCTGCATCGATGTCCTCATGCTTCAAGCCGGGCGCCGCGAGCTGGCCCGCTTGAACAACGGGCACGCAAAATCTCAACGCGGTTCCAATCGGCAGCCGCTCTGCGCCTCGAAAGACCCGAACGACACGGACGTGAAGCTCCAGTCGGACCGGCGCCGCAGTCTCATCGATCAGATCGCCCGTGCTCTCGATTCGGGCTTGCAAATGAAACCGCGCTCCACGCCGTGCCGACAGATGCTGTGCGTAGGTCAGTGCCATGGCCAGCGGCAGATTACTCGTATCGCACGGAAGCTGCAGGCTGCTTTGAGGCAGCCTGCTACCCCACCGGCTCCACCGTCACCCCCACCATCGGCTGCGCCTTCCCCCCGCCCCTGATCACGCCTCGCAACGGCGCCACATCCGCATAGTCCCGCCCCCACGCCAGCGTGACGTGGTCGGTGCCTGCAGGCACAGCGTTGGTCGGGTCCAGCGCGACCCAGCCTTGGGTTGGGCACCAGACCTGGACCCAGGCGTGTGAGGCGTCGGCACCGACGAGTTTGGGTTGGCCGGGTGCAGGCTTGGTAAGCAGGTAGCCGCTGACGTAACGCGCCGCCAGGCCGAGGGATCGGCAGGCGCCGATCATCACGTGGGCGAAGTCTTGGCAGACGCCGTGCAGCTCGGCCAGCGCCTCGGGGGCGCGGGTGGCCACGCTTGTCGCGTTAGGCTCGTAGGTGAAACGTTCGTAGATCAGCTGCATCAGCGCAAGCGCGCCGGCCACCACGCTCGCGCCTGGTGTGAATGCCTCGTGGCCCAGCGCGGCCAGGCCGGCGTCGTGCGGGGCGTAGGCCGAGGGCAGGCTGAACTCGACTGCTTCGGATCGCACCGCACCGGCGTGGTAGCGCAGCGCTTGGGCCACCTCTTCCCATGGCGGGCTGTTGGCGGGGTCGGGCTCGGGCAGCGGCAGCAGGCCGGCTTCGAAGGTGCTTTGCACCTGCAGTCGCTCGTGGACTCGGGCGTGGCTGAAGGCGACGCGCGTGTTGCCCCAGCTGTCGACGCTGCTCTGGCCTTCGGGCACGCCGCTGTCGTCGGTCGGGCGGCCTTGCAGCCATTCGTCGGGCGCCGGGTCGACGATCAGGCGCCAGCCGCGCACCTGCTGCAGAGCCATGTCGCGCGGGGCCAGGTGGGCCATGTGGTGGGCCAGCTCGACCGGGGCGTCGTAGTCGTAGGTGGTGTCGTGGCGCACCTTGAGCCAGATGCGGCTGCCGGCGTCAGCCTCGGGCCTCGCGGCCGTGGTGCTGTCGATGGGGGCGACCGGGCCAGCGTCCGAGTTGGGTTGCGCTTCGTTGACGGCATCTGGCAGGGTCATGGGGTGCGTCGCGGTGGTCGCGCTCGTTCGGTCACGATGGCGGCGTTCACTATTGCCACACGGCGCGGTCCACCGCGGTGACGTGCGAGAACAAGCGCCGGCCCAGTGCGTCCGACAGGCCTTGCGCCTGCACGCTGCAGTCGCGCAGCGCGGCCACCAGCGGGCCGTGGTTGCCGGTGTCGTCGGGCGCAGCCATCAGCTCCAGTGGCCAGTCTTCGGGGTGCGGCAATGTCTGCGCCAGCTCGTGCGCCCACAGCGGCTCGTGGCGGGCCAGCTTGACGAAGCGGTCGCGCATCGTGCGCGCCACCCAGGCCAACGAGCGGGGGTTGTCGGTGTCGTGCACCAGCAGGTGCAGCAGAGGCGGCACTTCGCGCCGGGCCTGGAACTGCGCGCGGTAGGTGATGGTGGAGTCGAAGATGCCCAGCAGCAGCGCAAAGCCGTCGTCGCGTTTGTGCAGGCCATGCTCGAAGCCGGTGGCCAACGCGTGGGCGAGGAAATCGAGCCGCTCGATCTGGCGGCCGACGCTGAGCAGGCGCCAACCGTCGTCGCGCGTCATGCGGTCGGTTTGGGCCCCGGTGATGGCGGCCAGGTGCGTGGTCACGCGGGCGAGCACCGCCAGCGCGTCGGCCAGTGGCTCATTGGCCGGGCTCTGCATGACCTGCTCGTAGTGCTGCTGGAATTGCTCGCCCACCTCGTGGATCAGCTTCCAGTGCTCTTGCGACAGGCGCTCGCGCAGCGCCTGGGCGCAGCCGCACAGCGCCTGCAGGTTGTAGGCCACGCTCTGGCTCGCCTCGGCGTCGCCCAGCGCATAGACCAGCGAGCGCTCGAACACGCGCAGGCTCTGCTCGGGTGATGGCACGCCGGCGCCCACCAGGCCATGGCGGCGGGCCAGCGTGTCCAGCACGCGCAGCACCGCGGGCGAGGCGCCGTAGATGAACGAGCCGGTCAGCGCCTCCAGCGTCAGGCGGGCCAGGCGCACCGAGTTTTCTGCGCGCTCGGTGTAGCGGCCGAGCCAGAAGAGGTTTTCGGCCGAGCGGCTGGTCACCGTGCGGTGCCAGCCGGCCAGGTCGGCCGCGGTCAGCGGCTTGGGCAGCAGGCTGGTGGTGTCGATCTCACCTTCGGTCTGCACCCAGGTGTCGGCGCTGGCGCTGCCGCGCTGCATGCTCAGCCAGGGGTCGTGCGCGCCGTCGCGCCGGTGGCTCACGCGCGCCAGCCCGCCGGGCAGCACGCGCCAGCCGCCGGCACCGTCGCTCAACGCGAACACGCGCAGCACGGTGGCGCGCGGCTCCAGCGCGCCTTCGCGCCAGACGGGCGTTTCGCTCGGGCGCACGCGGGCCTGCAAGGTGTGCGCGGCGGGGTCGGCGTCGATGCGCGCCTGCAGCGTCTGGCGGGCGCCCGGGGCCAAAGCCGCGGCCACCAACGGCGCGAAGCTGCTGATGGCCACGCCGGCGGTGCTGGTGGGGCTGGTGGCCGGGAAGGTGGGCGCCACCACGAAGTCAGACAACTTGGGCGCGAGGCGGTCCCACACCGCTTCTTCGCCGCACCACCAGGTGGTCGTGGCGGGCAGCAGCAGGTCTTCGCCCAGCAGCGCTTCGGCCACGCCGGGCCAGAAGGCGGCCAGGCCAGGGCTTTCAAGCCAGCCGGCACCGGGCGAGTTGGCCACCACCACCTCGCCCGCGCGCAGCGCCTGCAGCAGGCCGGGCACCCCCAGCGCCGAATCGGCGCGCAACTCGAGCGGGTCGAGGTAGTCGTCGTCAACCCGGCGCAGCACCACGTGCACACGCTCCAGCCCGTGCAGCGTCTTCAGGTACAGGCGGTTGCCGCGCACGGTGAGGTCGCCGCCTTCCACCAGCGTCAAGCCCAGGTAGCGTGCGAGAAAGACCTGCTCGAAGTAGGTCTCGTTGTGCGGGCCGGGGGTCAGCAGCACGACGCGTGAGCGTTCGCCGGCGGGCGAGAGGCGCAGCAGGCTTTGCAGCAGCGTCTGGAAGCTGGCGGCCACGCGTTGCACGCGCAAGCCGCGGAAGGCTTCAGGGAACTGCTGGGCGATGATCAGCCGGTTCTCCAGCAAATAGCCCAGGCCGGACGGTGCCTGCGTGCGCTGGCCGAGCACCCACCAGCCGCCGTCGGGGCCGCGGGTCAGCTCGAAGGCGGCCACGTGCAGGTGCACGCCGCCGCGCGGCTTGACGCCGTGCAGCGGGCGCAGGTACTGCGGGTGGCCCAGCACCAGCGAGGGCGGCAGCAGGCCCTCGCTGAGCAGGCGGCGCTCGCCGTAGACATCGGCCATCGCGGCGTTCAGCAGGCGCGCGCGCTGGGCCACGCCGGCTTCGATGCCGGCCCATTCTTCGGCGCCGATGAGCACCGGCAGCAGCTCCAGCGGCCATTCGCGCGAGGCCTCTTTGTTGCCTTCGGAATAGACGTTGTAGGTGGCGCCGTCTTCCTGCACGCGGCGCTGCACGCGCTGGGCGCGGGTGGCCATGTCTTGCCAGCCGGGGGTGCCGCTGGCGTCGAAGAACTGGCGCCACAGCGGTGCGATCTCGACGCGCGAGGCACGCGTGGCGCCCGGTGCGTTCAACCGGCCGTGCAGCTCGTCGTAGTGGCCTTCGGTGCCCTGCAACGCAGCGGCAGCGGCCAGCACGGCGGGCTCGGGTAGCTCGTCGGGCAGCAGGCTGCTCTGGCGCGGTGGCTCGGTGCCGGGGGGCAGGCTCGTTGTCGACATGGGGCGATCATGCCTGCGCACCGGAAGGCCGCCCATTCGGGGCGGCCCTTCCGGGCGCGTGGCGCGGCATCAAACGCGCCGCAAGTCCAGCGTGAAAGGGAACTCGAGGCTGCGCTGCGGTGGTGGCACTTCGCGCTTTCCTGCCGTGTGCCCCATCGGGAAAAAGCGCGACAGGCGCCGGCTTTCCGCCTCGAAGGCGTTGACCGGGAAGGTGGCGTAGTTGCGGCCGCCCGGGTGGGCCACGTGGTACTGGCAGCCGCCGAGCGAGCGGTTCATCCAGGTGTCGACCAGGTCGATCGTCAACGGCACATGGGCGCCAATGGTGGGGTGCAGCGCCGAAGGCAGCTCCCACGCGCGGTAGCGCACGCCGGCCACGAACTCGCCGACGCGGCCGGTGGGCTGCAGCGGCACCGCAATGCCGTTCACCGCCACGCGGTGGCGCGGGTCGACCAGGCCATTGACATGCAGCTCGATGCGCTCCAGCGACGAATCGACATAGCGCACCGTCGTGCCGGCCGCGCCCTCTTCGCCCATCACATGCCACGGCTCCAGCGCGTTGCGCAGCGTCATGTGCACGCCACGCGCCGTCAACTCGCCGATCTTCGGGAAGCGGAATTCGAAGTGCGGCGCGAACCACGCGGTGTCGAAGGCGTAGCCGGCGGCGGCCATGTCTTCGAGCACGTCGTCGAAATCCATCTTCAAGAAGCTGGGCAGCAGGAAGCGGTCGTGCAGCTCGGTGCCCCAGCGCACCAGCGCGGCCTTGTACGGCGTCTTCCAGAAACGGGCGACCAACGCGCGCAACAACAGCTGCTGCACGATGCTCATGCGCGCGTGTGGCGGCATTTCGAACGCGCGCAGCTCCAGCAGGCCCAGGCGGCCGGTCGCCGAATCTGGCGAGTAGAGCTTGTCGATGCAGAACTCGCTGCGGTGGGTGTTGCCGGTCACGTCGACCAGCACGTTGCGCAATGTGCGGTCGACCAACCACGGCGGCATGCGGTTGCCATGGATCTGGCCGGCGCGCTCGATTTCGCCGAGCGCGATTTCGAGTTCACGCAGCTGGTCGTTGCGGGCTTCGTCGACGCGCGGGGCCTGGCTGGTCGGGCCGATGAACAGGCCCGAGAACAGGTAGCTCAGGCTCGGGTGGTTGTGCCAGTAGGCCAGCAGCGAGGCCAGCAGATCGGGCCGGCGCAGGAAGGGCGAATCGGCCGGCGTGGCGCCACCGAGCACGAAGTGGTTGCCGCCGCCGGTGCCGGTGTGGCGGCCATCGAGCATGAATTTCTCGGTCGACAGGCGCGACTGGAACGCGGCGTCGTAGAGAAACTCGGTCTGCTGCACCAGTTGGCGCCAGCTGTGCGCGGGGTGGATGTTGACCTCGATCACGCCGGGGTCGGGCGTGACCTGCAGCAGCCTCAGTCGCGGGTCGCGCGGCGGCGGGTAGCCTTCGAGCACGATCTTCACGCGCTGCGCGGCGGCCGTGGCCTCGACGGCGGCGAGCAGCTCGAGATAGTCTTCCAACGCCTCCATCGGCGGCATGAAGACGTAGAGCACGCCGGTGGCCTTGCCCGTGTTCTCGGCCTTCGGGCCATTGGCGCGGCGCGGGTCACGCGCCTCGACGCACAGCGCGGTGCGGGTGATCCAGTGGGCGGATTGCTGGCGCGCAGGGAAGCTGGTGTCGACAGCGTCTGGGTGGCCAGCGGTGGCGGGGCCGGAAGCACCGCCTGCCGCTGTGCCCTCGCCCGGCACACCGCGGAACGCTTGCAGTGCAACCACGCCGCCTTCGGCAAAGCCGCCGCCTTCGCTGCGCGGCGCGTAACCACCGCCGTACTGCGCACGCAGCGTGGCCGGGCCGGGCAACTGGCCGCGCGGCGCGAACGGGTCTTGCTCGTGCAGGTACGGGTAGTCGCCCTTCGCGACCCAGGGCAAAGAATCGAGCGGCAGCCGGTAGCCCATCGGCGAATCGCCGGGGTGCAGGTACATGCGCTCGTCGCGGAAGAACCAGGGGCCGGTGACCCACTTGTTGCCGCTGAGCTGCGGGCCTTCGCTGCGCTTCAAAGGCAGCACGTAACCCACCGCGTGCTCCAGGCCCTGGTCGAAGATGCGGCGCAGGCGTGTGCGCTCCAGCTCGTCGTCGAGCTTGGCGTTGAACGGGTCGACGTTGACCGGCAACCGGCGCTCGCGCCACAGGTAGTACCAAGTGTCTTCATAGCCGGTCTGCACGTACTGCGCGTCCAGCCCCAGGCGATCGGTCAACCCGACGAGAAAGCGCTTGGCGTCGGCGCTGGTGTAGGCGTGCGGGTCGCGCTCGTCGGCGAACAGAGACGGGTCGGTCCAGCAAGGCTGCCCGTCAGCCCGCCAGCAGATCGACAAGGCCCAGCGCGGCAGTTGTTCGCCTGGGTACCACTTGCCTTGGCCAAAATGCAGGAAGCCGCCCTGACCGTATTCGGCTCGCAGGCGGTGCACCAGATCCTGCGCAAACATGCGCTTGGTCGGACCCAGCGCGTCGGTGTTCCACTCGGCGCCGTCGCGGTCATGCACCGAGACAAATGTCGGCTCGCCGCCCATCGTCAGGCGTACGTCGCCGGCTTGCAACTCGTCGTCGACCTGCTCGCCGAGCTGAAGCACCTGCGTCCACTGATCCTCGGTGTAAGGCTTGGTGACGCGCGGCGATTCCCAGATGCGGGTGATCGCCATCTCGTGGCCGAAGGTGACCTCGCTCTCGTCCACCGCGCCGCTGACCGGCGCCGCGCTGGAGGGCTGCGGCGTGCACGCCAACGGGATGTGGCCTTCACCGGCCATCAGGCCCGAGGTGGGGTCGAAGCCGATCCAGCCGGCCCCCGGCAGGTAGACCTCGCACCATGCGTGCAGGTCAGTGAAGTCGACCTCGGTGCCACTCGGGCCGTCGAGCGCCTTCACGTCCGACCTCAGCTGGATCAAATAGCCCGAGACAAAGCGCGCGGCCAGGCCCAAGTGGCGCAGCGTCTGCACCAGCAGCCAGCCGGTGTCGCGGCAAGAGCCGCTGGCGTTGACCAGCGTTTCTTCCGGCGTCTGCACGCCGGGCTCCATGCGGATCAGGTAGCGGATGCCGTGCTGCAGCTGCTGGTTCAGCCCGACCAGGAAGTCGATCGTGCGGGTTTCGGTGCGGTCGATGCTGTCGACGAACTTCGCGAACGCGGGGGTCAGCGGCTCGGTGACGAGGTACGGTGCCAGCTCTTGCGCCAACGCCTCGTCATAGCCGAACGGAAAGGTCTCGGCGCCCGGCTCGAGAAAGAAGTCAAACGGGTTGTAGACCGACATCTCGGCTACCAGGTCCACCGTGACCTTGAACTCGGTCGTCTTCTCGGGGAAGACCAGCCGCGCCAGGTAGTTGGCGAACGGGTCTTGCTGCCAGTTGATGAAGTGCTCTTCGGGCTCGATCTTCAGCGAGTACGACAAGATCTTCGTGCGGCAATGCGGCGCGGGCCGCAGGCGAACGATCTGCGGCGACAGGCCAACGCGGCGGTCGTACTTGTAGTGGGTGACGTGCTTCAGCGCGACGTGGATGGACACGGGGGCTCCTGGCTTGCGGGCATGCTTTGCGGGGCTGCGCCGGGCGGGCGAGCGTTGTCGGTGGGCCGCCGCCGCGGCCTGGGTCAGTGCACCGCGGCAACTAGGAAGTCGCGGCTGATGCCCGCGCCGAGGTCGCCGACGCGGTCGAGGAACTGCGTCAGGTAGGCGTGCAGCCCGGTGGCGAGGATCTCGTCGATGCGGCCGTAGTCCAGGTCGGCCTGCAGCCGGCCGGCGCGGCGCTGGGTGTCGGCCGATTGCTCGTTGGCGACCAGCTTCAGGTTGGTCACCACCTCATGCATGCAGGCGGCCAGTGAGCGCGGCATGTCGTGCCGCAGGATCAGCAGCTCGGCCACCTTCTCGGGCGTGATGACATTGCGGTAGACCTTGCGGTAGACCTCGAAGCCCGAGACCGAACGCAGGATCGCGGACCAGTGGTAGAAGTCGTACTCGTTGTCCTTCTCGTCAGCCGCGCCGTAGAAGTCGCTCTGCACGGCGTGGAACTTCACATCGAGCAGCCGCGCGGTGTTGTCAGACCGCTCGAGGAACGAGCCGATGCGCAGGAAGTGAAAGGCTTCGTCCTGCAGCATCGTACCGACGGTGACACCGCGGCTCAGGTGCGAGCGGAACTTGACCCACTCGAACAGGCTGGCCGGGTCGCGCGTCAAGCTGCCGTCGGTCAACAGGCGGTTGAATTCGAGCCAGGTCTGGTTCGTCGTCTCCCACACCTCGGTGGTCAGCGTGCCGCGCACGGCGCGGGCGTTTTCGCGCGCAGCGCGCAGGCAGCTCAGGATCGACGAGGGGTTGCGCTCGTCTTTCACCATGAACGCCATCACCTGCCGCGGGGTGATCGCACCGTAGCGGGTGGTGTAATCGTGGGTCAGCTCGCTGATGCTGAGCAGGCCCTGCCAGCCCTGCTCGGCCACGCCGGCCGATTGCGGCAACAGCGCGGTCTGGTAATTCACGTCGAGCATGCGAGCGGTGTTTTCGGCCCGCTCCATATAACGGGCCATCCAGAACAAATGGTCGGCGGTTCGCGAAAGCATTATTCGTCCACCCCAAAGGCCGAAATCTCA
>Ga0307515_10007486_pt1 | contig 21572 bp, 17 predicted proteins | sample 17_EM_MG_FD_194513 | JGI IMG/M metagenome (GOLD analysis project Ga0307515, IMG submission 194513) | Populus trichocarpa ectomycorrhiza microbial communities from riparian zone in the Pacific Northwest, United States - 17_EM | ecosystem: Host-associated > Plants > Roots > Unclassified | place...
GATGAAATATTGGAGGAAACTAAACAGTAAGCAGCAAGAAAGAAAGGAGTGCCAACTCTTTAGTTCCCTCCAATCTTCACATACAAAATCTACACTCTTGACTGCAACAAGCTTCAACCTCCCCTCGTATTTATAGACTATCGAAAGAGCCAAGTAGAACCACTGCACTTCACAATTTTAATGCAAAGAACCAGCCAGGATTTGCATGCTCATAAACAGTTACAATTAGTCTCGGTTAGGACCACAATATCTTGGAATATCACAGCAGCAAGATCTGCGTGCCTGTGGTACAAATAACAAACCCTCCTTGATCGGCTGCACAAACAGTCGAGCACTGCACCGTCGATGATAAACTTGGCTCAATGACAAACCCGGGAATAAGACCTTGATGGGTCAAAGTCAAAAAATTAATATTGATTTGGACAAGGTTTGACTAGTTAAATCAAAAAATTAATATTGATTTGGACAAGGTTTCACTAGTTAAATCAAACAATTAATATTGATTAATATAAGGTTTGACTAGTTAAATCATACAAGGTTTGACTAATTGAATCAACCGACTAGACGCACCAGAACTATATCTTATCTGGTTTAACTGAAATCCCAGCCTAGATGAAGCTTTATATCCAAAAAAATAATTTTAAAATAGGCAGAGTTTCACTCGCCAAAACAAAGTTTAACTCGGTTTTATTTGAAATAGGCAGAGTTCAAGCGTGCAAGAGTCCAAATTTAAAAAACATAGCCAGAATTACTGAAGAACAACTATTTTTTAAAATATTTTTATTTGAAAATATATTAAAAAAATATTTTTTAAAAAAATATTTTTAATATCAATACATCCAAATAATCTAAAAATATTAAAAAAATAATTTTAAAAAAAATTAATTTTGCAAAAACACTTTCCGACGCAAAAACAAATACGATATAAATATCAAAAAGTGCTCATCAAACTGTATGCATTGCGTGCATTACTCTTAAGAAATATTCAAATGAATGCACTGCATGTGCATCTACATTTCTGTTTCATTCAAAACCAAAAGCTGTATAGATAGAGATTAATTCATAAGAAAGAATAGGTTGCTTGTGATGGGTGATGACAAATAAAGGAGGTAATTATTTTCTGATAATGGATTTAAATAATAATCATAATGCTTTACTTATTTACAGTTGAATCGAATAATCACCTGTAGTAACCATACAAAACTTATAGAATATGTACAAAGATTATATACTATCATAAGAAATTAGACTATATACCAAGTTCCTAGGAGGCTGATGATGTATCAGACAAGTGCATGCTCCTATCTGACCATTTTGAGACAACTGGGTTGCCTGAAGCATCCAGATCAATGAAAGCTGTGTCACCAGGCTTATACTGTCCTGCAAGGAATGCTTCACTCAAGGGGTTTTCGATTACTTGAGTAACTGCTCTCCTAAGAGGCCGGGCGCCGTAAAACTTGTCATAGCCTTGCTGGCATATAAGATCTTTGATCGACTCTGACACCTCTAACCCAATTCCAAGAGATATCAGCCTTTCTTTCACCTCTTGCAGCATAAGATTCAAAATCTGGAGCATCTGAAATAAACGGATGATCTAAGAACTATTTTTTAAGTTTAATGTCGTTAATGTTGCATTGCGAAGTTAGAATTTCAAGTTCAAACTTGTAAAAACCGAGTACATGCATGATCACACATGCACCAAAGAGGAACGAAGAAAAGAAGAAAGAGATTAAGGGCTTGTAAGAAGTCACCGAGGATACAAGTCAGGGCCTCCTTATCTATCTAATAAAACATGGCTGAAGCCTTCCAACCGCTAAAGTCACTGGTGTTCATGGGGAAAAGAAAAGGGCAAAAAAAAGGTCGACAAACCTGAGCCTTTTCAAGGGGATGGAATACCACAACTTCGTCTATTCTGTTGAGCAACTCTGGACGAAAATATCCCTTGAGTTCTTCCATTATCAATGATTGCATTGCAGCATATGAAGAATTCTCATTATCTTCAATCATGAAACCAATGGAGGCTCGTCCACCCTTTGCAATGGCAGCAGAACCAACATTTGATGTCATTACTACCAATGCATTCTTAAAAGATACTCTCCTTCCCTGCAAAACCCAATCTCTCTATGATAAGCGACTCAATAGAGGTACCGGCTAAGAAAAAAATTAGCAGAAAATTTGGCTGATGTGTGAAGTCTTTAATTGATGGAACTATATTTTGTCTTGTTTCACACTCAAGATAAAAGGCGATGCTAACTTCTTTATCAAAATGAAAATTTTGAAAATGTGAGACAAATGTGTTACATTTAATACCAACCTGAGAATCTGTAAGATGGCCATCTTCAAATAATTGAAGCAGAATGTTGAATATATCTGGATGGGCTTTCTCTATTTCATCAAGCAAAACAACAGTGAAAGGCTGTTTTCTAATAGATTCTGTCAGAATGCCCCCCTTGCCATAACCAACATAACCTGGAGGAGCTCCTATTAACTTGCTCACAGTGTGTCGTTCCATATACTCACTCATATCTAATCTAAGCATGGCTGACTCCTGCAACAATAATGTCAGGCAAGAAGCAGAGGCGAATCAGAATTTTGAACCTAAGAAATCAGGATTCTAGATCACTCTTTAAAGGACAGTAATCATGTCAGAGTAGTCAATTTACCCCCAAGTAACGTACAATTCCCCAAAATATTCAGATTTGCTTTTGTCCATTGTATTTGTTATCGACTCTAGTCACTTCGTAACAAGCCAGCAAAGTTTGATTTCTTATATGCTATAGTTAATAACTAAGAGCCTTAATATTTTAGAGAACATGCTACTTTCTTTCAACTGTCAATAGCAGAGAAACCCTGCATTGTTGTTATATCAAAATAGTCAAATTGTATAAAGAATAACCGAAACATCTTGTGTAATATAGTTTGAGGCCTTACGGATCCAAAATAATTTCGAGCCAAAGCTTTTGTTAGTTCAGTCTTGCCGACCCCAGTTGGGCCGCAAAACAGCATTGCTGCTATGGGCCTATCAGGATCCTTCAAGCCAACACGGGATCTCTTAACAGCTCGAGATATTGCAGCAACAGCCTCATCTTGACCAATCACTCGTTTCCTGAGCTCCTCTTCAAGGCCCACGAGAAACTTTCTTTCATCAGCAGTCAGCTGCTGAACCGGTATACCTGACCAGAGGGAAGCAACGGCTGCTATATCGTCAGGCCCCACCACAGCAGGTCTGAAAAGAATCACAGCTAAAAATTCAGTTAAATCAGGAGTGAGTGCTTGATAAAATGCAGGCCTGCTGCTTTTATCCCTCCAGAAGAACTTCAGAGGAAAACAACATACTCATCAGCATTTGATGCGGGAGGTAAAGAAGATTCAATAGTGATTTCTCCACTGCCATCCATGCTGGATAAACTGCAATCATTTGCCAATCTACTTGCTAGAACCTGTTAATATAGTTGTCTTAGATATACGACTACTGGCAGTGTTATCAACAGAGCATGAATTATGTAATTGTACCATGGTAACCATATGAACAATATTATTACCACTTCATGCATAGCCTGAACAGTTCTAATTTCTTGCCAATAATCATCTGGTGTCTTTGAAAGTATAAAGGTTTGCTGTTCTTTCTTCCTTCTATAGGCCTCGATACGAGCTCTACTTCCTGCCTCATCAATGAGATCAATTGCTTTATCTGGAAGATACCTGTCAGCAATATATCTTGCTGACAGGTGCACTGCAGCATTTATGGCTTCCGGCGTGAATCTGCAGTTGTGATGGGCCTCATATCTTTGACGCAGACCCAACAATATCCTAATTGCATCCTCCTACATATTTTTATATGAATTTCAAATAAGACATGGAAAACAAAAAACATCTTTCATAAAAATAAATGACAGTACATATTTGAAGCCAACCTGGCTTGGCTCATTAATCAAAACAGGCTGGAATCTCCTTGCTAATGCTTTATCAATTTCAAAATGTGTTCTGTATTCATCAAGTGTTGTGGACGCAATACACTGCAAGAAATGCATATATGGTTCAGAAATGAAGGATACAAGTAAATTTCCTCTGAGAACAGAAAATCAAAGAGAGCACTGTTTAGACATACAAAGAGCTTCCTATATGCTGTCTGTTTGCTCAGCTTGAGCAATTGACTCAAACAACAAAATATACAGTGAAGATAAGTTGTTCCATCTTATGGACCCAAGACCACAAAACACAAAGGGGGAGGACAAACTGAAATGAGTCAAATGACACTAAAATGAACTAAAAGAAGTTGATACATGCACTTGAAAAATGAAGGACTTCTAATAGATTAGGTGCATCCCTGTCCTCATTACCAACTCTGGAATAAATAATGGAGACATAATTACAGTGTTTACCAGGAAAAGCTAGGACTGTAAGAGACAAGGAAACTCAGGAGAGTTAATAATGCTTAAACTCATCTTGTAATAAGGAGCACTGACAATAATGACTTGCCTGCTAGATCATTTTACTAAACTAAATAAAACCTTTAAATGTATGACTTTCAGGTAAATAAATCCCCTTTCTGGTCAGTGCTCAACAATTTCCCTGGGCAATGTTTAAATTTTTTACCCGCATGCCACTCTACTGCCTTCCTCTATCCATTTTAGCATATTCTGCTTGTTTCAAATCACTCCTTGAAACTTTCATAGGAGAAATTTAGCATCTAGGACAAACATTTCCATGGTATGTTCAGATATTAGGTATGCATTCACATAATCATTTAATATGAGACATCACCTGTAATTCACCCCTCCCAAGAGATGGCTTCAATATATTAGCAATGTCAAGGCCAGATCCCTTGTTTCCTCGTCCAACAGTGCCAGTCCCAACAAGCGTATGCACTTCATCAATAAAAAGAATGACATCACCTGCAAGCACACATATCATGTCTGAGCAACAATAGCATCACTCTCTTCCTATATGCAATTCAAAATGGAGCCACCTTCTTTCTGAATCTCTCTTATTAATGAAGTAACACGTGCCTCTAGTTCTCCCCTTTCCTTTGCACCAGCAATTAACAGGCCAACATCCAAGGACATTACACGCTTTTCCTGTGCATAAAACAAGAAGCTAAGTAGGTTTGCAAAACAAAGCTTTCTTGTCATAAGCAAAAAAAAAAATGTCTGGATGTAAGTACACCATTAAAAGAACCATAGGAAGAACAATTAGATCAGAAGAAAGATACCAAAAGAAACACAGGAATGTCAGCCTGTGCAATTTTAATAGCTAATCCTTCGGCAATGGCTGTCTTTCCAACTCCACTTTCACCAAGAAGGATGGGGTTATTTTTTGTTCTGCGGCAAAGTATCTGGACAATTCTTTCAATTTCAGAGTGTCGCCCAATAACTGGATCAATGCGTCCTTCACTTGCACGGGCAGTAAGATCAACACAGAATTGGGCCAATGCACTTTTCTCTGGCAAACATAAACAAATTGTAAACCATTCCGCTCAATGCGTCAGTTATAGCAATTAAAAAAACTACAAAATTATTCTAAGAAACCAGAATTCTTACCTTTTGTTTTCTCATAGGATCTTAAAGCAGCAGCTCTCTTGGAAACAGATTTCCCATGTTTGCCTTTTGATTCCACAGATGGTTCTCTTCCATCTTTCACAAGCTCCCCTTGAAGTTTGGTTATTGCTATAGCAGCTAAGGCATCACCATCTACCCCCAATCTGAAATCAAAATCAATTATGCCCACCAAGAAAACCAAGTAATGTTCATCAATGCAGGCACTTGACATCATTAAAACATAATAAAGCCAATATGTTCATATCCAACAACATTTTCTCGTAATTAAGTCAAGTTTAGCTTCTTCAGCATTGCTTTCTAAGATTATACATCAGCTTAATCAAGTCAAGTTCAAGAAAACAAGTTAGCCCATCACTGAATTCAATTATGACTTCAACCAATCAACAAAGAATATTCATTGACAGGAAAAAAAAACTAACCCTCCAATAAATGTACAGAAATGGAAAGACCTTCACAATTAGAACAGCTACCTGTTAAGAACCCGACCTGCACTTCCATCATCAACTGTGAACAAACCAATGGCTATATGTTCTGGCGCAATAAAATTATGACCCATGGTCCTTGAATACTCAATAGCAGCCTCAAAAACCCTCTTAGTACTAGCAGAAAAGGGCACATCACTGTGGGAAACACCTCTCTCGCCTTTAGAAACTAACTCACTAGCTTCAGCACTATCACTCTCCCTCTGCCAAATACTTTTAACAACTTCACGAGCTTTATCAATCTTGATTCCTGACCCAAGAAACCCATTTGGATCACGATCTTCAATAATTAAACCCAACAAAAGATGCTGCGTAAAAACCATATCTTTGCCTAAAGCTCTTGCTTCTCTCTGAGAAAAAACCACAGCTTTTATTGCTCTCTCTGTAAACCTCTCAAAAACAGCCGAAACTTGAAGAATTCTTCGTTTTTTGCTGGAATTAAAACGTTTTAACAAAAGAGTCTTCCTGTTTTGGTGTTTTTGTGAGATTGAAATACCAAAACAAGAAGAAAAAGGAGAAGATATTGTGTTATAGTTGTTGGAGTGAAAGACGAGGCTAGAATCTTTTGGTTTTCGAAGTGAATAAAAATCCAATCTTGAATGAACTGATAAAGGAGATGATGAAGACAGTAACACTTCCATTTTTTCAGGTCTCAAGAAATGATTTCTTGATTGACTGTTTAACAGCTTTCTGTTTGAGGTTTTTGGTGACAATAAATACAATATCTTGATTGAGCCCAGACAAGAAGGAGCTTCTTTTTCAACTATGGTATCTGTTAAATCTTGATTGAAGAGACAAGGGAGAGCATGGAAGAGAGAAAGGAGAAAGGAAGGAATGGAAATAGAAGGGAAATTTGAAGGAAGGAAGGGTTGGTTGACACGTCAAGCCACCATAGCCGACCTTTTCACGTTTTTCTTTTTTGATTTTCTATTGTTGAACATAATACTGTTTTCTTATGTCAAAAAGTCTACTTTACCTTGCTTGATGATTGTAATAGAAAGTTAGCCAGTGCCTAACCCCCGGTTGCCCGCAGAAACAAAGATATTGAGAGAGCCATGAACCAGTTTCGATCGATGGTGTCAGTTTCAATCCCCTTTTGTGTCTGAGAAAGAAAGTTGAGTACATGTATCTGCTTAGGTATACAGCAACTTGTCGGTTTGACTTTAGGGAAATCTTTTTATCAATGAGATGTTTTTTTTCATTTTCTGGAGCAGTCAAGAGAAGAAGACATGAGATTTTACTGGTTAATTTTCATGATATTGACTTTACAAATAGATTGTAGCTCTAGAGTCATCAGTTCGTGTAAAAATATATGTTATTAAACTTTACATGCCATAATAAATCAATCTACGATATTTTAAATTAATTATGTGAGAGTTTAACAGATTAAATTTAATTCAGAATTTAATTTTAATATTTTATAAAAATAAATTCATCATAAAATAATTTTAATTTTTTTAAAAAAAAATCCATTCAATTTGTAACCTGAATCTATCTTAGATTAGGTTTAATAATTTTGGTGAAAATGAATTTAAGGATAGTTTTTAATCAATTTTAAAAGATTATTCTATGATAAAAACGTATATTCTTCTTCTTCTTCTTCTTCTTCTTCTTTTTATTTTTATTATTTTTATTATTTAAGTTTGAATATTGAGAACACAGTCAGTGAATTTACTTTGTTAAAATATATTAAACTGATAAAATAAATATGCTTCAAACATTATTTTAAGAAAAAAGATTTAATTTTTATTAACAAAATTGAGAATAAACCTGGTATTCACGAATAAATCATCTATATGGTTCACATGTGTGGCAGAAAGCAGAGGAAATTTCTTCGAAATGGAACTTTCTCCAAGTGGGGCAAGTTCAAACCCGAGGAGGAGAAAATTCAATTGATTTGGAAAAGCAATTAAAGAGGGTATCATAATCGAAGTGAAGTCTTCAATAATTGGGAAAAAAAAAAATCATTTGCCTGTCCAAGCTTCGGTAGCGGTTACACGTGCCATTTGATGGCGAAGCATGTGCAAAAATTCTGTTAACCACTCCCTGTATTTATTATTTAAGAACAAAGGCTTTGATGACAAGCTGTTAAAGGACAACAGTCTTCCAAATTACTTTATACACTGAATGATCACGAACCAGGAACCAGACAGCCATCTTTTGAAACGAATCTTCAATGTTTGTTGGAATGAGATTCTATCCTTCGGTTGTCTTACTCTCCGTGTTCATTCTCTAGCAAAAAATTAGGAGTCTTGCCAAAAGACTTCCAGAGTCAGCTTCTAGTTCCAATAACTGGGGGTAGTAAGGTTCCAGAATCCACTGTTCACCAGTAGTCCTTACATGAGCAGGTACCTCCCTGGAAGTGATGGAACCGATTTGCATCTCTGACAATGATCTTTCGTTGATAAATGTGTGAAATATACTTAAACGCTGAATGACAGTCATTGCAAACACGAAGATTTTTTGTTACTCGAATTACCATTCCAGGGTCTATCTTCAGAACACCAAAAGCTACAGCTAGCTTCTCGCTGTGATAGTTTAACATACGCTCCTTGTCTTCCTCTTCGACATCATGTAGAGCACATGATAGGTCTGGTACATACCCAGCCATCTTCATCTCGATTGCTAGGCTTTCCATTTTTTTGTAAACTTCGTGCCTATATGGATTTTCTTGGTCAGCTGTGTGGAACCCAAGAATATCTTTACCATACTCGATCATACTAAAGGCTGCAGGTTTCTTTAATCCTTTATTCTTCATATCTTGCCTCAACTTCCAAACTTCTTTCCATTTGTTTGATGCTGCATATATGTTAGACATTAGCACATAGTACCCTGTATGGTTTGGCTCAAGCTGGAGTAGATTACTGGCTGCAGTTTTCCCTAATTCCATGTTCCCATGGATTTTGCAAGCAAGCAGCAGAGCACCCCATACTCCATCACTCGGAGGTGATGGCATTTCCTTAATCAGATCAAATGCTTCCTGCAAGAGCCCAGCTCGGCCAAGCATATCAACCACACAAGCATGGTGTTTATCCTCCAGTGTCACAGATAGCCTTTTCATTTCTGCAAAACATTTCCTACCTTCATCAATGAGGCCTGCATGGCTGCAAGCAGAAAGAATTGAAGTGAAAGTGAAATGGTTTGGCTCAACACCTTCCTCCTGCATTCTTGAAAAGAGTTCTAGTGCTTCTTTACCATGTCCATGCATGCCATACCCTGAAATCAATACATTCCAAGAACCAGCATTCCGTTCAGTGGGAGGAATACCATTGAACAAATCCACCGCCTTTTCCAAGTCTCCACACTTGGCATACATGTCCATCAGAGCATTTGAAAGATTTGTGTCAATTTCCATTCTGCTATCGACGATAAAATCATGGAATTTCCTTCCAAGATGTCGAAAACCCAAATAAGCACAAGCTGAAACCATGATCAATGCCGTAACAGGAGTAGGCTGACAATCAGAATCACGCATCTCATCAAACAGCAACAGAGCTTCAGTGGCTTGCCCATTTTGAGTATAACCAGAAAGCATAGAATTCCATGAGATAACATCTCTTTCCATCATCATATCAAAAACCAAACGTGCCTTTTCTGTATTCCCGCATTTTGTATGCATAGCTAAAATTGAGTTACCAACACATAATTCCTCAATCAACGATTTACGAAAGGCATAACCATGCACTGTGTGAGCGTTCCTAACATCTCCTAATTGACCAACAGCAGATGCAACACTCACTACAGCAATCGAATCTGCTAGAAGACCCTCTTCTTGCTGCATCTTTTTGAACAAAATGAGAGCCTCCTCAGGCTTCTCAGCCTGCTCATAAGCAGTTATCATTGCTGTCCAGCAAACTAAATCCTTCGTAGACATTTCGTCGAAAATCTTGCGACAATCAACAAAAAGGCCACATTTTGCGTACATGTCAACCAAACCAGCCTCAACATACAAATCCGAACCGAACCCATTTTTTAAAGCATCTCCATGAACAACTTTCCCTTCACGAACCAACAAATTCAAAGCACAAGCTTTGAACACGAAAGGGTAAGTGTAATTATTCACAAAAGTGCCAGTCTTACGCATGAAAGAATACAACTTTAACGTTTCAAAACATTGACCAACATTTGCATATGCCCTAATCATAGTATTACAAAGGAAAGAAGTGGGTTTATCATAACATACATTAATGTTATCAAAAAGTAATCTTGCCCTATTAAGGTCATCAAATTTTGCATATTTGATGATAATCTGAGCACCCAAATGAGGGCTTGTAGTGATAAGGCCAGTGGTTGTGAGAGCTGAGTGAATTTGTTTGAGAGAGGATGACCCATTACAGGATTTTAAGAGATGGTCATAGAAGATTTCTATGGAATTAGGAGAGTAGCTAAAAGTGGAGGATGAGATGAGGGAGTATAGAGGAGCTCGAGGGTTTAAGAGAGGTTTATGAGAGAGTAGCGATCCCAACCGGTGCATTCCTTCGGTTTGTCACCATAGAGGAGTTTGCATGTTCTCTCTCTTTCTAGGATGCTGGTGTAGCATGGTGCTCTTTTTGAGAGGGCTAGGAGCATTCTTGGACCTAACTTTCAAAACTTGATAGGACTAGATAACATTCTCGGACCAAATATCACAAAAAACCAAAATTATTAAACCTAAGATACGATGCAAAACTTGAGTAAGTAGGTTGAGCAAGTTCAAAATTAATAAACCCAAGATACGATATAAAACTTGAGTAAGCAGGTTGAGCTTGGATTGATATAATCAATTAAAATAAAAAATAATATGTTTTAATTTTTTTTATAAAGATTTAAAATAATATTGTTTTGGAAAATTAAAAAAAAAATCAAATCAAATTTCAATTAGAATTGATTAACAGAAATAAAATTAATCTGTCAACCAAGTTTAATCAAATCCATCTCAAATATTTGTTTTTAACCTGGCTATGGCTAAGTTTCAAGCCAACTCACGGCTCAAAACTAAACCCACATTTCAAAGTCTGGTAAAAAACAAGGAATGGGGAAATTCACAAGAATTTTACTCGATGAGGCAAATCCAAATTGATTCTTGCTTGAAGGCGAAATGCAGAGAGTAGCACGTCTGTCTAACAATATTTACCAAGAAGTAATTTTGCCCTTGGGAAAATACCTTTTTTATTAGAAGAAAAAATTACAAATGATTAACAAATACAAGGAAGCATATGGAATGACTCACCTCTGATTATTCTTGACAAAACCCTGATTAAAACTAACCTATACACTCACCACTCTCTGTCGCATATGTGAATTGGCTGGTCCAGCACTATACTCAACTCCATTAGCCACTCTCTACATTGTTTCTAAAATTTCTATACAACAAGTTTCTATTTTCTGTCTACTATTAACAGTTTTGGATGACTTAATGGGAACCTGAATGAATATCTCAAGTCACCACATATCACTTAAATTTACTAAATTCTGCTCATGTTGGTGAAAATCGTTTTGCATTTGAATTGAAGATCAAAACCTTTGAGATGAATCGACCTGGTTCCATAGCATCTCAGCATAAGCTTTCTCCTCTTCCTTCTCCACTGCAGCATAATCAGTTGCCTCGACAGCTTCCTCCTCTTCATCAGGAATCTCTTCTATCATTTCTTCAGCTATGAGTCTGTCTCTCTCTAGCCCAGCAAGTTCAGCTACTGCCTCGCTCATAGCTCTTGCTGTTGCTGGTCGATCTGTCGGTCCATACTTGGGAGCTGGCACAGCAAATGGCAAAACAATATCATCCAAGTTTGTACAATCTTTGTTTGTGATACCCTTTGTCTCTGTTGGAGGGAAGGTGAAAATGATTCCAAGTTCATAATTAGAAACATGAAGCCTCGAACTCAAATAAGTGTTGGTTTTCCCAGTTTCCTTTGATTTCAAACCGAATGGATTGGAGATTAGTCGTCCCCAGGCAGCAGCACTAAAATTATGTGACCCACAATAAACCCAACCAAAAGAAGATGCATTCGTCTTAGACTGGAAGCGTCTCCGTGCAACCTGTTTACAATTTGCTTCTTTCAGTTTCTTAATATACAACAATCAATAGGCACACAATAGGGACAATAATGGTCAAGGAAGTAATAGGCAAAAAATAAATAAATAAATAAGTAGGAGAGCAGTAATTTGAGAAGTGTAAATCAATGAATTATGAAGGTGCCACCAAAAAATAGAGTATGATCAAGAAAAACAAGATTCTGCATCGTGAATTATGTATATTTCTCAGCCTATGAGAGAGGAGAGAGGGCGGGGGGGAATTTACCTTGACATGCATTGGCTGGCCTACTCTATCATATGGATGAGGAATTGCATCATGAAGTATCCCCACACTTCTCAACCGTTGCCATGTTTTCTGTTGTAGCAGAAAAGATGGGGAAAGGGAGGGGAAAATAAAATAAGTGCAACTTTCTCAGATGAACTACTTACAAATGGAACGACAGTGTAGCATATAGAGTATCCACATGTGACATAACATAATTAGAAGCCAATCCAAAAGGCCATTGTACCTCCGAAAAACAAAGAATGCGCCTCGATGGCGAGATCCCATTGCATGCATTCTTCACTCTCTCAATTGTAGGAAAAATAATCTTGATTGATGGATTTCTCAACTCTTGACTAGCACTCCAGCAGCCCCACTGTTGAGAAATCAATGAACAAGTGAATAAAAATTACCACGACTTCAGTTTTTCCTCCGTAGTTGCAGCAGAACATTCATATTACCTCTGGATCAGATTCTTCAGAATCAAAGAGTTCTGGTGATCTTTTTCCAGCAGCTGCTGAAAACGCAGCCAGAAATTGTGCATTGACAGATCCAATAGAGGACGAGCCTTGAGGACAGGATGGGCATCAGAAAAGAGAGGAAACCAGTTCTTCAAAGTCTGGTGAAGAAAAAGGATTGTGTGAAAGACACTCACCATAAATGAAATCAGATTGTTGAGAATCAGGCCATTTGTACTGACCTAGAACCTTGTAAAAATTAAAGAGGAAATCATTAGAAATCACAAACAATAATGTAAGACACACATTCTAGTCAGCACTAACCAAGCTAACAATTAAAGTTTGCAACATCCTATAATACTTGTAAGGGTTTTATGTCCACTAAAATGCACTTCATTATGCTTCAGTGTCAAATGTAGAGACATGTAGTAAAGTAATGCACGTGGCATGTTGCATTACAAATTTGCAGGGTGCTCTTCACCAAACCTCATGGACAAAATGACATCCCAGAAGATGGTTCTGAGGATGCAGGCATGAAGAAAAACGTTGCTATGCATATGCACAAATGATCAGGAATAGGAGAGCAGTTAAAGCTTTATCAAAGGCAGGTGGGGGACCAAATACTCTGTCATCTTAAGAATTAAAAGCTGCTGCTATTACCTCTTCCAGTCGCCAAATGCCAGTACACCTCTGAATTGAAGCAACAAGAGAGCAAAATGCAAGAACGTGTTCAGTTTGCATCAAACTCATCATATTTGGAAAGCAAGGCCCCTGGACAAGCCATCAATATCATTTATATAGACCACACCAAAATCAAAATACGCAACATTCATTAGCACAATCGTTGACAGAAATAACATGCCTGTGCCACATGTAGTATCAGATGCACTTTCCTGTTGCTTCCTCCTAAAGCAGCAGCAAGGGCTTCTTTAGGATAAACATATCCAGAGAATCTGAAGAATCCACTATCCCACAATGGAGAAACCCACTTTGCAACATTTCTAGGCAGAAAACCAAGTTGAATACAATCTAGTGCAAGAAATGAAGCAGCATAACTCAGTCTACTACCCTACCATAAATTGGCAGGCTATAACATGACCTGATATCAAAATTACTTGTATCCTCAAAATACAAAGGACAAGAAAAGGAGTTCCACATATTATTTGGGAAGCTAACAGAATCAAACCACAAACTACAACAGGCTTGGACACAATGAGAGTAAGGATGGAAAAACAACCCAAGTTGAGAGAAGGCCAATACTGGATCTAAAATATTTAGAAACTAAATACCTGAATACATTTGGACAGAGAAAATGTCATGAGAGACTCCAGGATGGCATAAATAGAAAAGCACCATAATGCAAGGAAGCCCTAGATTCAGGCAAGTGACTCAGCCAGGAGAGACGATCATGCTAAACTCAAGGATCATGCATATTGGGAGGAGGAAAATTTTTTCCTGAAGGTCTTATTTAATGATTGACCTATACAGTAGCACCAAAAAAAAAACTAATTGACCTATAAAAGATATATTTACCCAGTATGTGAAAATGAAGCACAAGGTTTTCCCATGACACGTGAAACTTTTTTGGCAAAATTTTAAACAGCATACAGATCTTACAGCTATATTTTACGAAACATCACAAGAATATATTATTAGAGAAACAACAAAAAACAGGGAACAAAAGAAAGCAGTAAAAAGGTATGAAATCAAGCAATGGGCTTCACCTCCTTCAGAAAATTGATCGGGGTTAGGAACCAGAATGCTCACAGCATTCACATCTGCAGGCACATTGAGGTTTCTTCTCAGAACAATCTCTGACATCCCATATACATTTTCACAACATTTCCCTAGGAAAGCAGCCAGTTGCTTCAGCTGCGTGCCATTTCTGTCAGCTGCAGTGTGAAAAAGGTGGCTTAATCCAACAACAGAAGCTTCAACTGAGCCAAGGAATTGCACACCAGATGACCCTGATGGCAACTGATAAGCCTGTAATAGGAGTTAAATGGTGAAATATATGAGTCCACCATACAGAGCACCTTTCCTTGTCAGGTAAAAAAGCAAGCTTTGGTCATTAATGGATAATATTGCGATTCCAACAGCCAATAGGACAGCAACTTAATAATCAAAAATTTGCTTCAATTCAAAAGAAAACTTAACACATTTCATGCATGCATGCATCAGAAAGAAAGATACTCACATTGGGAGATCTGCGAGAATGAATCCCTGGTACTGAAGCAACTAGATGTCCATTTGCCCCTTCAAAGTCGTATTTTGTCAACTCAGAAATCCAATAGGCCTGACTAGGTACATTGATCACAAGACATGCCATGAAGCCAGCCAGCTGAGCAGCGAAATCGGATCTTGAATCTTTATTTGCATCTCCATCAGAAACTCGAATAAATAGAGGTGAAGGATCAGGTGCACTTCTAGCTGGAAAATCTTGCCACCACACTGTGTTGGTCACATTATTCCACTGTAAATAGCCATGAAATGGTGGATAACATTGTTGTAATTATTTCCAAACAGTTTGTAATTTGCCAGATTAATTAAAATATAATTAATTAAGTAAAAAATTAAAAGAAACAGTGCCAAACTAGCAGAGATCAACGAGCATTAGCAAGGTTTTCCTTCAAATTATGACAAAAAAAAAACCCAATCATATTAAAATTTCTGGGACACTGCCAAGTTCATTGCATTATAACACATGCCAAATGATATTAAAGTGTCCAGTCTGTACAACAAATGAAGTAGATCACTAGTACCAAAGACACCAAAACTAAACCCAAAATTCCATCATTAAGAATGACCCGCCAGATTTCTGGGGTTTTTCCACGCTCATGGTAATGCGTGGTACATTCTGAAGCAAGTTATGTGATGGTAGTGCTGACATGCCCCCTGGTCCCCCAATCAGGCCCCAAAAAAAAAAAAAAAGAACAGCACTTTCTAGAAAGCTGTAGAAGAAGCCAAGAAATCGAAACTTTTCAATTGCAACCATTAAACTGACCACTCTAAAGATTAAATTTCTCATCCTGTATGGTAAGTATCCATGTCTCCTTCCATATAAAATAGAACATTTCATTTCATGTTTATGAACACCTTATAACATATAGAAAATGACCTTAGAGTGAGCAACAACCTGATTAGACACTAAATTTGCAGAAGTAATGATAACACGAATGCTATCTTCTCTTTGCAGAACAAGCAATTTTGGATGATGGCAAGCAATCCCTCGCCTCTTGCGGTCTTGACCAAATGCTATAGACTCAGGGAATGGGGGAAACCTATTACAGAAATTGGACCAGAAGGCAGAAAGATTAAAGATTAACACACAAAAAGCTGATGTATGGAGTAACCAACTAAGAGAGAGCCTTAATGAAATGGGAAGGTGAAACAACTACTTACACAACAACTAAGTTTGGAAAATCTGAGTAAGGCACAGAGGTTCTATTATCAGGGCTGGAACTCCAACATCTCTCGGTGTTATGACATGCAATTGTCACTGGCAGATGGCACGGAATCTCACAATGTGATAGAAACCTGTGAAAACATCCTAGTTAGACTTGATGACAAACATAATCAAATGTACCAATCAAACAGAAAATTACACCAATATCAAATGGAAAACTATAAAGGAATCCAGTCACTGCTCCAGCAATGGTTGACGGGGGAATAGCCAGTGAAGTTGTAAAATATGTTACATGGTTAATCTCACAACAAAATAATGGATTGCTGGTCTCAAGATTTTCAACCGGATATACATGAACATGAAGCAGAGGAAAGAAACAGAAACAAATTGTAAAACTTTACCATAAAATATCACTTGTAAAGGTTGCAATAAATATTCTTGAAATGCTTTCAACTGGATAGAGAAGTTCTGGCAAAGAAATAACGTTGGGATGGGTGAATGAACCATGGTCCATAAATTGGAGACGATTCAGGTAAAACTTCTTCCCGGGTGGCGGACAACAATTTTTCCAAGTGTTCATCTGGATAAAGCTGTTGGCAACAGGTGCACTCTCGTTACCCATGGTATTCAATGAGGAAGTCTTACAAGCATTTTTCGCAACAAAACTCTCAAAACAAACTGTAGACATGTCTTTTTGATATAAATGGCCACCTCCAGCACAAACATGGTCTCTCTCATTCTTTGCTCTATCAGTATGGATATCCTGATCAATTTGCAAGTTATGATGTTGCACTTCATCCCTGACCAAAGGCACACCACCATTTACCACCTTTTCCCTTTGAACAGGGAATTTACTTCTATCACTTACAGCAACATCAACAGAGTAGTTTGATTTGTCAATACAAACACAAGGCACATCCATTTCAAAATTTAATAAATTGCATTGCATAATATAAGATATGGGGTCATCACTATGCAGCACATCTCTACACTGACTCAACAGAAATCTAGATCTCTCAATAGCACCCCCACATTTCCGCCCCTGAAAATCAAAATCTGAAACCATAATCTCATCTCCCCGGATAGCAAAAACCCTTTTGTTTCCACTACCACTGGACACCAATCCTTGCGATTGTCCAATCGACTCAAACAACCAGTCTCTCTCCACCCGAACCTCATTCGGCCCCGTAACCACCTCCTCCTTAAAAGCAACCCCTTTAATCAAAAACCCAATTCTACCCCCTAAACTACAATTCCCCTCATTACCACAAACAAGCAAAACCTCATCCCCTGCACACAATTCCCTCACCATCCCTTTTTTCACCCTAACCCCATTAACAAAAACCCCATTCAATGAAACACTAAAACTCAGACCCTCATTAATCCTCTCACTTTCCAATTCATTATCATCACAACAAATTAACCTTCTCCTGAATTCACTAACAACACAATCATTTCCACTGTTATCAACAGTTTTCGATAATAAAACACCATCATGTATATAAATCTTGCGTTTGTAACTATCAAATAAAATCTGACAATGTTGCTTACTTACACACCGATTTTTGAACTGAAAATCACCGGTTCGACCAATAGTGTAAAGCCGGTCCGGTACTAGACTGATTGAGCTGATAGGTGAACCCGTGACCGGTGAAATCAAAGGAAAATTGAAAGTTTGGAGGCGAATTAGGGCTGCTTTGGCAATTTGTTTGGGTTTTTTGAGCAAAATTGGGGATTTTGATGAGAGATTCTCATTTTCTTTCCTTTCAATTGTTCTTTTTTTATTGGAAGGAAGAATTGAATCCTTCATGGTTATAAAGGATTTTGCTATGTTTTTCTCTCTCTGTGTAGTAATTGTGGACTGTGAAACCCTAATTTGGATTTTGAAGCGGGGGATTTTGAGTTTGAGGGGAGTTTTTTGATTTTCCCTCCTAAATGGAAATGTGAGGGGTGTCAGTTCTGTGAGGATGTCGTTGGCTGTTTAAGGTGGTGTCGTTTTTCTTCGGTACGGGTAATGGGCTTGTGGGAATGCGTATTGTTTTAGCTTTGATATATCTGGGCTTACGTTAATCTGTTCAGTCCCTATGAATACTCATCTTTCATGCAGGTCAGCCCGACATAGCTCGGTGAGTCAACTTGTTAAACCGACTCGGGGACATGATCTTGGTTAGTGAAAACACTCATTTATTTTTATCAAAATAAAATTATTAAAAAATTTTAAAAAAAATAATTAATTAAAATCAACTCACCTGCTCAACCTGAATTTTGGTGGAAAAAGCAGCCAAAATGAGAGGTGTAACTTGAATTTTAATAGAGTTTGCTCGTCTTGTTTTGGCTCAATTGTTCTCTTTTCGAGGAAAATTTTGATACCATCATGATATTTGTGTTAATTATGCTCCTAGAGAGAGTGAAGTTGAAGAGTGTTTGTTATTTTTTAAATTATTTTTTTGTTTAAAAAAATATTAAATTTTTTCTTTTAGTGTTTTTGAATGGTTTTAATATTTAGATATTAAAAATAAAAAAATATATATTATTTTAATATATTTTCAATTAAAAAATAATTTTAAAAATAATGTGCTATAATTCCAAATACTAAGGGACATGATTTTGTTTGTTTTTGGGCATATAATTAGTATTTGGAAACGAAATTGAAATCATGTTTTTAAAAAAATTGAGTTATTTTTTGTTTAAAAATAATTTGTTTAATCGTTTTAATATATTGATGTCAAAAATAATTTTTTTAAAAATAAAAAAATATATATTATTTTAATAAATTTCTCGGCAAAATATACTTAAAAAAAACATTACCTCCACTCTACTCGAACGTGTTTGAAAGTGTGGTTCCGGTTGTTTTTTAAAGTGTTTTTCACCTGAAATTGCATTAAAATAAAAAAATTATTTTTGACATTAACACATCAAAATGATTTGAAAACACTAAAAAAAATATTAATTTTTAAAAAATTAAATTTTTAAAAAATATTTTTAAAATATAAAAACAAAGAAGTTGATTTATGTCTGGGATGAGATGGGCTTCATTTCAATGGTCCTGTATGATGCAGTCTTCAGACATCTGGCATTTGCTCATCAATTTGTTTAGATTGGAGGGAAAGAAAATGAGGTGTGGCAATGTTGAAAAAAATATCGTGAGGGAAAGACTTTATATATATATAAAAGTACATAGTAAATGAGCAGAAAATTTTGAATATGGAGCAATGACAACAATTATTATAATAGTAGAAAGAGAGAAAATTTATCATGATTTAATATTAATGTGTCTATATTTATAAAAATAAAAAGTCTTTATTTTCTATTATATTTATAGTATATTCTAAACGGTCCAAGAAATTTTAGTTATTCAAGAAAAATTAATATTTTTTAATTACACCTCTTTATTGTACCGGCACGCTAACATATTAATTATCCCTGGCAACTAAAATAAGAAATTAAATCCCAGAAAAACAGTTGCCGTCGTTCTGCTTCGCTCCCCTCGCTACAGTACTCTAGCATCGGCATAGAAGCCACATGCTACCTAATAAATGTTTGCTTAAACTATGCAAGCAATTATTTAAGACATGCATGCAATATAGTGATTCCTAGGGCACAAATTAATATTTAACCATAATCTAATTAATACGCATGATCATGCATGAAGGGTTAGGTACGAGTAATTTTCTATTATTATTTTCTTGATACAGACAAATATACATCAAAAGTCCAAAGTTTAATAAATGAGACATGTTTCTTAGCCAAAAATAAGCATGGTATTGCCCACTTTGTCAACCCAATAAATCAAATCCGCGTTTTGTGCTCGTCAAACTCAATTTTGTATGCATGTTTCCCCTTGCTGGGATCTTTTTTAATTCCTTACTGTAATGTGTCGTGGACGGTCGAGGGTCTAAGTCTGTTTGGGAGTGTGGTTGCGGTTGTTTTTTAAAGTGTTTTTCGTGCTGAAATGCATCAAAATGATATTTTTTTTATTTTTTAAAAATTATTTTTTAGATCAGCGCATCAAAATAATTTAAAACATATAAAAAAATTAATTTTTAATAAAAACAAATTGAATTTTTATAAAATACGATTTACACTGCGTTCTCAAATGGTGTCTTCACCTACGTACTACTAGAACTGTTCAAATGTTCATGCCAAGGTTTTTAGCTTGAATGTATCTGCTGACGAAGGCAATTCTATAGTCCATAAACGCCCTTTTTCTATTTTATTTGATGATCAGAGTATTCTTGTCTTATCCCAGTTGAGTCATATCGAGTTTCTTTTCTGATCCAACAGGCAAACATTCATGCATCCATTAAGATTGAAAAAAAAATCATAGGGAAAATAGGCTTTCATGGACAGATCTTGGAGTTGAACTGTAAATGACAAGGTAGGAAGTATATCCATTTGCTAATTAGGTCAAATATTCTCAAGATTTCTAACTCCAAAGCTAATCTTTATTATTGTTAGACCGAACAACATTGTTCAAGAAATGGGAAAGGATAACATTCCATATCCAATCCCAAATGAAAGAACTTGGCCATTTATACCATTTTGTATGTATTTATACAAGTGTTTGTGTTAATTATTGTATGTTATTGGATTAATTTAGTTAATTACATATGCGGGGAAGCTATAAATGGGATTTTATAAAATTTATCATCGTCAAACTCGACCGTTATTTAACTTGGTTTAGGATGTGATTATTGAATCATGCTTCATGTTAATGTTAACCTAAGTTAATTATTTTATCAAAAATAATATTACTTTTATTCTTTTAAAAGAAATCATTAAAGTTGACACTATATCATATATCATCCAAGTTTGTTTGTCTTAACTTGGTCACGAGCCGATCTACTATTTTACCCGAGTTTAGCTAGGTTAATACCTAAAAAGATTTGAAATGAAACTCTTGGAACAGTGCATGATTAACAAGTGTCTGCCATTCTCTCGTAGACACCCTCAATATCATTCCACAGATCTGGAGAGCTCAGCTTAAAATCAAATCTGACGCGTTTTGCTACTCTCCATCAACATCTAGAGTGGCAATCTTCCATTTTTTGCAGGTTCATTTTTAGTTTAGTGATCCAACTTGATGGCGCCAACCAAGTTCGACTGATAACAACAATCACCGTATTTTCCGACCAATCTATGTGAAATAAGCAGGCAGCCCTCTAGAATCCATGTGGACAATGAGATGGTCCTTGCTCACATCCAAGGGGAAATGATAGCGATATGTGGCCTTGAAGAAATAATTTTGAAGGAAAATGGTCTCCATCAACTTTGCTGTCAAAGCCATAGAAAGAAAATAATGGTCTTACTATGCTTGCTGTGTATGTTTTTAACCACATTGAAGACACAATTTTTGACCATCTTTAACACTCACACGCGGTGAGGAAGTGGTGG
>Ga0307515_10007487_pt1 | contig 21572 bp, 21 predicted proteins | sample 17_EM_MG_FD_194513 | JGI IMG/M metagenome (GOLD analysis project Ga0307515, IMG submission 194513) | Populus trichocarpa ectomycorrhiza microbial communities from riparian zone in the Pacific Northwest, United States - 17_EM | ecosystem: Host-associated > Plants > Roots > Unclassified | place...
GTCGAAATGGGGTTGGCCTTCTTGAGACCGAAGAGCAATCTAGAAATCAGGTTGAGAATCCCCTACAGTGATGCAAATCCGAAATGAAAGGGTACGGACAAGGCGAGGAGCAGGACAATGGTAGCGGCGGAGACAAAGATAGCGAAAGGAATGAATCGTGCTAAACGGGATGTAAGCTTTACGTCCTGTATAGAGCCCACGCCGAATCCAACCGTCAAACACTCACTGAGATCATTAGTTGTCAGAATCCCATGGAAGTGAATCGCAATCGCGAGGACGATAATGGTCCAAAGCAACACGGTGACTTTTCAATGAACAACACACAAAGCAGCGGTGGTGAGTAAACCACGACTACGATAGAGGGAAGAAAAGACATACCAAGAACGCCGATCCTGATAAGGTTGAACAAAGGTGGCATCCTAAACATCCCGCAGAGCACAGTTGGGGAGGAATTCAATCGAGGTTGGCTGTCGACTAAATGATCCCCGGAAGAGCCGTTCGTCCTACGGCGCGAGTGGCGGGGACGAGTGTAGTGGTCGTCAGGAAAGGCGGAAATGTTGTCGGGATGAGGGGGAGAGGGAGATGTACCTCCCCTCATGGCGGCCCATCTACCGCTTATATGCATGACGGAACCGGTCGGATCTCTCGGGGGAAACCTGATCTAGAAAGGGAGAATATAGAATACGCGCGCGGAATTCGAGAAAACGAGGGGAAGGGTATTCTTTCGTGGGATATAGGTATTGGCGTTTGGAGTTTTTTTTTTCTTTTCGTAATTGAAGGGGCGGGGATCCGTGCCGCTAGGGTTACGCACAAAGAGAGAAGCGGTCGGGGCCAATCTCGTTTTGATGTGTATGCTTTGGTGTAGTTCACTTTTTCGTTCGTTCGACAGCAAGCGAGATGAAAAGGTGAACCCCAAAAACGAGGTAAGCACGAGTCGGCGCTGGATGTGGGAAGGGTGGTGGTGTGGGTGCGGGCTTGCTTCTTCGAACCGTTTCAAGCGAGCGAGCAGGTTGTGAGCGCGTGAGAGGGAACCTTTTCGTCGCAAAGTTGACCTCTGGAGGAAAAAGACACAACGCAATCCACAAACACCAAGATGGTGGTCGCACGAAGAGGAAGAAGAAAAAAGCGGGAGCTCCCCTCGGGATTTGTATAGGGAGTCAGCGGGACTCGAATTTCCACTTCTCCTTGATGATTGATCTGGCCCGGATTCATTGCGAAACGAGGCTTTCTGATTTCTATTTAAGGCAATTACACGTGTAGATTCATTGATCCGTTCCGTCGGGACCACGCCCCGCACCCTGAGTGGCGTGGCAGACTTACCAAGATCTCTTGACCCCCGTTCCAAGTCCCCAAGCGTTTCTTATACTCTTCCCAGCTCTTCGCGAAGAGCCTCTCGTAAGCCGATATACTCTTCCAATACCTCAGGGTTCCGAAGAGTGGCCATGTTGAATGAACCCAATGAAGCTCCATTCAAGATCTAATATTAAACCGCGCATGAATTATCAGCGTCGAGAGTGGAGGGCCTCGGCGCCAACCCGGCGAGGCCCATGGTTGGGCAGGTCGCGGCCACAGGGTGCCAGAAGGAATGAAACACTGACCTTCTTTACAGGGACTTCTACACGCTTCCCGTTCAAGGTGTATGGTACATCTCCCACCTGTATAATCTAACCGAATAACATCAGCTCACGCATGAGAAAATCGGAGGCAGGATAAGATGCATAACGAAATGGGAAACGACGTGAAGATGTTAGCCATATTCGTTCGAATCACCCACGAAGCCGGGGCACGAGGCAGATCCCGTGCCTCGAACTGCGGCAAACGCCGCGGAGAATTTGCCGGAGGATCCTTGACCCGCCAACCTCGTTACGAGGCCTTTGATACGGGGGTGTTGGATATCGAAAAACGTTTGGGTGACTTACAGTGCTCGGCACGTGTCTCGCACTGCGACGAATCCGAATCTCTTCTTTGATCGCTCGCATCGTCTCTTGCGTCAACTTTTCACCCTGGTCGAGTTTCACGAACAACAGCACACGTTCGTCTTTCTTATCTTCTGTCATTTGACCAACTACGAGGCTGTCCACTATCCTTTGAACGGTGTGACAATTGGAAGTGGAGGTTGGCCCGGAAAAGCACGTGTCAAGGACATCGTAGATCTCGGCAGATCCAAACCGGACGCCACCAGGGTTCCTAAGTCGAGCAGAGACGAAGGATCGGCAGTCAGTATAATTAGCACCGGAAGAAGAAAAAAAAGACAATGGCTTCGAATGAAGAACTCGGGGATCGTCGGAACCCAAGAATCTGTAACTCACAATACACCGTCGCTCCTACCAAGCATCACAAGACCTCCAGAGTTGCCCATCCTCGATTCCGTTAGCAGCACGTGATCTCCATGGTCTTTCGAAATGAACCCAGATAACGCGAATAATAGGGGCGGGTCATTGGGAAGGATCCCAGAGAAAAAATAGTATCACAGGCCCAGACAACGAATTCGAGAGCGAAGATGGCAGGCGATAGTTGTGATACCCAAATATGCCAATCAAAAGACGTTATGAAAGAGATCGGAGAGATATCAGTCCCCCACCTTTTAACGGAAATAAGAAGGCGTGAAAGGGTACTCACACCAGACACCATCATACTCGGAAAAGTAGGCTTCATAATATCTCTTCTTTGCAGCCGAAACAGAGGCATCGTCGGAGTAGCCAGGTAAGGGCCAGAACCCCACGGGCTGACATGGGAAAGGCTGGGATCATGAAACCCACGTCTGACATGAGTAAAAGGGTCGGAGAGTAATTAATTTTTCCTGTACAACCTTGAGGCAAACGAGCTCCCCGGACTCGCCTTTCCCACTCGGCTTACCATCGGGAGCGAATGTTGTGACGGCCATCCCCAACAGCCTGCACTGAATCTCGCCCCTGAGCACAGGAAGTGCGGAGCACACCCCTGCGAACAACGAACAAATGTCCGTACCGCCTAAAACACTGTACTCAGAGTGTGTCCAAGTGAACGAATGTGCTCTAATTACCCGTAATGGAAGCCAGCAGGACCTTTTCCTTGATGTTCTCGTAAACATAGTCAAACAAAGCGGGCGGTAGAGGGGAGCCCGTGGAATAAATGTGGCGTAAGGTTGTTAGTTTGTTATGTTCCCTGGGTTTGTACACTTTCTGCAGCACGACGAGTTAACGGCAGAGTTGATTTGAGTCGGTTGAGGACGAACAGATAGCTCATCGATGTACTTCGCACTCGTCCCGAAGATCGTGATGCCGAGCTCGTCAACTAGGTTCCAGAGATGGGCAGGTCGTTTGAGGGGGCTGCCGTCGTACAATACTATCTGACATATTCCAAGACCTCCGATAAGGAAGTTCCACATCATCCATCCGCTGCGAAGGTGATCAATCTTTGCGACACGTTACAAGGCTGGAACACCTACGTTGTGGTATAATAGAAAAAAACGTCCTGGTCTGTGAGATCAGCACATATGAGCAGCTCTTTGCGGGACTGCAAAAGCATGCCACCAGCACGGTGGACGATCGCCCTGTCGTCGTTCGTTGGTGCGTCAGAAACTCGAAAAAAAACTGACAATGACGATTTCACTAAGCTTACTTTGGCCTGCCTGGAAAACAGACGCAAGGTTCAAACGTTCCAATCGATAAGAGATTTGAGAAACGGTACATACCGGTTGTACCACTCGAGAAAAGGATCCATAACGGCCAATCGAAGGGCAATCTCTTCCACTCGATCTCACCCTGCGGCGACCTGCCTAGCTTGCTTTTTCGTCCGTCTTGAATGAATGTTTCCCACGTTATCCATTCAGGGTTCCAGGGATCTGCACGCACAGAAGAGCCATAATCCGAGGTGAACACGACAACTTTGGGTGATTGGCCACTCTTGGCCAATAGCTCCGATAAGAGGGTGGAGAGCTTGGGAAGATGCGGGTGAATTTTTCCATTGTACCTGAATACGTGAGAATGGAGGGATGCACATGGGTGGTGATGTTAGGGGTCGCGTTGGCCAGGGGGTGGGCGTGTGAGTGGGGGACGAGACTTGGACGAATGGAGCTTACACGACCGCGTCGATCGAGAATATCAATTTTGGCCGAACTTGGTCAAACCTACGGTACTATCAGAAGTGAGGTACGTAAGGGATTTCGTACAGTGGAACAGACCTTTCCAACACGCCCTGAGGGCCAAAGTCAGGCGATGCACTAACCCACACGCAACCTGGAATGTTGATGGAAAATAACCACCAAAGCTCACTAATTCCGCTCGGTCGAGCCCACTTACCAATGGCAGCTGCGGCGAGCAGGCCGACAACGTTTTCCTATGGATGAATAAACGTGCGAGGAGGGGGAGGGATACATTAGTGGTTAGATTCGCATAGCCACCCTCGAGGGAGAGAAAGATGGTGCCGGAGGGGAGCCGAGATGCAAAGAGGCCGAGTGAATGAGGTCAGAGTGTGGGGAAGAAACGGGGACTTGAACTCACGATGCGGTTGGAGGCGTATGATGCGATGCGATCACCCGGGGCAAGGCCACACCGGAGGAGCCCGGAAACCGCGTCCGCGACGAGCGAGTAGAGCTGTGCGTTGGATATTGGAACGGGTTCGGGCTTGAGCTTGGGATTCTGGGAAGTTGGTTCTGCTACATGCGAAGCTCATTGCCAAGAACTTGGACAAATACATCGAAGGACGGACTAACGTACAAACTTGGACGATGGCTATGGTATCTAGAGAGCGATTTGAAAGAAGGTTCTCCGCAAAATTGAGGGCGGAGTCGGGGAACCAGGCGGGGTTCTCGCCTGGCGTTGCTGTGGTATCGACTACGTGGTCGCCTTTGTTGCCAATGATTTGGGTATGATCCCAAACCTGTGACCAGAAGCGGTCGATGTTGGAAACCGACCACTGGTAGAGGTCTTGGTATGACTCTAGCTTCAGCCCATGTCTCTCGTTGACCTCGCGTAGAAACCGGAAGAGTCGGCTCGAGTATGGGTCATCCGGCGTGAACAACAACATCGTCGAGTCAGGGTAAGTATAGTATCCGTGCCAAGTTCTTGGGTCATGCGGAATGCCTGCGTTCCCCCGATCACACGTTGGTCTGACCACTCTCGGGACCAATTATTGCCCGGTATAAAAGCGAATCCACTTGTTCCACATCCCCCCTCACTACCCAAAAACTTCCCACTTCCAATTCCACTTGCAAATGGACCGCTTCCTCGCCCCCTCCAGTCCTGAAGCCATTGCTCACGACCACCTGACGTGAGTCAAAATTTTCTCCACTCGCCCCTCTGAATGATTGGGTTCGCTAACCAACACCTACAGCGAAAACTGGTTCAGTTGGGACATCGAGCACCCCGCCCTCGACGAGACCCTCATCGCTGGCTGCGCGGCCTACAAGGCGTTCGCCCGTTTCCTCGGTGGCAAGGATCTATTTATACTCCCCAGAACCCGGGACGAACTCGCGAGTGTGTTGTACGTCTGCCACCCCATCACTTCCGGTGGCCACATGATCTGACGAACGGTATTTACGTCTGCAGACAGAGATACGCAAAAGATTCAATCCACAACACCATCTCCGGAGCGCGGAACGCGCTTCAACCTGGTGGCTATACCCGAGTGAGTCCCCTCCGTCTCTGCATGTGACTCCGTTCGTGACCTGTGTTCTCTCAGATCATCCAGCTCACTCGGAGGTCCATCCAGAGCGTGCTTGACACTGATGACAATACTTCTGTTCTCTTGTCCCTCCACGCCCATGCCACCGATTACGCCTCGATGACCGGCATCCCCCAGTCGTCTGGTCGCCCCATTGCTTCGGGTGGCTGATCCACGACCAGGCCATTTTCCCCCTCGGTCTGTCACTGCATCGTCGCCGTCGTCATCGTCGTCGTCGTTATGGTCTCTATAATTACCGGTTTTCCCGTGTAACTCCTTTAGCCACATCATTGTACCTTTATAACTTCAATCGAACCCCCACATGTACCATCCCAGCCGCATAACTTATCATTCCTTCCCTCCCTCCCCGCCTGTGGATTCAATAGAGACAAGAAGTGAGAAATCGATACAACCTTGTACTACTTCTTTTTTTCATACTGTACATAGCTGTGATCAATTTACACCCCGCGGCGAGGATCTTCCGCATACAGGAATACTTCTGACATCACAATACGTAGAAGCCGACGAACGTGCCCTGACCGAAAGGGTACCCTGTGTTCTCCGTCCACACCCCGCAGTTCATTCCGATGACTTCTTGCCTTGAACCGCCAACTCCCACATACCAGCTGCCTCACCCACCCCACACATCCACGCACACGACTCACACGAGAGCCTCCAATTTTCTCCCTTTTTGTTGTCTTCATTTCCTCTCTTCTTGATCTTTCTCGTCTGTCGATTCCCTTTCCGTTATCAAGCGTCCGATACCCAACCGCCGGACACACGATATAGACGATACCGCCATGCGTCGAGCTCTCACGACCGGGCTTGCGCTATACCTCGGGCTGGGTGGGGTCCTGAGCTCTCCAGTTCAGGTTCAGGCTCCAATCGAGTTGAACAAGGAGGATATCCCCAAGGTGCAAGATATGCCTGGATCCGCGAGTAAGTTTCAGCTTTTCTTGTTTTTCTTGCCCGTCTTTCATCGTGGTGTCCTTGTCGTTAAACGTGCGCCTGAGATCGTGAGAAACAGAGCTAATCTGGGATGTTGGGATCTAGAGCCGCCAAGGCAACTGCGTGGTCGATTTTTGCACATCACGGACTTGCATCCGGACCCTCTCTATCGAGTCGGAGGTTCGTTGTCGAGTGCGTGCCATAGGAAGAGGCCAAAGAAGGAAAAATCGAGGGCCGGATACCTTGGGACCCCATACACAGAGTTCGTAATTTCCTCTTTCTCCTCGCATCTGCAACGCGGAGGATGGTGGCTGAGTTTAATCTTATAGGGATTGCGACTCACCCCTTGCGCTGACCAACTACACCCTGGATCATCTGGAAGAGCACTGGGCGGAACATGTTGATTTCGTGATATGTGCGTCACGCCTTCTCCATCAATGATCTCGGTCTTGATTTCTGACCCGTCCTGGCTCGCTGCCTGACGCTTGTTGGCGGTATTAGGGACCGGCGACAGCTCAAGGCACGTTCATTCCTATATCTGACAAGTCGAACGAACGTGCGATGCTGACGGATACCGCTGATCGCTTCGGCGTGCGCACACCGCCATGGTCTACCATTGTGTTTCTGCCGCATTGCCAACACACAGGCACGACAATGACAGGAAAAATCCCCGTACTCCGAAGACCATCTATGACCTCAACCGGCGGATGACAAAGAGAATGGAGGAAATATTTTTGTCCAAAGGGATCCCAGTTGTGCCCACAATCGGTGAGCGTCCGAACTCCGTCTGTGCGGCTCGATCGGACATGACTAACCTCTCCTGTCTGATTTCTGCGCCGGACAGGGAACAATGATATTTGGCGTGCGTGTCTTCTGTTTCTCGAAATTTTGTCACTTGCTGTTGAGTCTCGACTGTATTCCCGCACCGGGATGCCGACGAGGAACATCAACTACTCCGTCCTTTTTGTACCCTCGTGATCCTTATACTCACGTCTTTCTTCTTCCACAGCTCATGTACGTAGCTGGGAGAACACCCAGTTGTTATCATTTCTATTGTGATACGTGATAGGACTGATGTTGTATTCTTCACTTTGGGACGCGCGTCACAGAACATCATGACTCCAGGTGAGTTTTCGTGCTTGTTCGCTCCACTCCAGCGCATGGGCGTTGAGCTGTAGGCTGCGATCGTCTCCCATGCGGGTATCGTGCATCGGGATCTACGGAACGTAGTGAGCTGACCGATCCTCTCCTTCGCAGGTCCGAACTCGATCACGTTCGAGTATTCAAGGTGGGTTCCTCAACCGTGATGGGGCCCGCACTCGTTTGCTGGTACCGTCTTAAACTGGGGATATAATCGCTTCTAGGATCTGGCAATCGTTCATATCCTTCTCATCATATGGTGTATTCCACCGAGGCGGATACTTCATCGCGGACGTGATTCCCGATACGCTTGCGGTGATCAGTCTGAACACCATTTACTTTTATGATTCGAACAAGGGTGAGTGTCGAAGTCCATCTACTGTTCCCATTGCCTCGGGGTAGTCGGCGCGGGGTTCCGCTTTCGAGGGTCTGGGCTGATCGTTGTCGGGTTGTTGGCAACCTGCCCTTCGACCTTCGACCCCAGCTCGTTAATGGCAGGGGTTCGTCGATCCCGATCACAAGCATCTCTCGTCCTTCATCATTATCTTATCTCACAACTGATCAAATTCCCCTTTTTCTTGATGTTCGCTTCGTCTAGCCGTCGGAGGGTGTGAATTCACGCAGCCTAGCGACCCTGGGAACCTACAATTGGACTGGCTGGATGTGCAACTTGCTATTTTCAGGGACAAAGGCATCAAGGTAAGAACAGTGTATGCGCGCCACCGCCGGTCCCAAACTCGGGTCGAGCCGGAGCTTTCTGCGTTTGTCATGAGGCCTGAGGTGCTGACTGGTGTCTGTCGTCGATCAGGTATGGCTAATGGGACACATTCCCCCGACCCCGGACCTCTACTACCCTGAATGCGTGAGTTACACCCCCCCCCCGTTCCGCGATATGCATACCGGTAGCATTGTACCTTGCCGATGCTGACCTTGACCCGTTGTTTTGCTCAGTACTACCGATATACCGAGATCGGGCTCCGGTTCCAAGATACGATCGTTGGGCATTTGTTTGGGGTGAGCTCCCTCTCTTTACACGGGAAGTCTAAAGTTTGTGCTGAAAGAATGGCAATCATCTGTTGCAGCACATGAACATTGATCATGTAAGTCCTCGCCCATCGCCTTGGTGTGCGGCCGCTGATGAATTTCCCCTTCCCACTTTATCTATTTCATCTCGTCCTTTCAACCTGCCGGATCCGTGTTCCTTGGGTCATCACACCCCATTGTGGTATTGCTGCGGATGGGTCTGTGTCTGATCTCCTGAATTGGATTGGCAACTGCTTCCGCGATCTACCGTGCATTCCACTGGGCGGCCTGTCTCCCAGTTCTCGTTCATTCAAGCCGATGACCTCAAGTTCTGGGCTGAAGAGGATGGCGATCAACTCAACAACACCTCTGCCCGTGGACGACGACCGCGACAGCGGTTGAATTACGGTGTTGGACCGGACACAGACGTGCAAGGACGCCACACACAAGGAAGCGGGGAGGATCCCGGATTTGACACGCTGTTGGAGGGCGATACCACTGAAGGGGGCAGGGTGGGCATAAAGGGACACAAAGGCTTGGACAAGGTGCTTCTCAAGGACTTCTCGGAGTTGCCAAAAAACGTGGATTACGGAGACTACAGCGTGATCAACGTTGCACCCTCAGTTGTGCCGGCGTATTTCCCCTCGTTTAGGGTGTTCAACTACAACGTATCTGCGGAAGCGGTTCAAGAAGCTCTGGAGAGGAAGGAACGTCGGCGTCGAGGAGAGACTCTTGTGAGGCCACCGCCTCATGGTCATCGCAAACCCGACCCAGGGAAGTCGAGGGACAAACAGTGCAAGAAGAACAAGTACAAGGATTCCTGGAGGTGCCATTTTTCGAAGGATAATTGGCATTCAGACCCCGAAGCGCCGGCGCGCAAAAACGGTTTGATGTCGCCCTTGGGTTTCGTCCAGGTGAGCCTGGAACCTTTTGATCCTTTCGGTTGTGGGTTTTCTTCGATTGCGGTGGCGGTTGTGTTTGCCTGGCGTACATCATTCCCTTCGGATGTGGTGCCTACGTCTATCATTTATCTTCCGCCTTCACCGGCCATAGGTGGTTTTGATGGCACATAAATTCTGATCCTTTGTTCCATCTCCCCTTTCTCCCCCCCTCTTCCCTGACATGTCCTATTCCTTCCGCTCACTAACGGTTTTATGCTCTGGTGCGGCGGTGGCGGGATAAAACAGTATTACCTCCCCGACATTGAGAAAGCGAGCGAGGATAATATGCCCAAGTGGGAGCTCGAGTATATGACATACGGATTGTCGGCTTTTGAGAAGAACGGGGCCAACGAATCGCAGGAGGTTATACCCAGGCAGAATATCCCGAAGTCATTGCGTCATGGGCGGGGGGCAAAGTATGCACCATACTCGCTAGAGGATTTGACGATCCCGTCATGGATTGGGTTGGCACGGAGACTTGGGGATGGGGGGAACAGTGGTTTGCGCAAGAAGTTCAGGGGATATATGTTCATGGGTCATGGGGAGGAGACGTAAAGAGTGTTGGAGGGTACAAGTGTAGATAATAGGATATTCGGTCGGCTACAACACGTTGATGGTTTATGGTTGCCATGGGTACGGAACATAGAACATATGTCGATATGTAAGAGGGAGAAGGGAGGAGATGATGCTCAAGCTGTCCCCTTCTCTCCCATCGGTGTATTAACCTCCTCCCCCTCCTCCTCCTCCTCCTCCTCCTCCCTCTCCCTTCTCTGCTGCTGACACACTCCTTTCCTATTTTGGCTGGCCCAGCACACCCGCGCGCAAACAAGAGTTCTCATATCTCGAACTCGCTTGAGCCCTCACCCTCTTTTTTTTTTTTTTTTTTTTCCTCCTTATTTCGAATGGCCGCTGTGCTGTCCAATACCGGTTTCGATTTCAGCAGCAGCAGCAATCAGCCTCTGCATTCCCGTTCAGCTTCCATGTCTTCCACTTCTTCTCCGCGTTCCCGGCCACAGTCGTCCCACGGCCCATCCCAGCTCGGTCTTCGCCCTTCTGCCGACGAGTACTTCACCCACTCTACATCCTTCGCCAATCCGGAACACGCAAGAAACAATTCGGACGCATCGCATTCCTCCGCTTACTCGCTCGGTTCAGACCTCGTTACACCCGCTGACTCTCCTCCGAACCACAATCTGGCTAACCCGGCGTTGGGGAAGACGCTGCTCAGGCCGACGCATATCCGAGCACGCGCCGCCGCTTCACCGTATCCGAGGGATGCGGAGAGCGTTCATTCGTCCTCATCCGAGACCGAAGACATCTCAATGTTCCTATCACACTCCGCACAAGATCAGTACCATTCCGCTCAGGGTTTCGTGAACCCCCACCACCACCAACCCCCGCACGGCTCTCATCATCTACCCCACCATCCACATCATCATCATCAACATCTCGCTCAGCAGACTATGCACGTACCAGGGGCGTTTGGGAGTTTGCCGGGTCCCGGAGCTGGAGGCCATGGACGGATGGGTATGGGGCCGACGACTGACCATACTTTGGAAAAATTGGCCGCGAATGTTAGGGCTGCTACTACCACCAGCGCATCTGACAGGGCTAAACAGATTTTTGTCCAAGCTTGGTGCGTATTTTTCTTGGACCCCTGGTTGTTTTTCCTCTTTTTTTCTCTCTTTTTCGAGACGCCGCCTCATGCTGACGTCCCTGCTTTTTTTTTTTGTCTTCCTCTTGACAGGCTTACCTCGAACTATGCCCCCTACCCCGACGGTAACGTTCCACGGCAGGGACTCTATTTCTCGTACAGAAGGGTTTGCGACCAGTATGGAATACCCCACATCAATACCGCCACCCTGGGCAAAGCCATTAGACTGTGTTTTCCTACAATCAAGACCCGGCGCCTGGGCGTTCGGGGGAACAGTAAATATCACTGTAAGTTTTTACCCTCCCACTTTCCCCCCTCACCGCCTTCATCGCGGCAAACTCCGTCGCTCTTGTGTCACCTTTGGAGGCTATTCTTTTTTGGCCGTCCCGTTCGTTCGCTGATGCTGATCGCAACTATCTCTTTTTGTTTCTGTTTCATACCGGAACACCCAGACTGCGGGATCCGCCCCGCTACTTCGGCCGAAGCCGAATTCCTTCAAGATTACATTCGAAAAACCAATAATCAAGCTGCGCAACGGTCGGTCGACGCCGCTCGGTTGGCGACCGAGCAGTCTGACGGTGCGACAAAAGGGGAAGACGGATCTGGTGAGGAAGAGGAAGATGAGTCTGAGGGATCCCAATCCGGTCCTTCCTCCAAACGCAATTCGCTCAATCTTTCAACCGCGACCAAAGGCCCCATGTTTGCCGAGGAGAAGACTCCCACGGCAGGAAGTTTGTTGGCTCAGGCCCAGGCTCAGTCTACCCGAACGATGTCTTCGCAAGCTCCGATTAGGCGACACACGCTTCCACACGATTTGGCGGGTGGTTCGCCACCTGCGTCGACCTTTTTAGGAAGCACGCCCTCACCGTCCACCGCTGCCGGACCATCAAGCTCCCAATTGCCGGGTGCCATCAATTCCATCACGCCTTCGTCAAGCTCGATCAGGTTGGCACCAAATTTCCCATCCATTGAGGAAGCGATCGGTACCAATTCGACTTCACCGGAAGGGGTGGCCGCCAGAGAGGTTTGGGGATGGTTTGTGGATCACCTCGACGCGTTGTTGGATTCTATCAGGGGTTGGAGATGTGATCAGTTCGAGATGCACCTCAGGCAGTTTTGGAGCTCTTTGAGTGGGAACCACAGGGAAGTTGTGCACGCTCCTGCGGTTGCTGGGTTGATGGCGAAGGCTGATGCCATCCTCTATGATGTGAGTTGGGAATCCATACCGACAGATTAATTCTTCTTGCTTACTCGACCGACAGGAAATTCTCGAGATTTTGCGATCCCAGATGTTGTCGCCTATTCCCAGCACGACCTTGACTGCTGTCAGGCAATTAGCCGACAAGATGGAGAAGATCCTTCTCGTTTCCCTTGAGCACTATGGCAATACGTTTGTCGAGCCCAAGGTTGAATTGGGAGCCCGATTTGGTCACCTCGTTCGTAAGTGGCGCTGCCTGACGCTTTCTGTTTCTGGTCGTCAAACTCATTTGTATTTTAGTGCGTTTCATGGACATTTACCAGGTCACACAAGCACTGAGCACCGTCCTCACGAATCCAAAACAGCTCGTCGAGATGCGCCGTTCATGGGCCAAGATTGACTTTGAGTCTGTCAGGAACCAGTCCGCCCTCGTCTGCAATTGCCGCCACGAGGATCTCGTCCAACTTCTCGAAGTCGAATTCTTGGCCATTCTCGAAGGGCTTGGGAAGAGCGTGGAACCCGTGAGAGATGTGATGAGTTGGGCGGACAAGTGTTGCGAGAGGTTGATGAGGGTGAGAGGAAACCAGAACGGTGGAATGGGCTATGGTGGTGGCGAGGAGCGTGGTATGAGTTCGAGGAGTGTGTTGATTCGGTGGGGATACGTGACGAGCCAGATCATGAGGGATCTGACGATCCGAAGTGACCCTGCGTTCGGTGCTTTCCAAATCTTGAAGCTGTTCCTCGAGTAAGTGGAACCTCCAATGTCTGGTTGATTCGGAACTCACAAGTTTCTAGCGACTGGATTGCTCTCAACGTTCTGAGGAGCGTCGCTCTTTCGACAAATTCGGTCGCTGCTTCCGTGGAGCCCGTCATGCAACAACAGTTCTTCTCGCTCTCTCCTATGGCGGGACAGGAAAGTTTCGGTCCTACGGGTCACGTCCTCGCTCACACCCCTACCACCTCTTCGATGCTCGCTGCTCTGCAACAGGATTCTTTCCATTCTGGTGGAGGTCTTGATCACAACTCTGCATCTCAGTTCGGCGGTGATGCTTACAGTGGCATGGGTGGATTCATGGACAACATGGACACTGCCGGCTCTACGGGCGTAGTGGTCGACGATGGTGCCGCCGGGGGCTTGTTTGGTGACTATTCTGGTTCCGGGTTTGACACCTTCGGATCCGGCGAGCTATCGGCCATTACCGCCGCCACGCCGGAGGTTGGTGCCACTGAGGAGTCCGGCGTGAAAGTCGAGCCTGCTCCTTGAGGCGACTGTGGAGCTGAAACCATTCAATCTGCCGTACGCCACCTGTTCCTCCCGTGGTCTTCCATTCTTCGCCAACGTCATCTACGAAGTGATCCTTGTTCTGCTCGTCCCCTGTGTTTTCGCTACCAGTTCACCAGCCCCGTTCCCCCCTCTCCAGTTCCCCTCTTGACGGTTCGCGGTCTCGACTGTGCTTAATTATATATCATTCCTCGCTGGTTGTATCGGAAGTTGTATACATCAATTTTCTTTTTTCGTTTCTCTCCCGTCCAATTGTTTCTACTCTCACTTTCACTCTCCGTCTCTCGAAACTATTCCCCTTTTTTCCAAGTTTCTCTAATTTATATCCTTATCGTAGTTAATACCATCTGACATCTTTTTCACTCCTCCTGCCTTGACGTTTCTACCTTTCACTTCCATCAAACATTCACTGTACGGTTTCACCCTCACCCCAACGCCAGTTCGTGCTTTTCTAAAGTGGAACGTGGTCAACTAATCCAATTGTTTTTACTTGCGGTTATTGGTGACCCCCCTCCTTCCCTATCTCTGAGTTCGCGCTCCAGGTTTTATACTGCTTTTCTCTTCTCGTGTTCTTTAACTCTTCTGGTCAGCAAATTCACAAAATATGATTTTCTTTGCATTCGTGAAACCTTGTCATGCGGAGACTTTTTTTGTTTAGTAGAAGCGTCAGCTCCGGAGGCCTTTCAGATCGAAATGGAAAGTTCGGTCGGAAGTTGCTTTGCTCCTCCTCCAACCGGTGGGCTTTTGTTTCAAGATAAGGTTTCGGTGTGGTTCCAAGCCACTTCCATTTTTGCTCCTTGAGATTATACCTTGACCGGAATAGGAAGGGAGATTCGGTTCCCCCCTTTGATCCCGCAGCTTCATATCGCGTATTCTCATGTGGTGTTTCTGGCGCTTGCACCAATCTCTCTTGTCACTTGACGCGCCCTTTGTCGCGAAACTCGGTAGAAATCGTTCAAGGGAACAAAAATAGGTATGATTGGGAGGAAGAAATGGATCATATCCGAGCTGATAGTAAGTACCACAGGTGCGAGGGAATTCTACAATGGGAAACTATGTAAAACCTTCCTGGACGCTGGAACCCATGCAAGCTGCTCTGATCTGTCATGTCGTGACCGTGAAAGCGGTGTCTTTCTTTTGTGTCTTGGGCGGAGATCCCTCGGGGTATTTTCCGAATCTTTCCCGTTTCGTCTTCGTCAATCGCTCACAGGGTTTTTCCGTCCGGAATTTCTGTTGGGAAAGCCTATGGTCTAAATCTCGGCGTCTTATACACTTGACGCTCTGACTATCAACTACAGTACTTATCAATGAGTACCCTGTCATCGGCCGGAGCTCGCAATCGAGGCCGGACGTTACGGAGATTTCGTCAGCTGAAGCTTCTGGAACTCTTAGTCGTCTATCTGGAGGCGTCCGAGATTTGGAAACTAGGATGACTACGCGCGGGCAAGCACCATCCCTACACACCTCGCCATTTTCGGTTGAATGGTTCAAGAGTGACGAATAGAGGAGAGCCCCAAGCTTTGGGTTGGGCGACGGTGCCAATAGCATTCTGACCAGCGCCACGTACAGATTGATGGATAACAAGACGCTTCAATGACGAAGGCGAAAGAAGCTCACTGTGGCGCGTGGTACTTTCAGGGTGGTTTGAAATTTGTTCCCGACCGAGAAAGGGTGGTTGGTTGTGTATCTTGAAACCCCCGGTACTCCTCATCCCCAAGGGAGCCGCAATCAGAATCCCAGGACCGAAGGGAAAGGCACGGGAGTTTAGGTGTGTTCATTTGTCTACGCAAGGCAGGGGACCCGAGGGGGATGGCCACGGCGAAAGCAATTCAAAAACTCACCTCGTACCCATTAGAGATTTTGACTCAGTTGCTATTTGGGGGCACAAAGACCGACCCAAGTTGAGGACAGCGATTGATTCCTTCTTGCCGGTAAGGAACGCTACACCTTCTCATGGGCGTTCTCGGGCATCGCTGACGCTGGGTGGCTTACACAGTGCGCGCGTCTTGGGGATCTCGACGCGTTTTCCAATTTCCCCACACAGATTGTAACCACTGGCTTTAGATGATCTTCTTTCAATTTAAGCGTCTCGCGGATGGGCCGAGCGCGGATCTGACCTACTTGAGCAGCCTTATTCAAACGTAGGCGGGGTCGGCTTGCCAGGGTCAGGAACGACTGGAAGAACGAACGAAGCAGAGATGTTCTCTACGTACTTGGGACACTGATTTGCCCCCCGGCTCATGTCACATCCGGGCGGGGTCTCACGCGCCCATTCGCTCGCTCGCCAGCAATGTGCCCGAGGATTTATGTTCGTCATATCAATTCGAGGGTTACTTCTGAAGGTCCTCGATCCGTTACCTGAAGTCCTGTCAGATTCTGGTGTTTGTAGACATGGTTACTGGAGACTCGGATTTCAAAATTCTGGGCCTGGCAAACGTTGACGCTGTTGGACTTTCTCCCAGCTTTCTCCAGCTTACGGCGTTCACACAACCAGATGTGTGGGGGGGGGGGCACTATAGGAAGCGAGTTCACATGGCTCATGGCTATTTTGACGAAGCGGAGATCACGGGATATTGTGCTTGCGGGTCGTCCCCAACTTCAAAGTACTGTATGACAGGGAGGTTCACAAGTATTATCTCCCAGCGGATCGCATCCAACGATAAGGCAGCTCGCTGTTGCCGCGCCACAACCGATAGATAAGTGTTTTTGTATTGAGGCCTTGTTATTTGAGGTGACGCCGTGTCAATAAGTTATACAGACCCTGAAGAACAGGGTCTTCATCAGGCTATCGGGGAGATTACCCGGGCTCCTACCCAGTCACTCGATGGGGGCCTTTGCCAAACAGATGGGCTCGGGGTTGCATTGGCACCACGCGATCGATAGTATACACCGGAACCTGTCCTGCATGCCCACTTGTACTCGAAGGCAACGTCGGGATTCTCGTATCTCAAACACCTAAAGTAGAAACGATCGTAAGATATAAAGAGGGAACGAGGACTGAAGATGTGAAACGAAGGATGACAGAGCTTGAGGGGACGAAAATAAGTTAACGAGGGTAACAAGATGGAAAGCTGGTATGGATGAGGGGTTCTCTGTAGATAGAATATGATTGCGTGCTCGAGACCTTTTACATCGGTCGTGGGCTGTCGGTGCCACTGATCATTCTTCTATAATCGATACCCAAGCCGGATCTTGCGCTGGTATTAGGTACTTAGCTGTTGCGGGATATAAATGCAGATGTTAAAATAATGAAAAATGAGAAAACAGCCGGGTCAAAGATCGTGCGTTTCCGTTGGCCGCTGCTCTGGGAAGGGGTGGAGATATCAGGGAAGTGATCAGTAGTGCCTGCACATTTTACATCATGTCCTTGAGGCAGCTACAGTAGAGAGGAGCAAGCGAGTCGGTGGGGATGAGCCTATTACGATCGTGAACGTCAAACGAGGGACCAACCGTAGAATTGAGGAGATAGGTCTTGATAATGTCTAGAGTGCAAGGCGTTTGGACGGAGAGACTCGTGTGCCCGAAGGTCTGCTGCTCTACTAAGGTAGCACGGTCTCCAAGTAATTTGGCGGCTTTTTGGGCTCCCGCTAAGGGTGTGATGGGATCTCCCTGTGGGGTCGGGTTGAGCGTCGTTCCAGCTACCGTATGCAAATATGGGAGGGATGGGTTAAGATCACTCACGCTATTCCCAATGATTAGAACATTCCTTTCCGGTTGAACAGAGCTGGCAGGTTTGAGAGCCTCGACAGAACGAACTGGCCACTTGTAATTATTCCTGTTCATGATCAAATCAGATAGGTTGTTCGTTCCGAGCCTCCTCTTTAGTTGTGCCTCAGATTGTAGTACTTACCCGATAGGCCAGACGGTTCCGACTGTGACCCAAAAGCGGCCGTAATTTCAGAGAAGGCTCAACGGTGGTTGTAAAATATACCACTCACACGACGGTGAAACAGTCCGAGTGGTGTTCACGATGACATCGAACACATCCTTCATTGTGACGTTATCATCATTGTTGTTGTCCGCTCCGATGATAGCATCGAACGCAAAAGATTTCAAGGTCCCCGGAGCGGGGCCGGACCACGTGAGGGATGCATTGAACGTGACTGCTTCCGAGGGTACGTGATAAACGGTGCTATTGTCATCGGTTGTTGAAATGTTGTTTTTTTGAGCAACTTGGAAAAGGTTGGCTATGAGAGGGTACAGAGCCTCATTTGCGAATCCACTCCATTGGGTAGGGTTGTTTAAAGTCTCGTGGATCTTGGCTGTGGTTGTTTTTTTGTAAATGGGGCGTTAGGGGTCAGATGGGGTGAAACTCACTCCTGAGGACGCCAGGTTCGTAAGGGAGCGGACTAAGTCCTGCGCGGTGCAGTTTCAGAGCCACCTGGATGAGAGTCAGGAAAGGTTGTTAACTCGTGTCGGGATAGCGAGACATACGTCGACGCCGTCGTTGATAAGCCTTTTGATTTTGTCACCGCTCGCGCCATCTCCAGCCAGCTCAACGAGCTTGCATCGTACCTTCCCGGCGGACGCGCAGCCGTCAGTGAGACCAGAATAGGTTTTTTCTGCGTCAAGCAGGGAAGGAGGGATGATCTAAGGCCAATGAGAGCACGCTACTTGAAGGGGCCATTGGGGCAGCTACCTTGTATGTCACCCAAATCTCAGGATCGACGACTCCGTCCAAGATAACACGTCCAGCGCGCTACACGGAACTCAGACACGTCGTTGCGATCGGCGGTGAGTGTCTACTTACCGAAGGGAAGGCTGCGAACCGACAGTGAGTATCGGAGTGGTTGAAACGACGTGATATATGGAGACTCACTATTGAGGAGGTGATAACCAATGACGGTGCCGTATGAGAAGCCCCAGAAATCCACCGGCTTGCCCTCTCCAACAAGCCTGTCACCCAAAGACAGAAGATCGCGAAGAGTCGAGCTGGTTCCAATGTACTGCAGATATTGTCCGACCGGTCCTTGCTTACACCCCTCCCCAAACTGAACGAGCTTCTGTTCGGTATCGTTGACGCGGGAGTAGAACTCTTCCAAGTCTTTGTCATTAAACTTTCCGGCGATGGTCTCGTTTATCGACTGCATAATTGTGTTTTTGAGGAACGTGTTCTGTTCTTCCGGGGTCTTGAAACATGTAACGTCTCCCGGGCTGATTGCAGAGAGCATTGTCAACAAAATGCTTGCGCAGGCAGGGTAAGGGAAAACGTACAATGTGTAGTTGCCGACACCACGAGGGTCCCACGAGACTATATCATAAGTACCATTGAGCTGTTCACTCATTAATGCGCCCAGCCCCGGTATGAGCCCGACCCCAGCACTACCAGGTCCACCTACAGAAAGGTGATCAACAATAGTTTTCCAGGGTCGAGCATATGACGATTACCTGGGTTGGCGAACAGCACGCCTTTCTTCTCGCTAGCAGTCGCGCTGTACTTGATTACGGCGAGACGGGCGCGTCCGGCGGTGGAATTGTTGTAGTCCATCGGAACCTCGTGGTAACCGCACTTGAGGTTAGGATCGGCGGTGTTGACGCCAAAAATTGAGCAATTTTCCCATGCGATGTCGTCTCGTTTGGAAACCTGGAAGGCCAAGGGGTAAAAACGGGAAAGCTCGAGAAGGGGATGAAACTAACTTCACGATGGCTAAGTGTGTCAAATGAGGCTGGGACAGCAGAGACCCGCCCCGCCAGCGCACCCAAAACGGATAGAACGAGAGTTACAGTGGGAACCATCCTGTTGGTAAGAAATGTAGCGGTCCCCTGGCGCAGAGTTGGTGCGCATTTATATGTTGGCCAGCGACTGGCGGCAGCGGGCGGGCGGGCGGGCCAGGGGGATAGGCCCTAAGTGCATGGGCGTACCGAATTGATTGAATACATGGCAATCAGGAGCGCGTGTCAGTTGTCCTGTGTCCTCTGGGGAAATGAGAAAAGTCTCCACCCCGCCCACCAACGGAATGGAAACTCCACCCCGCCCACCAACGGAATGGAAACTCCACATCGGTGCACTTGCAGCGGGACAGGCCGCTTTCTAGAGAATAGGCCCTAGTTTACCGTGAGGTTAGGTACCCTGGCGCCGCGGTGTAAAACAGTTCGCATGTTGAATGCGAAAAGACCGGAACCTCCAGGCTCCTTCGTTCAATTTGTTGTCTGTAAGGTTGCCGCCGATCGTTTAAATAATAGTAACCGGGACGTATCGTCAACTCTCGTCAGCTACACGATAGCAGGAATGAGCTGTGTGTAGGGAATCTGGCTCCGGCCTTGGCGTCATGCAGGGTTCTGAGCCGGTGCAACGAATTGAGGCACATTCTGTAAAATGGTCCATCGAAACGACTCCCGCCATAAAAAGTGACTCGACACGGGTGTGAACACAGGTTTCGAACAGAGGTATCAGAGGCCTGGTGACATGTGAGGCGGATCCCCGATGCGGCGATGCGCCATATCGAAACAAGGGAGCGTCGGTATCCGGAGTTTGCCGTCTCGCGAAATGCACCGCTGGAGAGGTGGATTGTATTCTGCAGTTACACTATTCAAACAAGGGGAACAGAAATTACGCGACCAAGGACGTGGGAGGGGCAGAGAGATCATTCCGAAGTAGACATGCGATATCCTAGCCGCTGCCACAGGCTTGCTGTTCACCGCATTCGCATCATCTGGTCAATACCACGTCTCGCGGGGGAGCTGGTGCCGATCGGAGGGAAGAGGACGTTCAAGGTAGGATCGACCTCGCACTTGATGTGCTCCCCATTCGGAACATCCGGTAACTACATCGCGAGGATCAGGAAAGACACCTGTGGTTGTGAATGTGAAGGACAGACCTTGGAGGTCAGGACATAGTTGGCGACAATGCCCATGGTGCAGGAGGAGAACTGAGCGATGCTGACATGCCCGACACCAAGTTGCTCAACCAGTGTGGCGCGGTCGCCGAGCATTCTTGCGGCGGCCTGCGCACTCACGAAAGGTGTGATGGGATCGGCCTGGTAGAAAAGAATCAAAAATCCGATCAAGGAGGGATTGGAGTCAGTAGCGCACGGTGTTTCCGATAACGAGGACGGGGTTCTTCACCCTCGATAAGTCGAGGGGCGGAAGACGTTCGACAGTGCGAACGGGCCAACCGAAGTTATAACTACACAAAGGGAAATCAGACATATGGGTATACGTCATTCGTAGCTCACAAACACTTACGCTAATGCCCAGACAGAGCCAACTGGGTTGGAAGATGAGGCCATTAACGTTTCTGACACGAACCTCAAACGGGTCACTTACAGGTCGGCGTAACTGTTCGAGTGATGTCCACCATCTCATCGAGCACATCTTTCATCGTGACGTGGTCCTCTATATCGACAAAGTTGTCTGCGCCAATGACCGCCCTGAATGCTTGGTCTGTCAGGTTCTGGGCCTGGTTCGGGTCGTGGCTGCCTGTCCCCGACTCGGGCATCGGTGCGTTGACTGTTTCGGAAGGGATGTGGTAAGTCTTGGTATCACTATAAGGGATATCGAGGGCCTGGGCAGTTTGGAAAATCAGGACGAGGAGGTGGAAGGCCTCCTCATTTGCAAATTGACTCCAGAGTGCAGGGGTGGCAAGAGTGGTGATAAATTCGGCTAAATTTATAATCAACCGCGGGAATAGCGGAGCCGGTAGGAATGACATACCCTTCATTTCACCAGGTTTAATAGGGAGTTGATCAAATCCAGCTCGCAATAGCCTTAGGGCAGTCTAGGGGTTGAAAGATCGGAGGTATA